>CEVZ01058892.1_pt1 | contig 18272 bp, 18 predicted proteins | sample 361371 | NCBI WGS metagenome assembly CEVZ01 (sample SAMEA2620217, study PRJEB7988) | marine metagenome | isolation source: saline water (ENVO:00002010), including
TGGAGGTAAGGCATATACTGTCCATATGGCTGAAGGCACGAAGATAATTTGAAAGTGAGTGATAATATTAATAAAAATTTAACATTAGTAATTATGGCAGCAGGCATGGGCTCGCGCTACGGAGGACTTAAGCAGCTTGATATTGTCGGACCAAATGGAGAGACAATTATAGATTACTCTGTTTTTGATGCAATAAAATCAGGGTTTACAAAAGTAGTTTTTATAATAAGAAAAGATTTTAAAGATCAGTTTAAAGAAAAAATTATTAATAAATATAATAATAAGATTAAAACTGAATTAGTATATCAAAGTTTAGATGATCTCCCTGGTTCTTACAAAGTTCCTAGCGGTCGTGATAAACCATGGGGTACTGGTCAAGCAATTAATGCAGCGAGGACAAGAATTAATGAATCATTTGTAGTCATTAATGGAGATGATTTTTATGGATTAGAATCTTTTCAGGTGATTGCTGACTACTACTTAAATGGAGGCCTAGGTTATGCAATGTCTGCATTTCAGCTTGATAAAACATTATCAGATTTTGGTGCAGTATCAAGAGGGATATGTGAGGTGAACAATAATACTCTATCAACAGTAATTGAAACACATGATATAAAGAAAATAAAAGATAATATTTCTTCTGATCGTGATATTAGTCTTAATGGTAATGAGTTAGTATCAATGAATATGTGGGGATTTACTCCTTCATTATTTTCTCACTTGAATGATATGTTTATAAATTTTTTAAAGGTAGAAGGGCATAGTTTAAAAAGTGAGTTTCTTATACCTACGGTTGTAAATCATTTGATTCAAAGTCAAAAAGAACAGGTTACTGTTTTAAGTACAAAGGCTAAGTGGTTTGGTGTCACCTATAAAGAGGATAAACCTAGTGTAATAGATGCGATAAATTTTTTAATCAATTCAGGGCAGTATCCTAAAAAATTATTTTAATCTAGGATCTATTTTAACTTGAATAACAAAATTAAAGATTTTAAAACTCTGTCTGTTAAAGATTTAAATGAATTAATTAAAAATAAAGAAGTAACTATTATAGATATTCGAGATCAAGATTCATTTAACCATGCTCATATTTCTGGAGCTATTAGTTTAAATAATGAAAATGTAGACGAATTCGTCAATAATACTCCAAAAAATGAAACACTATTATTCTATTGTTATCATGGTATCAGCAGTCAAGGAGCCGCGCAGCATTTTTGCAATCTAGGTTTTAAAGATGTTTACAGTTTAGATGGAGGTTATACACAATATTCTAAAGAAAATATATAGTTAGTATCATAGAATGAGTTTTGATATGATAAACGTATCATATAATAAAATAAAATCTTTAGTCTCAATACAGGAATCTATTGATGTAATAGCTAAAGGTTACTCAGATTTAAGTAGAGGAATAGTCAGTGCGCCTTTACGAACAAAAATTGAAACAGATAATAATTCTACGATTCTTATCATGCCGGCATACCGTAGTAAAGGTAGATACTTTGTCACAAAAATAGTATCTGTTAATAACTCTACTTCTAATAAATCTCAAATGATATCAGCACATATAAAGGTGTTTTGTGCTAATACTGGTAAAAAAATAGCGATATTAAATGGAGATATAATTACTTCTATGCGCACCGGAGCTGCTTCTGGAATAGCAACTAAAATATTATCAAACAAGAGCGTGGATACATTAGCTATTTTTGGTACTGGTGTTCAAGCAAATTCTCAAATTGAATATATTACGCATGTTCGTTCGATTAAACGAATTTTTGTTTATGGTAGGGATCTTATTTCATCCAAAAAATTCGCAAAAAATATTTCTAAAAATCTAAATATAGATGTAAATATTGGAACGAATGATGATTTATCTAAAGTTGATATTATTAGTACAGTAACTCCATCAAGAAATCCACTTTTTGATCATGAGAATTTAAAACCTGGTGTACACATAAATGCTATTGGATCATTTAAACCATCAATGGTGGAAATTCCAATTGAAACCATTATTTCTTCTAATGTTTTTGTTGATTCTATAGGGGCATGTAAAGATGAAGCTGGTGATTTAATTAATGCTAGTGAAAATAGTGATTGGACATTTAACGATGTTTGTTGTGAAATTGGTGATATAATTAATAAAACAGAAACATATAAACAAAATAGCAAAAAAATAACTTTATTTAAATCTGTTGGTATAGGTATTCAGGATTTAGTTATGTCAGAATTAATTTTAGATAAATTAGGTAATTAATATTAAATAAATGAAAGTGTCTGTAATAATTCCAACTTTCAATAGACTTAGTTTAATATCGAGGGCCATTGATTCTGTCTTAAAGCAGACGTTTAAACCTTTTGAAATAATAGTTGTGGATGATGGTTCAAGTGATAATACATCCACTTTCATAAAAAATAATTACAAATCAGTAAAGTTAATCAAACAAAAAAATTTAGGAGTTAGTAAAGCAAGAAATGTTGGTATAAAAAATTCGAGTGGAGATTGGATTGCTTTATTAGACTCTGATGATGAGTGGAAAAAAAATAAATTAGAAGTTCAGATTAAATCTTTATCAGAATATGATTATTATTCTGTTTGTCATACAAATGAGATATGGATTAGAAATGGTACTAGGGTTAATCAAAAAAAAAGACATCAAAAATATGGAGGAAATATTTTTGATAAATGTTTAGATATATGCAGGATATCTCCTTCTTCAATTATTTTTCAAAAAAATATAATTAATGAGGTCGGTTGGTTTGATGAAAATCTTTCAATTTGCGAAGACTATGACCTTTGGCTTAGAATTACGGCTAATTTTAAAATATTATTTATTGATAAGCCGTTAATCATTAAGTACGGTGGTCACAGTGATCAACTATCTAAATCTGCAAATGGGATAGAAGCTTACAGAATTAAATCATTAGAAAACTTATTAAGCAATACAAGATTAATAAAAGACTATAAAAGACTTGCGATAGAGATGTTAATTACAAAGCTCCGTATTTACAAAAAAGGATTATTGAAACGACAGAAATCAAATGAATTACTAAAAGTAAATCGTAAAATAAAGTTTTGGAAAAATAAGTTAATTGAGTATTAAGTTGTAGGTCTAATAGAATGACATATGAAGAGTAAATACATTATATATATCATACTGCTATCTTTTAGTAATCTATTTGCTAAAGAATGGATTGCATCTAGTGCATCAGTGCCGAATAAGTCAGATATAAGTGTGCTATCAAATTCTGAAGAGTTAATCCGAATCAATTTTGAGCTATCGGGTTACCATATAGATAATACAAAATATGGTAGTTATATTACTACACCAGGAGGAGTCTCTATGCTGATAAAAGATGCTCCGGATCTTCCTATTATTACTGAGTCAGTTTTAATCCCAGATCTAGCTCACATGGAACTCACAATAATTAGCAAAGATTTTGTTGATGTTCCAATTGAAGATATTATTCCTTCTAAAGGTAATATAACTAGAAATGTAAATCTGAGTAGTATACCATTTATTAAAGGCGAAGTGTATAATAGTAATCGTTTCTTTCCATCAGATATCTCTTATTTACGAAATCCTCATATAATTCGTTCTAAAAGAGGGCAGACCATAGTCTTTCAGCCTTTTCAGTATAATCCCATTCAAAAAATTCTTAGGGTGCATACTCGAATTGTCCTAGAGTTAAATGCGAACGGACTGAGTACAGATAATCCCTTAGTCAGATATCCTGGGAAATCAAGTGGACAGAGAGAGATGGAAGAGATCTATAAGCATCATTTTATTAATTATTCATCATCTTTAGATAGATATACACCTGTGAATGAAGATGGTTCAATGTTGGTCATCTGCTATGGCCCATTTATAGAATCTATGCAACCATTTATTAATTGGAAAAATAAAAAAGGTATCAAGACTGAGCTCGTAGACGTCGCAGATATTGGTGACGCTGATGCCATTAAAACTTTCGTTGAAGATTATTACTATAATTATGGGTTAAATTTTTTACTTTTAGTAGGTGATATTGCTCAAATACCTTCACCTCGTTTTTCGGAGGGTGCAGGGTCTAATAGTCCAGGAGACCCTTATTATGGTTTTATACCTACCGATGATTACTATCCAGATGTTTTTGTAGGTAGATTTTCTGCTGAAAATATTGGGCATGTAACAACCATGGTTAATCGAACAATAGCATATGAAAGATATCCAGATATAGAAGGGTCTTGGTACAAAGAAGGTGCAGGGTTTGCCTCTAATCAGGGCCCAGGAGATGACGGTGAATATGATAATGAGCATATGGATATAATTAGGCAAAAACTACTAGATTATTCATACAATGAGATTGAACAGGTTTATGATCCTAGTGGTACGGTAGCTCAAGGTGAGGTAGCAATAAATGCGGGTTTATCTATCATAAATTATACGGGGCATGGTTCTAATGATTCTTTTGGTAACGGATGTCCAATGAATAATACCGATGTGAATGGCCTTACAAACTCAGGTATGTGGCCTTGGATTTGGTCTGTGGCATGTGTTAATGGCGAATTTCATATGGGGACTTGTTTTGCAGAAACATGGTTAAGAGCCACAGATGCAGATAATAACCCCACTGGCGCTGTTTCAACTTTGATGTCTACAGTTAATCAAGCATGGAATCCCCCTATGGATGGTCAAGATGAGATGAATAATATATTTGTTGAATCATATTCAAATAATATTAAAAGAACTTTTGGTGGTTTATCATACAATGGTTGTATGGAGATGAATGACAATTATGGATCGCAGGGTGATTTAGAAACATTATACTGGACAATTTTTGGAGACCCATCTTATGTAGTACGCTCAGATATCCCTCAAGATTTAGTAGTTACTCATGATCAGATTATGATTATTGGCAGTACGGAATTTAGCGTTTTTACAAATAGCAGTGAGGCTGTCATTGCCATTAGTAGAGATGGCGTTTTGCTTGGTGTGGCTACAACAGATCAAAATGGTGTTGCTACTATTAATTTAGAAGAACCTGCAAGTATTCCAGGAACTCTTGATCTAGTTGTTACTTCATATAATTATATCCCTTATGAAACTGAGATTAATGTTATTGCTCCTGATGGGTCATATATGTTACTTGATGATTATACATTTAATTCTGATAATGATCAGATAATTTCGTTCGGAGAGACTGTTGAATTCACACCTACCCTACAGAATGTTGGAGCAGAGCCCTCTGGTGAAATGACTATAACATTGTCACCTCAAACTGATAATATAGTTTTAGCCAACTCATCGTTTATTGTTAATGCTGTAGAGTCAGGATCTACTATTGAAATAGGGCCATTTACTTTTGATGTTTCATTAAATGTTGGAGACCAAGAAGAAATTATTTTTAATATTAATATTCAAGATGGAGATCAATTTTTACAATATCCTGTAGCTTTAGTTTGTAGTGCCCCATCCTATCAGTTGGTATCTTCATTTATTTTTGATGGAGCTAATGGAGCTTTAGATCCTGGTGAGTCAGCTGATATTCAATTAGTTATTGAAAACAACGGCTCTGCGCCATTATCCTACCCAACATTTTCGATGCACACAAACGATGATTATTTAACAATGGGTACAATTAATCAAGATAATGTTTACTATTGGGAGACAAGCTCATCAATTGTTTTAAGTCTAGATATTACAGTATCTGATGTCGCACCAATTGGGCATACTTCAATTGCTTGGTTAAATATTGGTAGTTTAAATACTAATTATAATCATTCATTTGCTATTCCAATGACAATTGGGATGTTAATAGAGGGGTTTGAAGGTTCAGATTTTTCTGGACATAATTGGCAAATGAATGGTGATAGTGATTGGTTTATTCAAGAGGATGAAGTTTATGATGGTAACTACGCTGCTAAAAGTGGTGATGTAGGTAATAATCAAAGTTCTGAGATATCTGTTGAATATAATGTACTTCATCAAGGACCTATTAATTTCTTTGCAAAAGTTTCTAGTGAGCAAGGTAGTAGTGGGACTGTTTATGATGGACTTATTTTTTATATCAATGACGAGCAACAAATTTTAATTGGCGGAGAATCTGATTGGCAAGAGTATTCATTTAATGTCCCTTCTGGTATTCACAACTTTAGATGGGTTTATTCAAAAGACCAGGGTGCTAGTTCTGGAGATGATTGTGCATGGATCGATGGAATCGTTTTTCCTTCTGGGTCTATTCCACCATTAAATATTGATTTTGGAGATTTGAATTCTGATGGGAATGTAAATGTTCTTGATGTTGTTTTAACTGTTTCGTCTGTTTTAGGATATGGTTCTTTAAATAGTGAACAAATACTTACTGCTGATATAAATATGGATGGAAAAGTTGATGTCATTGACATTACGTTGATTATTGATATGTTATTTGCTAATTAACATTTAATTTATAGTTTAGTTCAAAAGTAACGCGCCTTTCCAGGTAAATTTTTTAAAATAATGACGAGTCTTTTCTGCTTTTTTCTTAAGCATCCAAAAAAAACGTTGCTTGCAATCGGGGCGTTCACTCTCTTTTTTTCTTTTTCGATTTTCCAATTAAAATATGATTTTACAATAGAACAGTTATTCGCAGAAAATAAAGTAGAAACAAAAAACTATTTTGATTTTCAGAAAGAATTTTCAAGAGAAGATAATATTTTGATGATTGCTCATCAAATTCCTAAGCAAATAGAAGATAGTTTCATTGACTCCTTAAGTCAGGTCATCAATATATTTAAGAACAGTAATTACTTTAATGAGGTTCTATCTCTAATTGATATTTATGATAATAGTTTGGAAGAGAAAATTCAATTCTCTTCTTCTTTAATCAATATAGTTTCGAAAGATTTAAGTTATGGTTCTATTTGGTTAAAACTTAAAGATAATCATAATTCATATAAAAAACGTTCTAAGGTAATAGAGTTTATAAAATCAAATACAGCTGATTTTAATTGGGAGTGGACTTATTCTGGAATTCCTGTCGTACGCAATACATATGTAGAGTATATGATTGAGGATAATATAAAATTCATACCTCCAGTCGCAATTATTTTAATTATTTCTCTGGCCGTATTATTTAGGCATTGGCTTTATGTAGTCCTTCCCTTATTCACGGTTATTATTACAGCTTGTTGGATACTTGGTATTATGTCATTAACAGGTCGAGGGCTTAATGTAATGACCTATATGGTTCCGACGCTTTTATTTATTATTGGTGTAAGTGATGCAATACATTTTTTATCAAGGTTTAATCTTCATATTAAAAAAGGAGAGGATGTAAAGAAGTCACTAGAGATAACAATTAAGGATATGGGAGTTGCCTTATTTTTAACGAGCTTGACTACAGCTATTGGATTTTTAGCTTTACTATATTCATCAATCTCTATAGTGCAAGAGTTTGGTTTTTTTATTGCCTGCGGTGTTTTTATTGCTTACTTACTAACTTTAACATTTATACCTAGCTGTTTAATATTATTAAAAGATAAAATTAGTGTTATCGTATTAAGTAGCAGTGATAAACGTAATTCTTTTTTAAAGTCTATATCTAATATGGTTATGTCAAGACCAAAGCAGATTATTTTCAGCTCAATATTTTTTATTATTGTTTCTTTATTTGGCGCTTTTAGTATATCGACAGGAAGTTCATTATTATCAGATCTTCATCCAGAAAGTGGTTTGTATATTGATCTAAAAAATGTTGAGAAATGGTTCGGTGGTATTTTGCCTGTTGAAATAATCATTACTAAAGAAGACACAGTTGAGCGAGCAATTTATGATAAAGAAATAATGAGATATACACAAAAATTGCAAAAATATATTTATGAAATCTTTCCATACTCGAATTGGATATCTATTCAAAGGGTTTTGGAAAAATTTATTTATGAATTAGATCCAAATATAGATTTTCCACCAGATCAAGAAATATTAGATCAGGTTTATATATTGACTCAAGATAAAACTAGAGAGTTGATTAACTTTGAAGAGAATAAAATTAGAATATCAGGCTTATTGCCTGACTTAAGCTCTGAAGTTCTTGATAATTTAGAAGATTCGTTGAATGTTTTTGCAGCTAATAATTTTCCATCATGGTTATCGATTCATATGACAGGGACTATGCCAGTTGCCTTAAAAACTAACAATCACTTGATAGCTGATTTATTCAGCGGATTTGGATTAGCCTTTATTTTTATAAGTCTAGTGATGGGGTTATTATTTTGGTCTTTTCGTATTGGTTTGATAAGCATACTGCCTAATTTAATACCAATTATTTTTGCTGCAGGCTATTTAGGTTTTGCGGGAATACCAGTTAGACCACCAATAGCAATTACTTTCTCAATATGTTTAGGGATTGCTGTAGATGATTCATTGCATTTTTTATTTAGGTTCTGGCAAGAGAGAAAAAAATCTGCAAATATTAAAGAGGTTATTTCAAATACAATAGAAACAACAGGCCTAGCAATGCTAACATCAACCATAGTATTAGTCTCAGGTTTTCTTGTTATAACTGTATCTACATTTATCCCTACTGCGCAGTTTGGTATAATTTCTGCTATCACATTAACAGTTGCACTTTTGATAGATATAACATTGTTACCAGCATTATTAATTTTATTCCCAATTGAAGAGAAAAAGATAAATGATTAATTGGTTTAAAGGTATACATCATCCAGAAGCTTATCATGGTTTAAATAATAAATCTCCTTTTTTTGAAGGGTGGTATAATAAAGTTGTAACATCAGACAAACATCCATTCGCAATAATACCAGGAATATATCGAAGTGGTGAAATAGAAAATAATTTCCCATTTATTATGATTTTTGATGGTGAATCTGGAGATGTTTATTTTGAAAGATTTGATATATTAGATTTTTCAGCATCATCAAATAAATATGATGTGATTATTGGAGAAAATAAGTTTTTTCAAGAAGGCATAGATTTAAAAATAAATTCAAATGATATAAACATGACTGGATCTTTAAGGTTTTCAGGTAATCATTCCTGGCCGGTTAAACTTAGTGAGCCTGGCTGTATGGGCTGGTATGGTTATATGCCGTTTATGGAGTGTTATCATGGAATTCTAAGTATGGATCATGTCATTCAAGGAGAGCTGGTTTATAATGGTTCTGTTCTTGATTTTAATAATGGTAGAGGATATATCGAAAAAGATTGGGGTTCAAATTTTCCAAATTCTTGGATATGGGTTCAGGCAAATCATTTTAAAAAAAGTAGATCTAGTATATCAGCTTCCATTGCAACAATACCATTTTTAGGTATGGAGTTTGCAGGGTTCATTATAGGGTTATTAATTGAAGATAAATTATATCGTTTTACTACTTATCGATCAGCAAAAATAGTTTTTCTTGAATATAATGGAAGTAAAATTGAGTGGATTGTAAAGCAAAAAAATTTGACTCTATCAATTAATATTTTCAAAGGAAATAAATCTGGTATTTTATATGCTCCAGATAAAAATGACATGGTGGAAAAGGTTTCTGAGTATCTAAATTCTAAAGTAGTTGTTCGTCTTCAGGATGAGGGAAATATTATTTTTGAAGATGAATCAGACCTAGCTGGCAATGAAATCATTGGAGACTTAGATTATTTGTTGCAATTGGCTAAAAAACATTAATGTTATTTGATGAATATGAATAAAATTTTAATTTTTATAACTATAATTATTCTTTTGTTATTAAGCGCTAATTTCATGTGGGGAAGATCAAATACAATGTTAGAAACTCCAAAATATAAGTTAATCAAAAAATTTAAATCATTTGAAATCAGAGAATACGAGGCTATGATTATAGCTAGAACACTTGTATCATCAGATTATAGTGATGCTGCAGATATGGGATTTCAAAGAGTTGCTAACTATATTTTTGGTGATAATGATAAAGATATGAAAATAGCTATGACTGCTCCAGTATTACTAAATAGTCCCGTTGATGCTGAGGATGAATATGAAATATCTTTTATGATGCCAAGTGTATACAATAAAAAGACTCTTCCTAATCCGAATAGCTCTAATGTTGAAATTTTGGATAGGAATTTAGGTCTAATTGCTTGTGTTAGTTTTGGTGGCTGGGCTACAAAAGCTAAAGTAAAAAAATATCATCAAATGCTAGATGATTGGATAAAGTCAGAGGGGATACAGGCTGTAGGAAAATTTTATGTTGCTCAATATAACTCACCATGGGCGCTACCTCCATTGAGACATAATGAAATATTAGTTCGCATTAAAAATGAAGAATAGAAAAGTAGACAATATTATTAATGGTGTCCAGACATCAGACGGGGCAGGAGTAAAGCTTAGAAGAATCATTGGTGGTCCTGAGTTAAATATGTTAGATCCTTTTTTATTGTTTGATGATTTTGGCAGTGATAATGCCGATGATTATATTGCTGGATTTCCTAGTCACCCTCACAGAGGATTTGAAACAATAACATATATGATTAGTGGCAAGTTTAGGCATAAAGATTCTGCTGGAAATGAGGGGTTTTTATCAGATGGTTCGGTACAGTGGATGACAGCAGGTAAGGGCGTTATACATAGTGAAATGCCTGAGAAAACTAATGGTAAAGTTAAAGGATTCCAACTTTGGTTGAACTTGCCGAGATCTTTAAAAATGACTGAACCATCTTACAATGATATCCCCAGCAGTGATATACCTATCGTCAATTTAAGTAACGGCACATTACGAGTAATTGCCGGCTCTTTTCAAAACATAAAAGGCCCGGGTAATCCTCATACTGGCATGTTATATTTCGACCTTAATCTTAACCCAAATTCTAATAATAATATAAAATTAGAAGATAATTGGAATACTTTTCTTTATGTTTATGAAGGCACCGCAGAAATTGGTGGAAGACAAATTAATAATGGACAAATGGCAGTTTTAAGCAATAAAGGCGATTTAAATATTCGCTCTTTAAATTCTTATCTTAAATGTGTAATTATTAGTGGTGAGCCAATTAATGAACCTGTTTCAAGGGGGGGGCCATTTGTAATGAATACCAGAGCTGAAATTTTACAAGCGTTTCAGGATTATGAGGAAGGAGTACTTACTAAGTAAGATGAAGAAAAATTTACAAATATTTCTATTAGTTATAACTTGTTTTTACATTTCAAGTTGTGCAAAAAAAGATAGTTCTGATAAATCAAATAATAGATTTGAAAGCTCTGCTAATGCTTCGAAAGCTTTTCTATTAGAGTCGGGGAATTATGAGCTAAAATTAGATTCTAGTCGTTTGGACTGGGAATGTGGTTGGCTAGGTGGCATGAGCCACAATGGTGACATAAAATTTAAAAATGGGAAAATCGAGATAAAAAATAATAACTCTGTTTTTGGAAAATTTGTAGTTGATATGAATAAAATAGATTGTTTTGATTTAAGTGGTGGAGCAAAATCTAAATTAATAAGTCACTTAAAAAGTGATGATTTTTTTTCAGTAGAAAATTATGATGAGGCTGTTTTAGAGATAGAGTCGTTAGAGCATATTAAAGAAAATGAGTTTTTATTTTATGGGCATTTAATAATAAAAGATATAAAAAATTCGGTTGTAATGGATGGTCAAATATTTAAAGCAGAAAATGGATATAGGGCATTAATAAAGCTAGTCTTTGATAGAGCAAAATTTGATGTAAAGTATAAGTCTAAAAGTTTTTTCAGTGATCTAGGTAATAACATTATTGATGATAATGTAATTTTGAATGCAAATGTTCAATTGTATAAATAATCGATTTAAATAAAGAATGAATAATAAAATTAAAAATATTATAAATGTTATTGGTTTCTACATTTGTTGGTGGAGTTGCATTCTTGGACCTTCAAAAGAGATGAGTTATTTAGGTCCGATAGTTACATTGATACTTCTCTTTATTCATTTTTATTTATTTGTCTCAGATATAAAAGAATTTTATTTGATATTAATTATTAGTGTTATAGGTACAGTGGTAGATAGTTTATTATTTTTATCAGGTTCTTTTGTCTATGCTGGATCTTACATTGAAGGATTAGCTATTGCTCCATTATGGATTACAGCAATGTGGATAGCATTTGCTGCTACAGTAAATCATTCAATGTCATTTTTTAAAGGTAGATGGGTATTAATGGTTTTATCTGGTGCGGTTTTTGGACCAGCTGCTTATTATACTGGTCAAAAATTTGAAGCAATCAACTTTCAACTTTCATTATTTGAGTCTGTTATTATTTTAGCAATAGTTTGGGCTATTGCAATGCCACTTCTTTTTATAATTAATAATTATTTAGGGCTTGATGATTAATATATTTAAAAGGGTTCGTCCTTTTATATTTTCTATTTTTTTGACCATGCTTTTTAATTGTGAAGGTATCATGTCCAAGGAAAGGAATGAGAAAACAATGAAAACGGTAGATTATGTTGATCTAGAAAAATTTATGGGAGATTGGTATGTTATTGCAAATATACCTACCTTTATTGAAAAAGGTGCTGTTAATGCCATTGAATCTTATCAGCTAGATTCAAACGGGAGAGTAAAAACAACTTTTACGTTTAGGAAAAATAGTATCGATGGGCCTAAGAAAACATATAACCCGATTGGATTCATTCATAATAAAGTGACAAATGCTGAATGGCGCATGCAATTTCTCTGGCCTTTCAAATCTCCATTTTTGATAATAGATCTAGATGAAAAATACAGCTATACTGTTATTGGTATCCCAAGTAGAAAATATGTATGGATAATGGCTAGAGAGCCTTCAATATCTGGAGAATTATATAAAAAAATATTGTCTAATTTAAAAGATATTGGTTATGATATTTCTTTGATTCAACCTGTTGAACAAAAGTGGGATTAGTTATAGTGTATTTATTTAATTGATAGAGTTATGAAGTTAGCAATTATAGGATCAGGTATATCAGGGTTGACAGCTGCATATATTCTTAATAAAAATCATGATATCCGTATTTTTGAAGCAAATAATTACATTGGTGGCCATACACATACGCATGATATAAATATTAGAGGTAAGGAATTTAAGGTTGATACAGGGTTCATTGTATATAACGAAAGGACTTATCCTAATTTTATTAAATTGTTAGATATTCTTGGTGTTGAACGTCAGCTTTCTACTATGGGCTTTAGTGTTAAATCAATATCAAAAGATTATGAATATGCTGGTGAATCACTAAACAGCCTTTTTGCAAAACGGTCAAATATTTTACGCTTAGGGTTTTTAAGGATGTTATATGAGATGTACTACTTTGGGAAAAAAGCTGACGCATTTGGATTAGGCTTAGATACTTCAGTTACTCTTGGGAATTATCTTAAAAAAGAAAAATACTCTGATGAATTTATTAACTATTTTATTATTCCTATGGGCGCTGCTATATGGTCAACCCCAGCAAATAAGGTCTTAGATATGCCTGCCTATTTTTTTATAAAGTTTTTTTATAATCATGGTATGTTAGAGGTCGTGAACAGACCGAAATGGTGGGTTATTAAAAATGGCTCAAAATCATATATTGAAAAAATCACATTAGGATTTAAAAATAAAATTTTACTATCTACTCCAGTTAAAAAGGTTTTAAGAAAAAATAATAAAATAATAATTAATTATTATAGTAATAAAAATGACACGCATCATGAAGAAGAGTTTGATTCAGTAATTTTTGCTACTCATAGTGACCAAGCATTAGAGTTGCTTCATGACTCTTCTACTCAAGAAAGAGATATCCTAAGTTCAATTCCTTATCAAAAAAATGAAGTTCTTTTACATACTGATAGCTCTGTATTACCTAGGCGGAAACTTGCATGGGCTAGTTGGAACTATCAGCTAGATAGTGACCCTGAAGAGCCAGTTGTCTTGACATATAATATGAATAAATTACAAAGTATTGAGTGTGATGAGACGTTCTGTGTAACTCTTAATAATCATCGGCTTGTAGATAAGGATAAAGTATTAAAAAAAATTATTTATCATCACCCTCTCTTCACTGTGGCTGGGATTCAAGCACAAAAGAGAAAATCAGAAATTAATGGTGTAAATAATACATTTTATTGTGGTGCGTATTGGCATAATGGTTTTCATGAGGATGGCGTTGTCTCTGCGTTAGAAGTTTGTAAACATTTTGGAGAGGGTCTTTAATGTTGTCTACAGGAAATTTTATTTATAATGGTGTTGTTAGACATCGTCGGCATAATCCATTTAGGAGTGAGTTTTCATATTCAATTTTTATGATTTATTTGGACATTGGTGACTTAGATAGCATTTTAAAAAAATCATTATTTTGGAATGTAAACAAGCCTGCTGTAGTATCTTTCAATAGGGCTGATTTTCATGGAGACACTGATATATCCTTAGATGATGCTGTAAGGAATACTATAGAAAATAGGACTGGCTCTAGACCTAGAGGAAAAATTAGGATGCTTGCGCATCTTCGCTATTTTGGATATTGTTTTAACCCAGTAACTTTTTATTATTGTTTTAGCCATGATGATAAAAGAATAAATTACATATTAGCTGAGGTTACAAATACTCCTTGGAAAGAGAGGTATGCTTATGTTCTTACTGCCTCTGATAATAGTCATAAGATAAAATCAAATATGAAAAAAAAATTACATGTTTCTCCATTCTGGGATATGGATCATAATTATGAATGGGTGTTTAGTAGCCCAAAAGAAAAGTTAAGTGTTTTGATGAAAAATTATAAAAATGGCGATAATGTTTTTGACGCTAGTCTCAGTATGAAGCGGATGGATTTAAATAAATCTAATTTATTTAAGTCTGTTTTTCGATATCCTTTTATAACTCTTAAGGTTGTTTTTTGGATACATTTTCAGGCTTTCTTTCTTTGGCTTAGAGGTGCGACATTCTATACTCATCCTAGTAAAATAAAAAATTAGATAGAGAAAATATGTCAGATTCGTTTTCAATAGAAGAAGCAGCCAAAGGTACTACTGTTAATAGGAGCTCAGGATTTTTAGTGCGACTTTTTAAAAATAGACTTCATGCTCAGTTTAAAAACATAAAGCATGGATGTATTATACTAAATGAAAATAATAGTAAAATAATTTTTGGTGATGAAGGTGACCACCTTAAGACTGAGGTTACTATATTTTCAAATGAGTTTTATATATTAGCTGGAAGTGGTGGCGAAGTTGGAGTTGCAGAGGCCTACGCAGCTGGTTATTGGGATTCTGAGGATATGGTAAAATTGATTCAAATAGTAATAAAAAATAAAGACATTCAAAGGGCGCTTGATGGTGGGGTTGCTAAAATGCTGAGCCCTATTAATAAAATCATTCATAAATTTAGAAAAAATACTATCTCTGGTAGTAAAAATAATATTACGGCCCACTATGATTTAAGTAATGATTTTTTTCAAAAATGGTTAGATAAGAGCATGACTTATTCTTGCGCAGTTTTTGAACCCAAAGATATATCGCTTTATGATGCATCTATAGAAAAATTAGATCGTATTTGTAGAAAGATAGAGCTTAAACCTACTGATCATGTGATTGAGATTGGCACAGGTTGGGGTAGTTTTGCTTTGCATGCTGTTAAAAAATATGGCTGTAAGGTAACAACAACAACGATATCTGAGCAGCAGCATGCTTATGTTTCAAAATTAATTGATAAAGAAAATTTAAAAGACAAGATAACATTATTAAAAAAAGATTATCGTGATCTGCGCGGAGGCTTCGATAAGCTTGTTTCTATCGAGATGATAGAGGCTGTGGGTTATAATTATATACGAAATTATTTTGAGATATGCTCAAATCTTTTAAAACCAGATGGTTTAATGGCATTTCAGGGTATTACATATCATGAGCAAGGGTTTGAACATCATCTTAAGTCTGTTGATTTTATTAAAAAATATATTTTCCCTGGTTCAAACTTAATTTCAGTAAATCATGTCCTATCTACAATCAAAGACTTTACTGATTTATCTTTGGTCCATTTAGAAGATATTACAAAGCATTATGCAGAAACTTTAAAACAATGGAGAATTAAGTATAAAAGTGTATTGCCTTCAATTAAAGAAATGGGGTACAGTGATGAGTTTTTGCGTATCTGGAATTATTACTTTATCTATTGTGAGGCTGGTTTTAGGGAACGTTACATTGGTGATGTCCAAATTGTGATGGCCAAGCCTGGTAATAAAAATATTGAAATTAAATACTAATAGAAATTATGATGAGAAACTATATATCATGGGCAGAAAAAGGGTATTTACCTGATTTTTTAATTCGATTTGGAATAAGTCAATTACAAAAAAAGAGAATTGTTTGGTCTGCAGAGCAAAGTGTTTCAGCGAATGAGGAGCATCACCAATCCTGGGTTGATAAAATGAGAAATAGTTCAATAGCTTATGTCCCTGATAAAGCTAACGAACAACACTATGAAGTCCCTCCAGAATTTTTTGAGTATGTATTGGGTACGAATTTAAAATATAGTTCAGGATATTGGCCTAAAGGCATTGTAAGTCTTGATGATTCTGAACTTGCAATGTTAAAACTATCTGCTGAAAGAGCAGAGTTAAATGATGGGCAGAGCATTCTTGAGCTTGGTTGCGGCTGGGGATCTTTTACTTTATTCATGGCGGAAAAATTCCCCAATAGTAAAATAACTGCTGTAAGCAATTCTAAAGATCAAAGGAAATTCATTAAAAATAAATGCGAGACAAAAGGATTAAATAATGTTAGTGTCATTACTGCTGATATGAATGATTTTTCAATTGAAGAATCATTTGATAGAGTGGTTTCTATAGAAATGTTTGAGCATATGCGAAATTATGAATTATTATTGGAGCGTATATCTACATGGATGAAACCCAAGGCAAAATTATTCATTCACATATTTTCCCATAAAGATTTAGTATATCCTTTTACAGAGGATGGAGAAGATGATTGGATGGGGAAATATTTCTTTAGTGGAGGTATAATGCCTTCTCAGAGGTTGCTTCTTAATTTTCAAAAAGATTTAAAAATCGAATCTAGTTGGAGGCTAAGTGGAACTCATTATGAGAGGACTTCATTAGCTTGGTTAAAGAAAATGGATTCAAACAAGGATGAGATCATGAAGGTTTTTTCTAATTCTTATGGAAAAGAGAATGCGTCTATTTGGTTTCAGCGTTGGAGAATATTTTTTATGGCTTGTGAAGTTTTATTTGGATATAGCAATGGTACAGAATGGGGTGTTTCTCATTATAGGTTTGAAAAACCATCTAATTAATTTGTAAAATTACATATGGTTATATTAGTTATTTTTATTTCGCATTGGTATTTGTCTTTATTTTTTCAGACGATATTTTTACATAGATATTCAGCTCATCAGATGTTTACAATGTCAAAGTTTTGGGAAAAAGTTTTCTTTTTCCTAACATTTATATTTCAGGGATCATCTTTTCTCAATCCACGAGCTTATGCTATTTTACATAGGTTGCATCATAAATATAGTGATACTGAAAAAGACCCACATTCTCCTAGATTCTCGAAAAATATTATTAGAATGAATTTAGAAACTGTAAAAAATTATGAAGCAATCCTTAGGGGGAAGAATGATTACTCAAAATATGATTATAATGTTCCAAGGTGGCCATCTTTAGAGAAGTTTGCTGATAATGTGTTTACAAGAACTTCTTTTATTATATTTTATTGTTTTATTTACTATCAGTTCACTACTTCACCTTGGCAGTATGCATTGTTGCCAATTCATTTTGTAATGGGTCCGTTACACGGGTCTATTGTTAATTGGTGTGGTCATAGATATGGTTATGTAAATGATAAAAATACTAGAGATGATTCAAAAAACACTCTTGCATTTGACTTTTTAATGATGGGTGAATTATTCCAAAATAATCACCATAGTAAACCTAATGATATTAACTTTGCTCGTCGTTGGTTTGAAATTGACCCAGGTTATATATTTTCTAAGGTTTTAGATAAAATTAAAATATTTAGAATAAAAAACGCTTAAAACGCTCAAAAAAACTTGACATTATATGTTTATGCTTTATAATATTGAGCATGAATAAAAACAATAAGAGTCAAGATAAATCAAATCTAAAATATCAGCTTAATCAACACGTGAGTGTTAACATGGGGCATAATTATTGTATTGTTTCGTGTTCTAAGCACAGATTGCCTGACTTAGTTGACACCATAGATAAAATGATATTAAAAAGATGGCAAATCACATCTGGTTTAACGTCTGATGATGGCTTAGTGTTTCAGACTCTTACAAAACCTACAAATGTTTAATCAAGGAGTATAAA
>CEVZ01029622.1_pt1 | contig 18234 bp, 3 predicted proteins | sample 361371 | NCBI WGS metagenome assembly CEVZ01 (sample SAMEA2620217, study PRJEB7988) | marine metagenome | isolation source: saline water (ENVO:00002010), including
TTTGAATTAAAACTCATAAAACTCCTTTTATTATCATTTCTCATACAATATAATATACGGATCTTTTGTTAATATTGTCAAGCTTTTTTTTAAAAAAAATTGTAACAAATTGTAACAAGTTTGTAGCATATTGTTATTATTGTGAGTAGTAGTAGAAAAATATGAAATGTCTTATTAAATCTCATATTATAATATAACACTTATTTAGGTATAAAGTCAAGCTTTATTTGTCGATATTTGAATAAATTTCTAATTTTTCTTTGATTTCTTTAATATTCTGATGAATTTCTTCAACTTCACCATTCGGTAATTTATCTTCAATTTGTTCAATTTTACTAACTAAATGTTTATTAGTTACTTTTTTCATTTTCATCTCCTTTTGAAGGTGATATACCAGCCTTCTTTAATAATTGATTATAAGATAAACCCTTTTCTTTAGGTTTTCTTCTTTCTCTCTCATCATAATATAATTCGAATCTCTCTTCATCTGTAAGTTCAGGGTCATCTTTAAGAAACTCTTCTATTTCTTCTAGAGAACACCATTCAGCCACATCATCTAAGTTTGGTTTATATGGTCTTTCTTTTATTTGTTTCTTTTTAGAGTTGTTTTTATTTTTCTTATTGTATTCTTTTTCCCACCCTCTTATAAATGCATCAAACTGATTAACTAATGTTTGAAATTCATCATCTGACATTTCAGGTAGTTTCCAATCCATAAATGTTTCATCTACAATATCATTTCTTTTCTTTTTCTTTTTATCTTTATCTTTATCTTTTTTTGTAGATGTTGATAGAATCTGATATGAGTTCAATAATTCTTTCATAGCCCAATTACAGAAATTAACTTTATTCATAGCTTCTTCATCTTTTTCAACCATATTTTCATAATGGATTTCATCAAGAAATGCTATTAAATTCTCTATTACGACTTCTGATATCATTCTATATTTACTCATATTTTCCTCTTGTTAGTTACATATAAATATAAAGTAAAAGTGGTAAACGAGTAATTTTTGTTATTTTGTTGATGGTTTTGTATTTTTGATATAATAAATTGAATCAGGAGTTATCTCTCCACGATTCGTTGTGACTATTTTATAATTTTGTATGTGCTTGTTAAGGTGAGAATCATTTAAACCAACAACACCATGGTCGACATATTTTTTACTTTTATAATAGTTCATTTTGTTTTTATCTGGAAAATTTTTGACAACAGACCATAAATCAATATTCCCATTGACTTTTTTACCATTGTTTATTTCAACAGGTTTATTGTTATATCTAATTACATCATATGGAACTAATGTTGACACTCTCGTAGGATGTCCTACAGGGAAAGATGTTGAATAAAACTGATGATTTTGATTCATTTTATGATATCTTATATCTAAACATACATTATGTTTTTTAGTCCTAGATATACTCATCATTATTAAATTATTCAATTCAGATACATTTAAATCGTAACCTTTTTTACATGTTACAATAACTTTTATGTCTCTGGCTGGAATATTATCTATAACTTCACCATATAACCAAAAATCATAATTTGTAAATTGTTTTGATATTTTTCGTAACTCACCTACAGATTTAGTTATTTCATCTTTACTTAAATAACCAAATGTAAGTTCTCCAAAAGCTTTGTTATATTTAACATTACCCCTTTCATAAAGAAAACTCTTCTTTGGAAAAGCAAAATCATTACTTTTATATGGTGGATAATTATTTGTCGGTACACTTAAATAACTACAAGGTTCACATACACCATATCCATAAAATTCTTGAGCTGGTATTGTATATTTTGTATCATATGTTTCGTCACAATGATTGTCTGTACACCCTAAACAGGTTTCATATTCACAAGAACCATCATCAACTTCAGCCCTTAAATCATAATTACATGCAGAATATCCAGGATATTTAGATGATTTTAAATTTCCATTGTCTGTACATCCATAAAATATGTGTTTTTTAACAAATTTCATTTTCATATTATGAATCTCCAAAAGGTTGTAATGTCCAATCCACACCTGAACTATGAACATACGAAGGTGGCCAAACAGTAACTGCAAAAGCTACATTATATTCATCATCAAAATTACTTTGGTCTGTTCTACTATCAAATGTCCACAAAGAATCATTTGTTGAAGACCAATTTGGTGGGAAAGTGTTCCAAGTGTGATTAGTACCACCTTCTAACCAATGTCCTCCACCACAAGATGTATGAGAAGGTAATGTAGAACTTGTACCACCAGCTGTGTTTCCTTTATCTGATCTTATATAACCAGGAATGTCAAATACATAACAACTAGTTTTTGTTGTATCAAAAACAGTTTCTGTTTCAAAATAAACATCATTACAGATGTCTCTATTACTTTTTCCAGAATTACCTGCATTAGCCCAAATCAATTGAACTGGTTTAGGGTCGGTTGAAGTCCAAGCATTTTTTATTAATTTTTTAGATACTGGAAAAGCTGTATAACTTGATTTTCTTTTCCATCCACCCATACACCAAGTTCCACAATTAGCTAAATTATTAACTTGTGATGAAAACCAATCATGAACATCACCACCATCTGATGTTGTATAAAATCCTTGTGAACCTTCAGCTTTAACAACAAACCAATAAAAACCATCATCATTCCAATAATCATCTAATACAGATTCTGCCGCAGCGTAATTTTGTTCATTCCAATATGTTAAAAAGTCTAATTCTGTGTCCCATCTTCTTACTATTTCAGGCCAAGACTTTCCTTCTAAACTACCTATAAAGTCTGGTTTTAATGTTTCATCTGTTTGGTCTTTCCATCTTTCGTATGGCGATGGTGTACAAGTTCCTTCACATGCCTGCGATGACCAACAATCTAAATATGAACCATCAAGATTTGGGTCTGGGTCAACACACCAATTTCCATCAGGTTGACCCCAACCAGCTTCACCATCACTCATTATTGTGTTTTTAGAACCACACGCACTTTCAAAATCATAACAAGGGTCTGCTAAATTAGGAAATTCCCAAAGTTGGAATGTTGTTGGTTTACCACATCCGTGAGCAAAGTCACCACCAACTAAACCATATCTTTCACCTCCAATATGTGAACCTGGTGATGTATTACAATCCATATCTGCTTGAACCCAATCACCGGGCTGCCATCCGTAATTTTGAAGATGTCCTTGATTTCTTCCAGAAGAACCACCATCTGAACCACAATTATCAACATATGTTTTCTTCTCATCTGTATATTTCCAAATCACATGTCTTGGATGGTCTTCTTCTAAACGAGTATAAACATTATTATAAGAAGAAATAGTACCATATCCAGAAACATCTATTCCATCTTCATCAGTAGACTCTGGACACCCACTAAAAGATGGGTTACCAAGTGTGATACCACAAGATTTAGAATCATCAAAGAAAGACAATTCAAATGAATTATCCCATACAGAGTGGTTATCTTCACATATACAATCTTCGCACCAATCACCATCCCAACCACCACACCAACTGGTACGACAACAATAATCTCTTTTTGATTCACCAAATTTTTGATTTTGGATGTTTAATCTATTTACTTGAAGCATACCAAGCATACCTGTTTTTCTGGCACTTTGTAATCTAAAATTATCTAACCATATAAAATTATCCCAAGTATTATCATAAGATGCATCTGTATATTGATGAGGGGCATAATTGTAACCTCTACTGTAATTTTGGTCATTATAAAATCCCCAACTTCCTAAAGAACAATCATATTCGTCAGGGTCTGCTTTTAATATTTTTCTATTTGTTGTGTTTACTGTATAACTACACCCACATATACAATTATTATTAGAATAATACATATCATTACTTTCACAAACTTCAGCACCCATATTATTATAAGCCGCACATTCAGCAGCAGTTGGACAGTTAACTGACCCACCACAATAAGCATCATCAAAATTTTGAGATGTTTCATCATTATAATCTGAACAAGTACCGTAAGCAGCAAACCCCCAAGATTGAGCTATTTCTTTATGATGACTTGAAGGTTTAAGTACAACTCCTCTACGAGCTCTTTCTCTGTTTTTAGCATTATTGTAAATGTCATTATACTCAAATCCACATCTCTCATCTAAAACAGCACCTGATATCACACCCCAATCTGTGTAACCATTATCATTTGGAGAAGTGACACATGTCACATCTGGTTTAGCATGATGTTTTCTTACCGATATAACTGCATTTTTAAAACCATCTTGTAACATTTCTTCAATTGATTCTCCCTGTCTTGTACATGTAGAAACTTGTGCTGATATTAGTTGGTCTCCGTTTTCAAAAGTTATTGAACCACCTTCATATCCTGCTCTAACTGTGAAAGGTTGGTTAGTCAAAAGACCTTGTCCTGGTATATTTATATTACCAGCTAACATTTCATAAATATCTTGACCTAAATCTTCAAAACTAAAAATAACAGTTACTGATGAATCTGATGGGTCACATTCTAATGGCCAAGCACTTTCACCAAAAATCGCAGGATTCTGATATCTGTTTGTGTCACCGAATGTAACTACCAAATCAGTTATATTTGGTTGGGTATTGTCATCAAATCCTTGAAACATTATCATTTCTGGTATTTGCATTCTAAATACAAAATCGTGATGTTTTTTCATTATACCTAATTTCCACATAGCATCTGGTAAGTTAGGGAATTGTGAACCACCAGGAACATCATTATATTTACCTTGTATATCAGAACCACCACCTAACACAATTGAATGCCAATGATATATTTCATGGTCATCCCAAGTGTTCCATTCATTAGACCTTCCAGAATTTAATCCAACTAAGATTTCATCACAAGCAGGAAGTAGACCCATAGCAGCTACTCCTCTAATTCCTATTTTACCATTGTATGTAGCAAGGTGACCTTTATAGTCCCAACCAAAATAAGGTAATTTCCACTTACAAGTTCCAGAATTATCACATAAAGTTCGAACATGTACAAAATGACATCCATTAGTATTGTTACAAGTTTCTTCATCATCATTATGTTCCTCACATCCCTGTCCTTCAGCCCATAAAAATTCAGGTACACATTGGTATACATTATCATCATTAGGAAATAATGTCGAACACTCCGTATCTGTTAAAGAACCATCACCACCTGAACCACAATATCCGTCCCAATTATTCCAAATAGTAGAATTAACACCATCTACCCAATTAGCAGTATATGCTTGACCATCTTTAACTATACTATAATTTATACCAGCTTCTTGAATTTGAGATGAATCATTGAAGAAGTCTTCAAAATCTCCTGTACCCAATGTTAACCATTGATACAATTCATCCAGGTAATTATCTGGTATCAAACTTGGTTGGTCTGCCCAATCTCTTGATTTTATGACACCTCCTAATCTAATAGTACCACCATCTTGACCATCACCCGCCCAAGAATCAACAACACCATCACCATCGTCATCAACTAATGTTGGTGTTCCCATCACATAATCAAATTTTTCATTTAAAGAATCTTGTATAGAATATCCAGCATATTCTGGTTCTCTTATATCTACTAATTCCCATGGTTTTCCAGAGTCATAGTCTTGAGCAGTTTCTAATTGTACTGGCCATTGATATAACTCATCTCCCTTGTTAAATAACCAAGAATCTATACATCTTAAACCACCCCAAGATAGAGGTTCGTAATTTAATGAATATCTATCTTGACATCCATAACTTTGACAAGCTACATCTTCAGCGTATATTGATAATTTTTGTCTACACTCACCACACCCTTCTGGATGCATCCAACTTGGGTCAAGTGGGTTACACTCCAGACCACTAGATGGTGAATTTTCACCTGCACCTGCACATGTATATCCATCTCCTGCAGGTGGTGATGCTGAAAAACAAGTCACAGGTCCACCGAACTGTATACAATGAGAGTATTTTATTGGGTCATAACCCAATGGAGCTTTACTATCAAAACAAGAAAAACAATGTTTATGACCCAAACCATTTGGATTATAAATTGTATCTACAAGACCATCTCCAGTAGTATCAGCAGTTTCCATTATTCTTTTATATGAAGGTAATGTATTACCACCTGAACATCCACAAGAAAGATTACATAAGTAAGGTTGTGAGTACTCTGAACCACATACAAATTCATCTAAATTATCATCATAAATATTAGAGCTTCCCATACCATCATCATCACCCATTGGAAAATCTATATGAGCAGTTCCATACCACGGTATAATTTGGTCTTGAGGTACTCCACTTGCCTCACCTGTTATGTATCTACCTTTTAAAGTATGAGGTTTACAATCACAATTACAATCTAAATCAGAACCAAATCCATCCGCTATCCAATTTTGAAATCCTTCACCTCTATCATCAAATGATTTTGAAGCATATCTTACATTATTTATAGAAAAGTTTTCACAATATTGTCCAATTTCTGGATTATATTCACATCCAGCTTGTAGTTTACATTCAGTTATATTATTCTCATATGTAGTAACACCAGGTATATTTACACAAACACCACAATCATCCAAATAAGCTGAACCACCACATTCACAATTACAATCATAATTTGATAATGGATTACCTGAAGGATTAAATTCGGGATGATAAAAATCACAATAAAAAGCTTCATTATGATATCCAGGTTCTGTATCAGGGTCTTTTAATCCACCAAAATTATCATCATCACCTAATCCACTTTGAGCAGCGGTTGTATAACTCCATAAAAAGTCTGAAGCATGTACTTTACAGAAATTATGATTTTCACATTCTATTTCATTTTGGATGGTACAATATCCTGTTTCCATATTACATGTATCATTTAGTGGAATTTCCATAACTTTATCATTAATTGCCTCCACACAAGGTATAACAGTTCTTTCACCCCTATATATCCAATATGTTTGAAATTCACCATTACAATCTCCTTCACCAGTACAACAATAGTCTTCACACTCAACACCGTCACCTATAAAGTTTGTCTCATCAGGTTGTCCATTAGTAAAACAAATACTCATACCTTGATACTTACATACATTTCTACTACAACCAAAAGTTGTCCCACCACAATCATTACAAGAATCAAATCTTGGAGGATTTTCATTTTCAGGAGTTACACAATTACCTTCACAATCATAATCATTACTTTGACACATACATAGAGGCATTGTTTCGTGAGCACCTTGCCAACCTGGATGTTGACAATGACCATCCTCACATATTCCTTCTTGAACTGGCATTAAGTCACATCCTTCACCTTGAGTTATCCAACATTCCCATAGTTGAGGGTTGTGTATTGCACAATCTTCATCTGAATTACATTCTTGACCATCTTCTTCTAAATTATACCACCATAAATCAGTTCTACCTTCTGTAGTTTCGGAATGTCCCATTACTGTATCTTCTTTTATGTACCATCTTGGAGGTTGGTCACAATATTCCCAACTCCAATTAAATCCAGCACAATCACTACCATCTACAAAAATACCAACACCACTACCATCATCACATAGATATTGTCCAGTAGATTCTTCACAATCTTCTGAACTTCCACCACCTGTACCACACTCACCTTGTAAATGAATATCGTTTTCCATTCCAAAACATTTTTTTGATGGGTCTGATAAACAATTACCAAGATTTAAACCATATTGTTGGTACATCATTGTAAGTTCAGAAGCTACATTTGGAGTTAAAATTAAATTTGCACATCCAAATCCATCCATATCACTATCCAAATAATAAACAGGAGGTTCATTACCTTCCGAACCTAATGTGGGATTACAACCACAACCAATGTTAGCCCAACCTTCAGTCGACGCTAAATCTGTAGTTATACAATTACCACAAAAATCAAACCAAGAATTGTTTGTTCTTTTATCACACTCTCTACCATTACAAAGTTCACCAGAACAATCGTGTTGATATTGACAACAACTATTATCACCACCACAAGGTTTAACTAATTTTCTTTCCCAATTATCGTTACTTGTTCCATCTATTACATTTTCACATAAATCCCCGTAAGTTTCTATATCACAATTTGGTACTTTACCATACTCTGGACATAATCTATAATCATTAATCAAGAAACCATAATAACCCCAACAATAATAATTAATTGCATCTGGGTCCATACAAGCCTCAACCTCATATGGTTGACAACATTGATAATTACAAAAACTTGGATGTTCTACATAGACTTTCTTATTTGAATATGAACTATTATTATTTGTTCCAAACAAACCACGAGTTAATGTAAGACTAACAGTATCCATTAATGGCCAAAAATGAGACAATGATTCAATCTGCATTACTTCTTCACCAACTCTAATGTAATCACCTTCATTTACATTCAATGGCCATTCTTGTGGCCAATCACTATCTACTAAACTATTTTCAGAGACATTTGAACCTCCTGATAAATTTAATATGATACCACTAAACATAGTGTCAACTGCCTGACCTGAATCATTGTAACCAAATAAACAATCTTTAAGTTGATTACCCAAACAATCCGTAGTTGTACCTGGCTCATAGTCAGGAGAACAAGGGTCTGGACAAGTTACAGCCAATGTTTCACAACAACAATTAGGTCCTTGTGGTGATATAGTTTGTCCTATATATTCTTCAAAAACAGGAATACCATTATCAGGTTCTTCATATACAAAATCACCAAAATTACATGTGCCATAACTAACTTCAGAAAATGCATCATCACAAGGACTACTCCAAAAACAATCATCATCTGATTGACATTTTCGGTTTGGATTAAACTGACATCTACCAGGACAGGTTGGATTTGGATTATCGTGAAATTCTGTTAATTCTCCATTAAGAGATAGTCCATCCACTCTTACCGCACCAGTACAAGGTCTTGTAGCGTTTGGATTATAATTGGAAGAATTAGGGTCAGTACAACCTGTACAAGATTTATTCCAATTTGGATTAGTAGGAACAAACCCATTACCCCATTGGTCTAAATCATCATAAATTGAACAAGGATTATTAACTTGACCTGCTCCCCATTGTTCATTGTTCCACCCATAAACATATAAATCAATAAAGTTATTTGGATTAAAACTATCAACATCATACATCTCTTTAGAAACACCTAATCCCGCAGGTGCACACATTGGGTCCATACATATTTCACAATTATCTACAAACCCAGGTATAGTTTCTCCAAGCATATAAGGCATATTTGATATTGGATTTATATCACTTGGACATAAATTATATAAATCAGTACCATCCCCATAATATATATCTTCACCGATATTAGGACCTGTTAAACATTGTCCAGATGAAAACTGATAAATATTACCAGGTATTGTATCTGAATCATATCCAGAAGAGCCAGAGTCTAACCAATCACCATTAACATAACCAAAAGATTCCATACCAAGTTCAAAAGAACCCCACATCACTCTATGATTTGGGTCTCTATCAATAATTGAAGATTCCGCTGAACATTGACAGGCCGAAGTTGAACTTTCCGTATAACCACTGTCACAATCTATATATCCAGAATAAGGAGAACATTCCCATCTTCTGTCAGAAGAACAACCATATCCATCACCATCAGAGTCCGAACATACCCATTTTTTATAGGTACATTGAGTTTGTACATTTACTGATGAATCATAATCACACGCTTCATCTGTTCCATAAGGTTCGAAAGTACCTTCTTTTGTTGGTGGTCTATTAGGAAAACAATTCTGATAATGTATTGGTTCTGCATATGATTGACAATCAGAAGTACTATCACAATATTGACCTTCAGTAAATGAAGAACAAACTTCATCTCCACTAAATACATTATCTAATAAAGAATTATCAGGGTCTTCCCAACCGATACAAGGTCCACCAACACATTGATTGTTTGTAACATCACAAACAGTTTGACAAGATGGTAAACTACCATTATCAGAACACCCACTAACAGATGAATCGAATAAAAATTCTTTTACATCATAACCAACACATCCATTGTTATTTTCTTCCGAACATAAATCTCTTAAAGATTGACTAACCGAGCTATCTTCTGGGTCAGGATATAGAGCTACTACTCTATAATATTTTCCTACTTCATAACACTCACACTCGAAAGTTAAACCATCACCACAATCACATGTATAATCACCTGATGTATTAAAATTAAATGGAGTTTCTGAATCTACTGGAATCTGTACATTTTCAATAGGTTCACCTACTACAGAACCTCCAGACTCCGTTAATTCATATATTCTAATTCTTGCAAATTGTCCATATGAAGAATGAGTACCACTTACATCAATGTTATTCCAACAAGTAGAACCATCAAATTCTGTACCAGTACAAGGAACAGAATCAATAATGTTACCACCATTTATCTGTACACCAAATGAATATCCACTTAATTCTACATTATCAGGTAATAATAAATTTAAATATGCACATACAAAAGGAGTATCCATTGTAGCAATTACTGAACCTTGTATGTTATCTTCACAACCTGACAGACAAGGGTAAAGATTACAAATATAATTATCTGCTTGTGGATTCATACATGTTTGAAGTACCTCATTATTATTAGTTGATTGTGTCCAAGAAGAATTAGACATACAACTTCCTAACCAACTGACATCAGGTTCACCACTTATACCTGTACAATGTTGTAGTGGAGTCCCCCAACCAATACCTAAATTTCCTAAATTGACATAATAATTATTGTATCCATCTCCATTACATACACCACATTCATCTACAATAGCATCACCACCACATTCACCGTTACAATCATCTTCTAATCCTTCAGGACAATCCCAATTTGTATCATCATAACAAGTATAACTTGAACCTTCTAATGTCGGATTACTACACATTTCATATCTAACAAGATTTATTCCACCATCATTGAAACCTCCATCAAAAAATGGATTGGATGGAGTATGTCCGTGAACCACATAAGTACCAGATTCATTTGGAATAGATGGAACGCCCCCAATAGTGTCACTCTTGACACATACAAAATCGTGATTTTCTGCATATGGAATACCATCTCTGTCCCAATCCCTAAAGAAAATATACTCTGTATTTAAAATACCTGCCGAATTACAAACTCCACAATTGTCTACAGCACCTGGTAGACAACAATGGTCTTCTTCATTACATTTAATGTTTCCATCACTAGCAAAATCACAAATTCCAGTTGTATCACTTATATTTTCACCACCATAAAGACCACCACAATCAACACATCCTACATTCCAATTTAAATTTCCTGGTATATAATCACTACCCCAAATATCCGCACAAGGATTGTTGAATATGTAATTACCATTTGCAAGTCTCCATCCATCTCCATCCCAACTAGGAATATAATCACCTTGTGGACAAGAACCATCTATTGTCCAATTACAACAAGTCATTGTCATACAATTACCACAATCATCTGTCTTATGACCATTCTGGTCACTAAAACATTCAACATTATCTCGACAATCACTATATAAAGTTATGTCTGACTCTTGAGACGAACAATGACCACAACTATCCCAATACCCATATTCACAAGTGTCATTTGGGTCACTTGCATAAGTACCATCAGCTAACTGATAACAATTAGTTCCATCACTATCAACAGGACAAGGACATTCATCATACACATCATAAACAGCATTATATCCTGGACACATATATGTGTTAACACATGTCGAGTCACCTAAATTATCATCACAAGGATGTCCGTCTTTATCAAAATCTAATCTACACGATATTTTATTATAATCTAAACCATCACCGTCACCATCTCTATCAAAACAAGGAACACAATTTCCACCAAATCCGGCTGATATTGAAAAATCCATTGAACCATCAGGTGCACCTATACCACAAGGGTCTGTAACCCAACCAGTTCCACAAACACCACGACAGTCAAATCCAATAGAAGAATCACAAGATGAAATATCATTATTTGTAGTCCAACAAGGATAAGTACCTGGGTCACATATACATCTTATAGCTCCTATATTGTCATCAAATTCTAAACTTCCATTACAATAATCAGGTCCGTCACAGACACCACAATCATCTATCACATTCGACTGACAATAATCATTCGGGTCATTACATACAGGGTCACTACTACAATCACCACTATCACAACAATCACATTGGTAATAATTTTCTGGCTCTTCACATTGAACAACAAAAGCGGAATCACAATTTGTCAATTCATCATTATCAAAATCGTGATACCATTTTGTTCTATAATAACAAGAACCATCGTCTACTTCAGCTTCTGCATCATAATTACAAGCAGGTTGTCCATCTGGATGATGTGGATATCCCGCATCAACAGCTCCACTACCATCTGCATCTGTACATCCGTGTTGAAAACACTTACTCGGAGACAATATTGAATCTCCACCATTTGTAACCACAGAAACTTTAATTCTACAATCAATATTATTTTCACAATTTATAGTTGTGTCGTGAGAACATACTCCTTGATATAATCCATCATGTTGAGAACCACCACATAAATTCACATCTGAATAAATATGATATTTTATTTCATTGATTCCCCCATCGACACCATAATTACCACCAGCTAATATTTTCATACATCCTAATGGATACTCTTGTTCATAAAATGGGTCATATAACTTTAAATATATTTTTTCGTGAGTGTTATCATTTACTTTATTTTTAATTGATAAACTATAAATAGGTGTAGTGTCTACAGCATTACCATCACCACCATCATTTAAAATTTTTGGATAAGGATTATTACTTATCAAAGATGAAGGAACATTATCATCTAATGAACTACTACCATCCCAAGTTAGATATGGAACTGGAAATGTTGGATTATCCCAATATAAATGTCTATGCATTGTAATATCACCATCATCGAAAGTACCATTACCATAATCATAATGAGTACCTCTAACTAATTTCTGATAAATTGTTGGAGGACCTTGAGTCAATGGATTTAAAACACAAGACCAAGAACAAGAACCAACTTCTTCACATTCTTCAACTTGATTTTCCCACCCTTCCCAATTATCATTGAGTTCAGTTCCACATCCTATTCCAGCAGAACCATAATGAGTTTGACAAGCTTGTCCTTGATAAGGTCCGTCTTCACAAATATAACCATAAAAGGTTGAACCAGCAGTAAGTCCCAAAGATGTCACTAATTGATTATGTGTTTCTGAATTGGCCACATGTTGAAAATTAGTAGTGTCATATCCAACAGGAGGTAAACTTTCAAATCTTGGTAAAATACCACGAATATCACAATCATTAAAACTGTTACATTGACTACAATCAATAAGTCTATCACCATCACTACATTCAGCTCCAAATATAGAAACTATTGGTATTCCATACGGACTTTTTATACTTGTAGTGTTGATTGTGTCAATTTCTCCAAAAAATGGGTCTGATGGATTTTCCCAAAATCTATCAGGTCCTAAATCACCTACATTTTGACAAGTTGATAAAGATTCATCACTACATCTCATTAACTTGAAATTCATTTCATAATCATCTGGAAGACCATTCCAATCAGGTAAATAATAATTAAAAGTATCTGTCCATTTTTTAGGGAAATCATGTAGACAACAATGTTCAAGTTTATCTATACAATAATTACCAGTATGTTCACCAGGACATTGTCCATCACAATTAGAATCAATTCCAAATGTTTTACATTGAGTTGTACATTCATAAGGTGTTGATTCACTTCCTGTCTCAACCATCTCACAAGTACCCGCCCAATTACCTTCTGTAGTTTCACCTACTTGTACTTGACCACACGAGTAAATTCCCCAAAAACAAGGGTCTCCATCAGAAGCATTATCACCACAACAAGGTTCACCATATTCACAACCATCAGTTCCTAATGCTCCACATTGTAACTCATAAATAGGTACAGGCATTTCTGTCCAATTACAACCATCACCCACATCAGCACAATCACCATTGAATGAATCTGTATACATTCCTGCAGTCACACATCCTAATTCCATAATAGGAGTTACCACATCCGTTCCACATAAAGGATTTCTATAACCATTCACATCACAAGTTTCATCACCGATTGGATAATATGTATCACCATTTGGGTCTAACTTACAAACATAATCTGGTCTTATTATACAAGTACAATTTGTCCCTCCACAACCAGGGTCATTTTGATATACACTACCACCAATATCATCTTGACAAACATAAGGCCATCCACCTTCAGGAATATCATAACAACCATTACACGATGTAGCCGCTCCATCCTCATCCCAACAATCCCAATCGTGATTTATATAAGGTTCTCCGTTATTTAAAAGTTGAGGGTATTTACTTGGACATCCTAAATACTGACTCATAGTTCTTGTTTGTTGGTATATATCATCTGTTGGAAGATTTGTTCTGTTCCATTGATTTAAAATATTTTCAACGATACTAAATACATCTGAACTATCCACGACACCATCTTGATTTACATCTGCAAAAAATGGTGCACATTCACTTATAAATGATAAATCATCAATATTGTTTATTATTTTTACAATATCAGTAACATTGATTTGACCATTATTATCAACATCTCCAAATTTAAAATCAGGAAACTGATATAAACAATTCAAAAATCCATCATCAAGATTAGGATTCAATGATGGTAAAGGTGGAGATGATTTTACAGAAACTTGTTTATCGTGTTTTCTTAACTTATTATCTATAAAATTACTTTCTTTAGATTTAATTAATCTATTTTTAGCTTGTAATTGAGTAGACCTATTTTGACCAACAACTGTTACTTTTAAATCTGTTTGACCAAGTAAGTTACCTTGACTATCTTTTATTATTAAATCAAAATTTCTAATACCAGGTACACCAGCTTGAAACCATCTACAATTAGGAATACCATTACATATATCTGCATTATCATCGTATGATAAAGTTACTCCATCAGTCTGTATCCATTCATACCTGAATGTACTTTCATCGTATATATCGTCTTGATATAAAGAGTTTATTACTATTGGAAATCCTTCATCTTGATTTACTTCTAAATCAGGTCCTCCGTCAACTAAAAATGGTTGTACGCCCGTATCCCAAGTACCTGTCATAAAACTCGCATAACCTATAGTACAATCTGAACCATCCCAACAAGGACCTGGATTACAATAAGGATTTTGGTCACCACAATTAGTGATATCATCTCCATCAGGAAAATAACAAAGATTACCATTTGTACAAAATCCCATCGCACAATCAACTTGTGCAACAGGAATACCACAACTAACTTCTTGTAAGGTGTTACTATCCCACCAAGTATAAAGTTGATTCCAATGAGTTTGTCCTTCTATTTCAAAATCTATACCAACATTATCACATGGTTCACATAAAGTTCCATCTGGTAATTCACAAAGTGGGTCATTCCCTAAATAGGAATCTCCACATTGATACAATGCCTCTTTCGCTTTAACTTCTACTCTAAATTTAGTGTTCATCCATTGATTAATATCATCCCAACCATCTACATCTTGAAAACCAGAAGGACCTGATATCGTGTTTTCGGTTATGACATAATTATGAACGACTTGATATACACCATCCCCAATATATTGAATTGTCTCATCTTCATACCAAGAAGTAGAATTTGAAAAATTTTGTCCTGGTAAAGAAGCAATTCTTGTTGAAATAGATTCAACAGGATTATCTATACTATATATCTGAACTTTAACATCAATAGAATCTCCAGGTATTAAAATCGCATTATCTATTGATGTACCATCTGGATATGTTATCCAAACTTTATTTCTACAATTATCAGGATTTTCTGTATCTAAACAACAATTAGATAGTTGTTCGAAGTTACTTCCACCACAAATACCACAAAGGTCATTAATACTATCTCCAAAACAAACACCAGCACAATCAAAATCACTTCCTACAAAAACACCATCACATGTACCACCTGTAAAATCCATAGTTCCACTACAATAATTACTACCATAACATACACCACAATCATCATAACAACTTTCCGTACCAGTTCCTATCCCACCACCTTGACCATCACAAGTAGAAGGACATTGTTCACAAGAACCTGAATTATCTAAAACCCAACCTGGAGGTTCTTCACCTTCACAAAATTGAGCAGATAAGTCAGGACAACCAAATCCATCCCAATCATTTGTATCATTGTAGTAGTCTAAAGGTTGGTCTCCACTACAACCACATGGATATGATTCAGAACCTGGATAAGTATATTCACAACAAGTGGTATCACCATATACACCTAACCATATCCCGTTACAATTTTCATTATTTATACTATAATCTTGTGAACATGATTCAAGACTTCCTTGTATTTGAGTATAGTTTACTTTTCTATAATGAAATGTGTTTATAGAACGATAATTTATCCATAGACCTTCAAATTCGTCAAATGAAGGTGGGTCTGACTTTCCAGGATTGTCAAATGAAGTTCCAAGAGCAAAAATATTACATAATTCTGAAGCTTTAGATTCGGAAAACAACCATGGATGACGAATATTGATAGGAAGGTCTGAACCAATTCCACCTTTCGATAAATAGAATGTACAAGCTTCTACATCTTTATCCCAATCTGATTCCCAATTCCAATTAGGCACTGTTTCAGTTGAATAATTTGTAAATACTTCAGACACTACAGAAGATAATTTACCTGATAAACACACAAGATCCCAACTATCATCAAACGCATCACCTGCCTGTGATTCCCAAGCTTCTTGACAACTCATATATCCTATGTCATCTGGGTTAGAACATGCACCATACGGCAAGTTATAATCCCCAGGTTCACCACAGTCATTCGAACCACCTAAATAGTGATCTCTAATTTGACATTGATTCATAGGGTGACCCCAAACATTAGTTATAGCACCTGATGATAATCCATATTGTCCACAACCTGACATAGCTCTCGCACCCCAATTATCTAATGCTTCATTTGTAGGGTCGTGGTCAGGTCTAAAATTCATATTAAAAAGATTAAAATACATTGTACCTATAATATCTGCATAAAATACAAATTCACCACCACCAAAATCATAACCTGGTGCACCATTACCTGTACCTGAACAATCATTTGTATATGATGATTTATAATTACAGGATAATGGGTCAAGACATCCTACACATTGATTAGAACCACCACATATTCCACATTGGTCAAATTCATTTGATGGACAATTACAATATTCTTGTGTCTCTTCACAGGTTTGTACTGCCCAGGGATATGTTACTGGACTTTGAGGACATATAAATGTTGACTCTTCACAACAACCTATACCATCATTATCTTCATCAGTAAACCATTTATATTGATTTTGATAGACAGGGTTACATTGACTTACCGAATGTAATGTACAATCATTGTCTGAACATAAATTACATTCAGTAAATGTTATATCATCATTTGTAAAAAGTGTAAATCCTTGAGAGATTAGTGTTGTGTAATTTACAGCATCACCTGGACAAGGACAAGGTACTCCTGATGGCCATGGAGTCTCACCATCACCGAATGGAAATCTCCATGTTGATTCTTCACTCTGACACCAGAATGGGTTGTCTTCTTTAAGACAATAGAACATACATCCTTCATACTCACACATTTCTGTTACTGGAGTATCAGGACATTCACCTTCCACACATCCATCTGGACAACCAGGATAGCATATAGCACTATCACCACAATTAGAAGTATCACCACCAGGAGTACAACTTAATAAAGTGTCCTCACAAAATCCTTCATTATTACAAGCTGGTTGTGTATAAAAATTAGATGCATCCACATCCATACAACCATAAACTTCATCAATGATAGGAACACATTCAACATCCCTCATATTTTTTAATTCACAAGTTCCAGCTATAGCCCCACCATTACCATCATCTTCACATATCCAAACTTTACAACAATCTCCTCTACCCTCACATTCAGGGTCACAATAACAATCTGTCGTTACTTCGACAGCATTATTTGGATGAACTACAGAATTTTGAGGGTCAACTTGAGTTGTTACTTGAATACCAACCTTACCACTATCGTTACACATATTTCCTTGAGGTCCGTTAAGACAACTACAAGCACCTTCTACTCCATCAATAGGGTCTCCACATGTACTTGGGAAATTATCTTCAGAACTTTCATAATACCTACAACAATAACCATTACC
>CEVZ01224446.1_pt1 | contig 18207 bp, 22 predicted proteins | sample 361371 | NCBI WGS metagenome assembly CEVZ01 (sample SAMEA2620217, study PRJEB7988) | marine metagenome | isolation source: saline water (ENVO:00002010), including
GAAGATACCAAAATCATGTTCTGTGGTGATGCTACTCAAAGTGACCTCACCAGAGATAAAGAAAGAAATGGTATCATAGACTTTATGAGAATCTTACAGCAGATGGATTCAGTCGAATTAATAGAATTCGGTCTTGATGATATTGTTCGTTCTGGATTGTGTAAAGAATATCTTACTGTTAAGTTAGCAATGTCTATGTAATGTTTAATCATGTTCCTGCTGTTCTACCTCCATTGGAGAGAGAAACAGTTGATGGTGTAAGATACTATAAAGTTCCTGATGCAGACGAATTTGTTAAATTAGTCTCAATCACTTCTGTTACTTCTTTTTGGAATAGAGAGAAGTTTGCAAAGTGGAGGAAAAAAGTTGGTGAGGATAAAGCAAATGAGATTACCCGAAAGGCAACATCTCGTGGAACTGATACTCACACTTTAATTGAACATTACTTATTAAATGAAGAAACTCTGCCAGAGGTTCAACCAATATCAGATTTTCTATACAAGATTGCTAAACCAACCCTAAACAATATTGACAATATCCACGCATTAGAAGGATCTCTGTACAGTAAACAATTAGGTGTCGCAGGTACTGTTGATTGCATCGCAGAATACGATGGAGAATTAGCAGTTATTGATTTTAAGACTTCTGCAGCACCAAAACCAAGAGATTGGATTGATGGATATTTCGTTCAAGCAGCGGCATATGCCTGTATGTACTATGAACTAACAGGTATATCTGTCAAAAAACTTGTTATAATAATGACATGTGAGAATGGAGATTGTGTTGTTTATGAAGAAAGAGATAAAGCAAAGTATATCAAATTACTCGTTAACTACATCGAATGCTTTTTAAACTACCAACTAGAATTACATGGAAAATGAATTTAATCAACAGTTGAATAAGAAATTCATGAATCCTGCAAAATTTGCAGTAGAGATTGAAAAACTTGTCAAGACAGAAAAAATAAATTATATTGATGCTATTGTTCTCTACTGTGAAGAGAATAATATAGAAATTGACTCTATTACAAAATTAGTGTCTAAACCATTGAAAGAAAAACTAAAGTGTGATGCTATCACTCTTAATTTTATGAAAAAAACTTCTAGAGCAAAACTTCCTTTATAATGCCTACTTTATCATGGTTCCCAATGCCAGTATATGTTGATAAAGTGTTGGGAGAAGCAAAAGAAAAAATAGAAGAAGAACTTTATGAGGTATATAATAAAGCAAAGTTTGCTCAAAATCCTCAATGGACAAAAGACACAAATGAACTAAGTGTAGTAAATGATTCTTTTTTTACTACAAACGAACTCAAAGATTGTACTATATTTAATGATTGTATTGATTATCATTTAAAAGAATATCTCAAACAATTAGCAACACCAACAAATTTAGACTATTTTATAGATAACTCATGGTTGACTAGAACAACTAAGGGTAAATATATTCATCAACATGATCATGGCAACTATGACATATCAGGAGTATATTATTTAAAAACTAATGGAGAGGATGGTCAGTTATATTTTCCTTCTCCACACAGACTACTAGCAGGTAATTTTATAATATCAAGAATAGTTGATTATTATCAACATCTTCCATTAGAAAATGGTGTTCTAGCAATGTGGCCTTCTGTATTACTACATAACACAGAACCAAACGAAACTGATCATGAGAGGATCAGTGCTAGTTTTAATATTAAATTTAGATCATGATTAAAATTTTAAACAATCCAAAAACTCCAGACTACCTTGATTTTAAAAGATGGGTAAACAGCACAAGTTTTGAATGGAAATATAATCCAACATCAACACCTGACATGAATGATTTGTCTAAAGTCGATCTACCTTTCTATTGTCATTCATTTATGAAAAGACCAGAACAATATGGATATCCTGTAATAGACAATCCTCAAGAGACTCATGGTGTTGTTGAGATGTTGAGTCAGATACTAAAACAAAACCAAGTTCCATTTAATAGTTTTATTAGGATAGCAGTAAATGCTGTTCATCCACAAAAAGATGTAACTGCATCTATACCACATGTGGATCATACATTTGCACATGGTAACCTTATAATGTACTTGAATAATGCAGGTGGATCTACTTTTGTAAAGAATGAAATGTCATATAAAGATGAGGTGCATATACCTCAAGAAGATGATATAATATTGTTTACAGGGGAACATTACATGCAAACTCCAAGAGACAAAAGACGAGTAATTCTGGTAGCAACCATGATTTAGTCGCATAAATAGTAGTGTTCTAGGAGATATTTTATGGCAGATTTTTTCGATTCCGATATAGTTCGTGATGAGATGCAAGAAATCAATGAGATGCAAGAAGAGATTTATGGGAGAATATTTCAATTCCCAGATCTTCCTGTGCCAGAACAAATTGAACACTTAAATGAGTTAGATGTATTGCTCGACAAACAGCAAATACTCTACACTCGTATGAAACTATCTGATGACCCTCGTGCAAAGGAAATGGCAGAAAATGTCAGAAAATCCGCTATAGTAATGGGGTTCCCAAAAGATGTTGATTGTAACCTCTTATTTGCAAACATGCAAGTAACACTTGAAAAAGTTCGTAAAGGGTTAGAAGCAACACTTGACACATGAGCACGACAGCTCTATAATAAAGTCACACAGACCAAATCCAATTTAATCCAATTAATCCAATGTCTTTCGCATCACTTAAGAAACAATCTTCACTTGGCAGTTTAACTGCAAAGTTAGTTAAAGAAGTTGAGAAAACCAACAAAGTTAACACTGGAGATGAGCGACTCTGGAAACCAGAGGTTGACAAGGCAGGTAATGGTTACGCAGTAATCAGATTTCTACCTGCACCTGACGGAGAAGATCTCCCTTGGGTAAAAATGTATTCCCATGCCTTTCAAGGACCTGGCGGGTGGTACATTGAAAATTCATTAACCACATTGAATCAAAAAGATCCTTGTTCAGAATTCAACACTAGTCTTTGGAATAGTGGTGTGGAGTCTGATAAGCAAATTGCTCGTAATCAAAAGCGTAAGTTAGCATTCTACTCTAACATCTATGTTGTAAAAGATCCTGCAAACCCTGAGAATGAGGGTAAAGTGTTCCTTTACAAGTTTGGTAAGAAGATCTTTGATAAGATCATGGGTGCTATGCAACCTGAGTTTGAGGATGAATCTCCTCTAAACCCATTTGATTTCTGGCAAGGAGCAGACTTTAAGGTTAAGATCAAGAAAGTTGCAGGTTACTGGAACTACGATAGTTCTGAGTTTGCTGCAGCAGCACCATTATTAAAAGATGATGATGCTCTAGAGGCAATATGGAAGAAAGAATACTCTCTTTCTGAAATAGTTGCTGCTGATCAGTTCAAGACTTATGACGAACTTAAAAAGCGTCTTGAGTCTGTATTGAGACTTAACCAAGCACCTGTAACCTCACCAATAGATGAGGAAGCAGAGTTAGAGGATTTAAGTGAGGGAAGAACTCCCGAAGCAAATAGTCCCGCAGAAGACGATGCACTATCTTACTTTCAGAAGTTAGCTGAAGAGTAAATATAAATAACAAGAGGGATTTACTCCCTCTTTTTTTATTCTATCAAATTATTAAAATGGCAGGATACACAGGAAATCACTTCGTAGTGACATACACAGATAATCAGAACGGTAATTTCACTGCAGATGTATATGCGAAAGATGCTGATGATGCCAAGAAGAAAGTTCTAATACTTTATCCTTGGGCACTTAGTCTTTCAGCAAGTGCAGGTGCATAAAGATGTCACGCAACAAAGTTATTGCATACTCAGATGCTAGTGGCAACTGTAGAGTGGTAATTCCTACAATGGATTGTCCTCTATCAGATGATGCTGTAATAGCAAAAGACATACCTACATCTGACTATTCATTAATTGAACCATCTTCTCTACCTTCTAATTTGTTTAGGGATGCTTGGAAATATGACCACAACTTAAAGTCTGTTGGTGTGGATTTAACCATAGCAAAGACTAAAACAACAGAAATTTTAGAAGCACAATACCTTGCCATCGCAAAGGAAAACGCAGATATACAATCAATAGCAGACATGAAGGGTGAGTCTGCATCTCTCAAATCAAACCCTGCAGTACCATATACTACAATTACTAACGCAACTAGTGTTGCAGAACTAGAAGAACTTCTTTAAGTATTCTTTAATTTTTTATTGACAAACTGGGAAGACTTAGTATATTCCAATTCTCCTTTCATATCCAAAATATATTGAGTTATAAACTCTCTTCTTAATACTTTAATATTTCTTTTTTTCTCATTCTCTCTAGTCTCTATTAGAAAGTTACTAATAGGAACTACTGGATTTATTGTAGTGTTGAATACTAGAGGATTTGGTATTGTATAATCTTTATCTACTATCTGACCTGCAGGAAGAATCAATTTACCCTCAGCATTTCTGACTTCCTCTGTCTCATGATGTCTTGTATCATTTATTGCTAATCCATACTTATCTTCACAGTATTGATATAAAACATCACTGCTCATTGGCCACTCATCTCTTACATTGACAATATTGGCAACAGTTAATAAAATCCAATCTAATTGAGAATTACCATATAACTCCTCTGCTACATTATCTGGTCGCATACCTTCTTTTATTGTATAAGAATTTAGAAATGTAACTGAGGTAAAAACATCATCTCTAAGTTTTGCTCTTAGAAATAAATTCTTAATGACGACATAATTGTCATTATTAGGAGAATCTTTTAATGGATTTTTGTACCTGATGTCTGGTACATGTTTAAAATAGTGTTTTGACATTAGTAACCTACCGCATCATTGACTGATTCATGGTCTTCCCTGTAAATAGGATTTAATTCTTTAAATGATAAATCTAATTTCATATGCACAGGTGTACCGTCATCATATGTTGCATATGTACCACTTCCAGTATAATTTACTGACATATTAGTTAATGCACATGTTTTAAATCTATTTAAAAATGGATGTTGTGTTCCTCCTTTAAAGTATCCTATTCTGAATATGTCAGGAGCATTTAAGAAACCCATACCTTCATTATCTAATTTTGCTGCAGTATGTATTTTTAAACTTTTAATTATTGACTTTACAACATATGCTTCTTCTCTACTTCTAGGAACTAAATCCCAACCAAAGTTAAAACTTCTTATTGTTACACCACTAAACACCATTTCTAGGTTTTGGTTTATAACTTGACCAGATGCCCTTGATAGTAAACCTCCTATGGTTACATTAGCACCAAGAGCGTTAACTGCTGTTGTTGCTGCAACCATTTTTGCGTAGTTTGCAACATCAGATCCACCACCACCTTCTTTCAGTTTTTTAAAATTATCAGTTACACTAGTTCCTACCTCTTCAATAGAATCTGCATTTATAGCTCCACCTACTATACCCAATGCTGCAGCAGAAAAATCATTTAGTTTATTCTCTCCCCACTGAGCACCATTGTTATCTTGAATATTTTGTGGTATTGGTAATATAATAGTCTTTTCTGCAGGTTTATCAGTATATTGATCGCTTATTTGTGCTGCCCTCTTACTCCCTGTATCTCCACTTAATTGACTTAATGAACCACCATCTCCCGCAAGACCCGATATACCACCACCAGCTTTTATATTCTTTAAAATTTCTATTTTGAAATAATCCATACTGGAATCTATCATATCAGTAGGATATCTCATTAATTTTCCTGCCATATCGACCCTTTTTTAACTATTTAGCAGGAATTTTGCATATTTTAATTGTCTCGCATCTTCCAACTCATTTGATTGTACTTCATATAATTGACCTGCTACTTCATTCCATGTATATTTTCTCATCAAACCCCAATGATAATTGAATCCTCTGAATCCCCATTGCTGTATATCTGTACATGCAATCAAAGGATGTTGATCATATCTTATCTTAGGTGTTTTTGCATTGTATACGAATGTGTAATAATTGCCAGGATCAGGAATAGGAGTCACAGTATCATTAAGTGCCTCCATAATTTGCTCCATAATATCCTCTGGATCTCTTAATCCAGTTGCTCCATCCACTACTTCTTGTAATCTACTCATACTGGTAAGTTATCCTCTGTGAGAATTTTGAATTCCAAGTGTCTATCAGCACAGTATTCCCTTGCTGCTTTCCACTTTGCTTGGTTCTTGGCATACTCCATGACTTCTCTGATATACTTCTTAGTTTTTCTTTTTTGTACTTTTGGTTCAATACATTGCTTCTTGGGTTTTATTTCTATGATATACTTCTTTGCCTTACCATCATTGTCTCTAACTTTTATATAAAAATCAGGAAAATATCTATGTATTCTTTGGTCTAATGGTGAACGATATGGTATGATTGTCTCCTCAGATCCCCACTCTAATATATTACTGTTCTTATCACAATACCTCATAAACACTTTTTCCCAAGAACTACGATAAATAATATTACGGTAGTCCCCTCTATACTTTTTTATGTTACGAGGTCTAAATATGCCAGAGTGTGCCATAATCTCATAAGTTCCCATAGGTATTTATTGTGCCCAAGTACCCAAGAGTCAAAAAAACAGAACAAATTCGTGGTTTATTCCAAAGAGTTGCTACGACAAACCATTATGAGGTATTCTTCTCAGGTTTTGGTGCTTTGCAACGATTAAGAGGATATATTAGTTCAAGATCTCCTAGAGTCACTAACTTCTTTATCAGTAGAGATCTAGGATTATTATGTAATAGTGCTGAATTACCTGCAACTACTATGGCAACAGCACAGGTAGAGGGTCAGAGAACGGGTATTGTTGAAAAAATGGCACATTCAAGAGTATTTACTGATGTGTCTTTTACTTTTTATGTTGATAATCAATACAGAACACTAGAATTTTTTGAGTTATGGCATGAGTTCATAGCATCTGGATCTAATAATGAGGTAGATAGGTCAAATATTGCATACTATCATAGAATGCAGTATCCAGACGAATATAAAGTTGATACTATAAAGATTCAAAAGTTTGACAAAGATCACTTTAGAAGTGTAGAATATAATTTTTTAAATTGTTTTCCAGTTTCTATATCTTCTATGCCTGTTGCATATGATGGCAACCAAGTGCTTGAATGTCAGGTCACATTTGCATATGATAGATATTATTTTGGTAAGATAAGTTCATTGGATCGTAGAAATTACAATAAAAACTATGCAAATGTATCAACTGGAGATGCAGTTGGTAACACTAATAAAGTGGAGAAGAAAGAAGTAATATACAAAGAAGATGGTCTTGAGAGCACTGGTTTTACTCTAACACAAGAAGATTTAGACAATATAAAGCAATTCAATAAAGATATGCCATATCTTGACCTTGACCCCAATAAATACAAAATAATTCCTCTTCCTAATGGTGATTACAAAGTAGAAGGACGGTAGTTCCCAGAGAAGAATAATTGTGCTATAATATATACATTAAAAATTGATATGGGACTTGCACAGGAACTGAAATCGGGAACTAAAAAATCTCATTCAGCAGCAGAGAACACTAAATTTGTTTCATCATTCCTCAAGGGTGTTGTAGACAAAGAGAATTATCGAGAGTTGATCTCTAACTTTTACTTCATATATCATACTATAGAGGCAGAAGTCAGAAGATTAAAAGATGATCCTATTGTAGGACCTCTAGACATACCAGAACTGTATAGGCATGATGCTTTAGCAGAGGATTGTGATTATTTCTTCGGCATAGATTGGCGAGAGAAAATATATCCTTCACAGGCATGTAAGCAATACATGGAGCGTATTCAAGAGGTTGCTCATGAAGAACCAGAACTTCTAGTAGGACATCACTATACTAGGTATCTTGGTGATCTCTCTGGTGGTCAAATTCTTAAAAATATAGCAGAGAAAGCACTAAAACTTGAAGATGAAGGTCTTGCGTTTTATAAATTTCCTGATATTGACAATAAAAAAGAGTTTAAAAATAATTATCGTGCTATCCTAAATAAACTGCCTGTAACAGAATCACAGGTAAATGCTATCGTTACTGAAGCAAACTATGCATTTCGTTTGAACATGTATATGTTTGATGAATTAGATGGTAACCTATTCAAATCCACAATGTCATATCTTTGTGGTGTAGTTAAAGGAAAAAACTGATGCCATTACCCCAGATTAATGCACCAACCTATGAGTTGACTATTCCTTCATCAAAAAGGAAAATTAGATACAGACCATTCTTAGTCAAAGAAGAAAAAATTCTTGTTATTGCTATGGAAAGTAATGACATTGGAGACATTGCTAGAGCAGTTAAACAAGTTCTAGGACAGTGTATTCTTACAAAAGGAATTAAGATTGATAAACTATCAACATTTGATATTGAATACTTATTTTTAAATGTAAGAGGTAAGTCTGTTGGTGAGACAGTAGATATAAAAGTCACCTGTCCTGATGATGGAGTAACACAAGTTGAAGTAACCGTAGATCTAGATGCTATTCAAGTTACATTTGATCCAGATCATGACAAAGATATTATCTTAGATGATAAACTTAAGATGAGAATGAAGTATCCTTCATTAGATGAGTTTATCAAAGAAAACTTCCAAGTTGATAATGTTGGATTTGAGCAATCTATTGAAATGATTGCTACTTGTGTAGATATGATTTATAGTGAGGAGGAGACTTGGACTAGTGCAGATTTTACACAGAAAGAGATGATAGACTTTCTTGAGGGGTTAGGTTCTAAACAGTTTAAAGAGTTGGAGAAGTTCTTTACTACTATGCCTAAACTTACTCATGAAATAAAAGTAACAAACCCTAAGACTAAGAAAGAGAATACTATTAAACTGGAAGGACTAGCAGCTTTTTTCAACTAGCGATGCTCCATGAGGATCTTGTCTCATATTACAAGATCAACTTCGCCCTCATGCAGCATCATAAATATAGTTTGAGTGATATTGAAAACATGATCCCGTGGGAACGGGAGATATACATTAGTTTATTAAAAAATTATATTGAAGAGGAAAATTTAAAACAGCAGCAGCGAAATGGCTGAAACTAAGGCAAAACCAAAGGTAGATCCGCAGAAGTTCATGGGTTCCAAGAGTACGAAGGGATCTGGTGCTTCGATGGAGGGTGTTGACCCAAAAAATATTAATGAGGTTAGTAGAACATTATTCAATATCAATAATACATTAAAAGGAATAGTAGAGATCCTTGATTCTCAATTAAAATTAGATAAAAAAGAAAAGAAAGAAGATGATACAGATGCAGCAAGAGCATTAGATGCTAAAAAGAAAAAAGGTGCAGAGAACTTTTTAGAGTTAGATACTAAAGAATCAAAAGAAAAAACAAAGAAGACATCTAAATTAGCAGAAGGTGCTAAAGGTATTTTAAATAGATTGTTTACAGCATTGACTGCTATATTTTCGGGGTGGTTGATTGATAAGGGTATGAAGATGATGAAGTTTCTTCAAGAGGGAGATACGGAATCATTTAAAAAAATGGGTATGGAGGTTGTGAAAGCATTGGGAATAGTAGCAGGAATATTTGCTTTACTTAATATAGGACCTATTATTAGTGCAATAACTGGTATTACTGGAGCCTTAGCTGCAGGGATGCCAGCTATCATGGCACTACTTGCAAATCCTTGGACTTGGGCAGCATTAGGTTTGATTGCGGGTATTGCAGGAACTGTCATAGTCATGAAGACAATAGTAGAAGCAATACAGACCAGAGCAGCAGGTGGTGAAGAATTTCTGCAGGGATTCAATAGATTAAAGGCAGGTTTAGAGGAAGATGGTATTGTAGTACAAGGTAGTGGTAAGAAAGAGAAGTTTTATGTCGCACCTATAAAAAATCAAGGTGGAAGTAAAAATAAAAGAACTGTAGATAAGATAGGAACACCAAAGCAAAAGAAAGCAGTAGCAAAATATATTGAGAAGAGAGATGCACTCATACAAATTAGAGATAATATGAGAGCAGAGATGAAAAAGAAAGAGCAGGAGATAAAAAAAGAGTACAAAAACTCAGGCAAAAGAAAGGAAAGAGGTGAAAAAATTAAAGAATCAAAGAGTGAAATTAGAGAAAAATATACAAAAAAAATTGATGCATTGTTCTCAGGAGAATTAGATATATCAACAATTGAGGGTGTCTCAGATGAGACTAAGGAAGAACTTAAGGGTGATGATGTAGATAAAGCAGAAAAAGATTTAGAAGTTATGGATAAAGCAACTAATGGTGACACAGGAGAGAAAGTTGATACAAGTAAATTACTTAATAAAGGAGTAACATACAAAGAAGATGGTCTTGAAAGCACTGGTTTTACTATGACACAAGCAGACTTAGACGCAAGTAAACAAAAGCAATCCAATGCTGAGAAGGTTAAAGAAATATCTAACAATCCTGCTAATGAAATTGAAGTAATACCTACATCTACATCATCAGGGAATACTCAAAAATCAGCAGTTGGTGAAAAATCTATGGATAGTGGTGAAGCATCAAGCGTTCCTGCACTAAAAACCAATAACGATGGTAACGAATATGGAATGTTATTCTCCCACACATATCAACAGGGGTAGTAACTGATGCCTAAGATTACTGAGAAGAAAGCATGGTATCAGATGTCTGATGAGGAGAAAGCAGAATATGATGCTAAGGTACAGGCAGAGGTAGATGCGAGTGGTGGTAAATTAAAAAAGAGAAGAAAGAGAAGAAAGGATGCTAAGACTTTTGAGCAGATTAAGGCAGAGATAGACGCTAAAGAAGCAGCTAAAGAAGCAAGGAAAGCAGCAAAGAGAAAACCAAAGTTTATGCCAACTTCTGAGGCATTTAATATAATGAACTATGGTTTGTCAGCAATACTAGAGACAACTAGAGGATTACAAAAAGCATTTGAAAAGAGGGCAGAGAGAGAACAAAAACTTGAGGACGAAAAGAAGATTGATGCTGCTAGATTACTTTCAAAACAGAAAGCAGAAAATAAAGAGAAAGCACTTGAGCAAAAAAGAAAACCAGGTGGAAAGACAGGTGGTAAAATTAAAGCAGCAGCAAAGAAAGGTGGTTTGAGAATAATGACCGCTATCGTTGCTATCATAGCTGGATTTCTTATCAACAACTTACCTAAGATAATGAAATTCATGGAGAAAGTAATGAAAGTATTGAAGGGATTCTGGGAGTTAGCATCACCCATATTAGAGGTGGTGTTTAATATTATGCATCCCATAATGTCGGGATTAGCAAAACTTCTACCAGAGGTAACTTCTGTCGCTGTTGACAAACAACTTGAGAAAGCTAAATCTGAGATGGAACAGGCAGAGGATAGTTTAAAGAAAACTAAAGAAGGATTGGATGAAAATATTGATAATACTAAGAAAGAAATTGATAAAACTAAGGAAGATTTACAGAAAAGAGCAAATGAAGGACAGACTCCAGAGGAGATTGTAAAAGAAAAGGCGGGTAAAGAAGTTAAAATGAAAGGGGAGACTGAAAAAAAACAAAATGAGGTAAAACAAAAAAACGATACTACAGATAAGGCAGAAACTCTTAAGAAAGAGACTAAGGAAACACAAGTGGTGATGACAGAAAAGATCGAAGAACCACAAGAGGAAAAACCAAGAGTAATTATTGAAAAACCACAAGAAAGTATAGAGGGAACTGGAACTCTTACTGTCAAGATGGACGAGAAGGCAGGTGTTGGAGATGGTAAGAGTGCTAAGAAAGTTGTAACTCCTCAAGGTTTGGGTATGGATATGTACAGCAAACCTATTGTTCTTGGTGACGAAGCTGCTGAAGGTTGGAAGAAGGTTCTTAAGGCAGCAGCAGAAGATGGTATTGATTTGACTAGAGCAGTTACATCTTCTAGGAGATCACCAGAACAGCAAGAAGCATTAATGGAGAGTGAAGATGGTAGCACTGTTATAGATCCTGCTACACCAGGCACATCAGAACATGTAAAAGGAAGAGCACTTGATATTGCAGTCAATACTCCAGAACATGACTGGATGATTAACAATGCATCAAAATATGGTTGGAAGTGGCAAGGTGTTTCAGATCCATTCCATTTTAATTTCATAGGTGCTGATAGTGCAGAAACAAAAATAGCAAATAGACAAGGTTTAAGAAATAAAATGATACAAAAAAAGATTGATAGAGATAAAGATTTTACGATGTTGGGCAGTAGGTCAGGAAAAACTGTTGTACCAGTGCCGATAAATAAAATACAACCAATAGTTCCCTCAGTTGTACCTGGTGGGTCTGGGGAAAAAACCATGAGTGGATCCTCAGAATCTGGTAGTAATATTATGGATACAATGAAAATACTTAACACATCACTAACATAGATGGCAGCAGTAGCAACCCAAGGATCTACTTACGAAGTAATGGAAATAACAGGTCGTGCAGGTGGCACAATAGACCTTAGATTGGGTGTGTCATCTTTTCAATATTTTGAAGATATAATGTCTCCAGTTGTTACTGCAGTAATGGGAGTTGTGACTAGTGGAGATACAATAGAAGGTCAGGGAATTTATAGTGGACTTCCAATCGTAGGAGGAGAGAAAGTAAGAATACATATTACTTCTCCAATGGAAAAACAAAGAGAAGAATCGCCTGGTGTACTTGAATTGACAATGTATGTTAATAGAATATCAGATTATAAGATGGAAAAACAAAGAGAAACTTTTATTCTTCATCTTGTATCTAAAGAAGGTATTGTTAATATGAATAAAAGAATACTTAAAAAATATAAACAAAAAAGAATTGATGAGGTTATAAAAGATTTTCTTGATATACTAGAGGCAGATTATGAAGAGGAAAATATTGAGAAGACTGTCAATAGTATAAACTTTATTGGTAATATGAGAAAACCATTTACTCTAGCTCCCATGTTAGCAGCAAGAGGAATACCAGAAGTCGGAAAAAATTCCGCAGGATTTTTTCTATGGCAAACCCGAAAAGGTATGTTTTTTAAATCTATTGAGAAAATGATATTTGATGCAAAAGAAAATAAAGAAGATACTGTAAAAATGGAATACATATATGATCGTGGAAATGAAGGAGTTGATGATCCAGAGAAATCATTCTCTAAAATTTACAGTTACGGTATATCAAATAATAAAGATGTAATGGCAGGTATGAGAACAGGAGAGAACTCAACATATAGAATCTATTGGAATCCACATACATTTGAGTTTACTAGACCAGAGCAATCCATATTCTATCCTAAAGAACAGGAAGGTATGAACTCTGATGAGAAACCAATATCAGAAGAGGCAGATCCAGAACAGATACCTGCACCAGAAATGGCAAATAGAATTATTAGTGGCATTTATAGTGTCGGTTGCTTAGAAGAAACAGTTGTGGGTGCTGCAGCAACAGCTGTAAATAATGATAATTTATCAGATGTTGGTCAATCTATCTCTCGTTATGCTTCGATATTTACGCAAGTCGCAACATTAACGGTAGGAATGAACACAGAATTGTGTGCAGGTGATATAATAAGTTGTGTATTCCCCAAAGTCAGTTCCGAAAATGAAGTAGACCCTGCTCAAAGTGGACTATATATCATTAAGGAGATTAGTCATTTTTCTAGTGGCAACAGATCCTATTCGGCATTGAAAGTTATCCGAGACACATCAGGAGAGTAAAAATGTCAACTATCAAACACGACCTAGATCACGAAGTTTATCTTGATCCTAAAGACGAAAAAGAACATATCAATCATGGTATGTTAGAATATAAAAAGTCTGAACTAGAAAATGTTCATGCAGACTATGAGCAATATCACAAAGATGATGTTGTAGAACCAAATGAAGGAAAAATAAATGATTGGCACACTCGTCATGAAGATAAAGGTTTAGAAATTTATTGTGACAATCACCCAGACGCATTTGAATGTAGAGTATACGACGACTAATGGCATTAGAAGAATCCCTATTGGGCAACAGTCAATTTTTAGGCAGGGACGGATTCAGATGGTGGATCGGTCAAGTTGCTCCTAGGGAAGCTCAGAAAGATCAGACTGACGAAGGAAAAGGTTGGGGTAGCAGATATAAAGTAAGAATAATGGGTTATCACCCATTTACAGATGACTTAGAGGATGTAGATTTACCTTGGGCAATGTGTATGTTGCCAACTACATCTGGTAGTGGTGCTGCTAACTATTCAAAATCAACTCAACTACAACAGGGTGATGTTGTATTTGGATTCTTTTTAGATGGTGATGAAGGTCAAGTCCCATGTATTCTTGGTCATTTTGGTCAGGCAGGGGGTGTAAAGAACTCTGGAGAGTTTGGCGGTAAGTTTGAACCAGGCACAGGATTTACAGGTAATATAAAAATAAATCAGAAGACAGAAGTAGAAGAAGAGACTGGAAAACCAAACACAACAAACGAACAGAACGCAAAGTCAAATCCTACTAACTCTAGTGGTACAAAAGGTGAGAATGTAGATCAATCTGGTGCAGGTAAAAAAGAAATAATAGCAGATACTTGTACACCATCTGCTGTCTCTAGAATGGCATTGCAACTAGAGACTATGGCACAGAGGATAGAAGATCTTCAGATGACAGGATCTAAATTAGAGGCAGAGATAAATGCTGTTGCAGATGCGATTGAGACTCAAACAAATGGATTTGTTGGTAGTATGTTTCAAGGCATGTATGAGCATCTAGAACCAAAATTACAGAAAGGTTTAGATGATGTGTATAATAAAACATTTGGAGAAGTATTTGCTCAAACAGGAGACTCACCTCAATCATATGCTTTAGCACATGCTGCGGGTGTCGCATCACAAACAGGAGAAGTTGTTAATATTAAAAATGCAGAGAATGCACTAGCATGTGTAGCTAATAAGATAGTAGAAGGATTGAGAGGAACTGTAGCAGATATGCTAAAAGATTTATTAGCATCTGGTCTTGGTATAGCAGGTTGCGTTACTGCAAACTTTGTATCAAAACTTATGAACAATATAATAAATGATGTCACTAGTGCTATGGCAGGACCTTTGAGTGCATTAAGTAACTTATTACCTGGCGGATTTGATGTTGCAGAATTTTTAAGAAGTTCTGCTTTCCTACTAGAAGACTTCTCAGGATTTTTAGATTGTGGACAGACTAATAAAGATAAGTGTCCTCCTGCTAAAAAATATGAAGTTGGTGGTGGTATCATGGAGAAAGGTGCTGATCCATATAATTATGTAATGTCACAAATGCAAAAGTCAGCAAAACCTGGTGGTGGTATAGGTGGTGCTGTTGGTGGTGCATTAGGTGGACTTGGTGGTGCAATAGATTCTATAACTGGATTTGACTTTGGTAATTTAACTCCTGACTTTGGTAATTTAATCCCTAAAGGTGTAACTGACACCCTTGGAGCACCTGGCAGAGTGGCAGGACTAATAGAAGATCTTAGTGCAGGTGGATCATGTGTTGGTGGTAAGAAAGATTGTGGTGATGCTAAATTGCAAATCTTTGGTGGCGGTGGAATTGGTGCTATAGGTAATGTTGTTGTTGGTGGTATTATAGAGAATAGTGGTCTAGGTGGAATTGCAGAAGGTGTTACCAGAACTGCAAGCATTATTGGTGTAGATATGAAGATACCTGGCGTAGGATATAAGACACCACCTGCTATTAGTTTCTCTGATAAATGTGGAGTAGGATTTGGTGCTCATGGTCATGCAATTTTAGATGATAATGGCGGTATCGCTGCTATCGTTATGGATAGTGTAGGAGAAGGATACCCAGTTGTTACAGATCCTCCACAAAATGTTGGTGTTACAACTGTCATTATTGAAAAACCAGGTAGAGGATATACACCTGGCGATCAGATTGATGAATCTGTATTCATATTCCAAACAGGTTTTGCACCTGCTGAGGAAGATGCTTACGAAAATCTAACTACAGAGGAGATCATTCAAACACCTATATTTGATGTAAAAATAGATCCAGAAACAGGTGGAGTACAGTCAGTTGAGGTTCTAAATATTCTCAGTTATGATGTCCCTCCCGTGATAGAAATGAAGTCCACAACTGGTGTTGGTGCTGTTCTCAGACCAGTATTCGGAACAATACCAGAAGCAAAACCACCAACTAAACTCGTTAAAGTAATAGATTGTATAGGTAAAATATAATGGCAGAACAAAACTGGGCAAGAAGAGTTGTTGATTCTAGAGGTAGTCACTTTAGAATAGAGAGTGGTAGTCCAAGACAAGGAAAAGACGGTCCTGAACCATATAAAATTGTCTCACAGAATGATAATGGTGAGGTATTTTTGATTGGTCATGGTCATGGTCAAGGACTTGCTAGGATCGCATGTGATAAAAGTATAGAAATGAATGCGGGAGATAAAAATGATCCCAATTTAGTTGATATTAGAATTAGTGCTGCTACAGGAGATATAACTATCACTGCTGCTAGAGGTAGAGTCAGAGTACATGGAAAAGATATCATGCTCACTGCTGATAGAGATGTAGATATAAACGCAGGAAGAAATATAAACTTACATTCATCATGTGGTAGAATATTTTTAGATGCAAATACTGCACAAGTTAAGGCATTGAGAGGTAATTTAGTTCCTGAGACATGGGGTGCAAGAATATGTAAAAATAGTTTTATTCCTGATAGTACATTAGCAAAAATCTTTGCTCCATTTGCACAGTCAATAATATCAGGTGCTGCAGCAGGTAGTTTCAATGGTGTAATTGGAGGAGCATTAAAAGGATTTGGATTTAGTCTTAAAGATCTAGGTGTTACTGCACAGACAGGTGGTATTGAAGCAGTAGAAAAAACTGAGCAAAAATCATCCGATCGAACACCTGATCCATTACAAAATCCAGATAATCTAATAGAACCACCAACACCAATACCACCTGTTGAGGGTCAAGTATTATCAGGTAATGTTGAGTCACTTAATTCTGATGCAGCAAACTCATTAGGTGTTACTCAAGGTGGTAATGCACAAACTGGAATACAGGATACGATTGGATCTGGAAGTGTTGGTAAAGGTGCTGCAGCAACTGTTAGTAACCAGTCTAACGATGAATTAGCAACACTTGAGGGAACTGCTGATCCAACTCATCCAGATATACCTCCAGAAAAACTTGATGAGACTGTAAGCAATGCTACTGCATTAAGAATGGAAGCATTGAAACAGGATCTACTTTCTGCTAAGAACACACCAAATGCTGTCAACACTAACCAAGAAACCTCTGAAGATGTTGAAAGAAAACTTCTTCAAGGTGAAGAGGTTATTGCTGTTGAAACAGTATCAGAGGACTTTACACTAGAATAATCATGGCAGAATCAAATCCAAATTCATTTAATTGTAGTGCTAAGAAAGACATAGCAAACAAACCATTTAAAATTGGTGATCCTACAAACTATTTTGAAGATCCTGTTGTATGCTCAGGGTTTATAGATGTACAAGGCATACCCTCTCGTCCTACTGATATCGAGATTACCAACGGTGATGTAAGAATTTACACAGGAAATTTATTAGTCAGGCCAGGAATTTCTACATTCCAAGAAGTACAGGTAGAGAAAGAACTTTATGTATGTAATGACACAGATCTAAAGTCTAGATTATATGTTGGAGGTGAAACTTTTCAGCAAGGAGATGTATTCATTCAAGGTACTACTGGAACTCCTCTAGTCGTAGCAGGTGATGGAAATTTTGGAGCAGGTATTGGACAACTAACATCAAGATTTGCAGCTGCAGATGCTTCACCAAAACCATTTGATTTAGTACACCCATCTAAAAAAGGATGGAGACTTCGTTATGCTTGTATTGAAGGACCAGAGGTAGCAGTTTACCATAGAGGAAGATTGAAGGATTCTAATACAATTGAATTACCATATTATTGGAAGGATTTAGTTGCAGAAGAGAGTATTACTGTACAGTTACAACCTATTGGATCAAAGCAAGATATAATTGTGATGGACTTTGATAATGAAAAAATAACTCTATCAGGAAATGTAGATTGTTTCTACCATGTGTATGGTGAAAGAAAAGATATTAATCCTTTGATAGTCGAGTATGAAGGAGATACTTGGATGGATTATCCAGATCCAAACTATAATCCAAATGATGTTCCTCTGGATAAGAAGATATTTAATGACCCTAGATTCGCAGGACCACCAAATACTTATACAAAATGAGTTTACCATATACTGAAGAGAACTTTATCTCTACTAGTGAATGTCAGAGATTGATAGACTATGCTATTGCAAATAAGAAG
>CEVZ01050497.1_pt1 | contig 18201 bp, 16 predicted proteins | sample 361371 | NCBI WGS metagenome assembly CEVZ01 (sample SAMEA2620217, study PRJEB7988) | marine metagenome | isolation source: saline water (ENVO:00002010), including
AATACAACCCCATGAGTCTCCATGGACAATGACTTTTCCTCTTGTTGTTTTGGCACTTCTTTCGGTGGTTGGTGGTTTTATCCAACTACCTTTTTCGTCTTCAACGAAATGGTTGGAACATTGGTTAGAACCAGCAATGTTCCACAACGAAACTCACTTGCATCTTTCAGCTAGCACTCTGTGGATTTTGGCAGTACTAGCTTTGATTTCAGTAGGTGTAGGTATTTTTGCGGGATTCTTAACTTATTTTAAGGAAAAAATAGATAAGAAAATTTTCGAAAAACCAATTCTAAGTGATGCTTGGAAGTTTGATTCTGCAGTTTCAAACTTCATGGGAGGACCCGGGTTTCAGGCATTTGAAGCAACTGCAAAGTTCGATAAGAGAGTAATAGATGGTGCCGTTGATGGTACGGGGCAAATGGTTAAACGGACTGCCTCTGTGCTTCGACTTTCTCAAAATGGAATGGTGAGAACCTATGCGGTAGGCATTGGCCTAGGAGCTGTTGGGCTTCTTGTTTGGTTCTTATTAAGGACGACGATATGACTTTCTTAATTGCAACTGTTTCATCAGCAACTTTTCCAGTTCTTCCAGCTCTGCTAATTGTGCCTACTGCCGGAGCACTGGTTGTAGCTTTATTGCCTCGCGCCAGAAAAGATTTAACAAAATTGACAGCATTGATCTTTTCGACAACTACAGGTGCCCTATCTCTCTGGTTGTTGAGCGAATTTGACTCAGATTCAAATTCAGGCATGTTTCAATTTGTTTCTCGACAATCCTGGATTAGTGATTTTGGAATCTCCTGGTCATTTGGTGTTGATGGAATTTCATTGTTCCTAATAATTTTGACAGGGATTTTATTTCCTATTGCTTTTCTAGCAGTAGATCCTGAGCATAATGAGCGTTCATATTTTGCCTGGATGCTTCTATTAGAAGCTGGAGTTATGGGTGTTTTCTGTGCGTTAGATCTGATTCTATTTTTCTTGTGTTTTGAGGTTGTTTTAGTCCCGATGTATTTCTTGATCAGTCGTTGGGGACATGGAAATCGTGCTTATGCAGCAACAAAATTCTTTTTGTTTACAATGGCCGGATCCGCATTAATGTTAGTTGGAATTATCACGCTTGCTTTCTTGCATGCAAATAATTTGGAAAGTTCAGTAACTTTTGATCTTGTCGAAATTGCTGAATCGCAAACGATTGCTCAAGGTACAGCCCGATGGTTATTCTTAAGTTTTGCTCTTGCTTTTGCAGTCAAGATACCTATCTTTCCTTTACACACATGGCTACCTGATGCTCACACTGAGGCCCCAACAGCAGGTTCAGTAATTCTTGCTGGAGTGTTATTAAAGTTGGGAACCTATGGCTTGTTAAGATTTGGTCTATATCTGTTCCCAGAAGCTTCACATTTTTTCGCTCCGCTTTTCCTGACCCTAGGAGTAGTTGGAATCATTTATGGTGCTGTTGTAGCAGCTATGCAGAAGGACTTAAAAAGACTTGTTGCTTATTCTTCGATTGCTCATCTCGGATTCATTGTTCTAGGAACCTTTGCTTTAAACACTGAAGCTATAGAAGGCAGTGTTTTGCAGATGGTTAATCATGGTATTTCAACTGGAGCATTATTTTTGTTGGTCGGAATGATCTATGAACGTAGGCATACAAGGCAAATAGACGAGTTGGGAGGTTTGCAGCACTCTGCACCTCTAATGGCTGCTGTTTTTACAGTTGTAATGCTGTCTTCAATTGGACTACCAGGACTCAACGGTTTCGTTGGAGAATTTCTAATTTTATTGGGCACATTTAATGCCCATAGATGGTGGGCCGTTGTGGCCACTGTTGGAGTTGTACTGGCGGCTTTATATTTACTTTGGGCTTATCAACGCGTGTTCCATGGACCTGTTCAAAAAGAAAATGCAGAAGTATCCGATCTTAAGACACGGGAAACTTTAGTCTTGTTACCTCTTTTGGCTTTAATAGTTTTCCTGGGTATTTATCCGAAACCTGTCATAAGCAGAATGGAAAATTCGGTAAAAGCTTTAGTGGTGCATATTGAAGAACATGTTTCGGAATTCGAAGAACCTGTTAACCGTTATTCAAAGGGAGAAATAAATGCTGAGGGATCAGAGGAAGGGCACGGCTAATGGTTTTTGCTTCTACTCCTGTTTCCACTCCCGAAATTGTGTGGTGGGCCTTATTGCCAGTTATTGTTTTGGCCGTATCAGCGCTGTTACTGCTTACAGTTTCCTCATTGTTAAAGAAAGCAATTAACTGGCTAGCTTCAACTGTCTCTTTAACAGCTGGTGTTTTTGTCCTAGTCTCAACAATTCCAATATGGAACAAAATCCAAAATGATGGAGCGATCGCATTTTTAAATGATTCCATAGGAATAGATGGATCAACGGTCTTCCTTACTTCGCTAATAGCAATTGCAGTGATTACGACTTCAATTATTGCTAGGCCCTATTTAAATAGAGAAGGCATCCCGGATTCAGAGTTTTATGTTCTTCTTTTACTTTCTGCTGCAGGTGGTGTCGTGATGGCTACCGCAAATGACTTGATCGTTTTGTTTTTAGGAATAGAAATTCTTTCAATAGCAGTTTACGTTCTCGTTGCGCTCCATCTGAGAAAAATTGAATCTCAAGAAGGTGCGATTAAGTATTTTCTTCTAGGTGCTTTTTCTTCAGCTTTTTTGTTATACGGAATCGCATTGGTTTATGGTGCTATCGGGTCAACAAACTTATTTGCTATCAAGAACTACCTTGCTTCTTCAATCTTGGTGGAAGACGGAATGTTAATGATCGGGTTTGCTTTGATGATTGTCGGCTTAGGATTCAAAATCGCAGCGTTTCCTTTTCACTCATGGACCCCAGATGCTTATCAAGGGGCTCCCACGCCAGTTGTAGTTTGGATGGCAGCAGGAGTAAAAGTTGCAGGGTTTGCCGCATTAATTCGAGTTTTTCCTTTGACATTCGCCTCGTATGTAGATGATTGGCAAATCCCAATAGCGGTCTTAGCCGGTTTAACGGTTGTTTTTGGATCAGTCGTCGCAGTAGTCCAGAGCGACGTAAAAAGAATGTTGGCTTATTCGTCTATAGCGCATGCTGGGTTTATTCTTCTTGGAGTTCAGTCAGCAAATACGGATGGGGTGGCTTCCGTACTATTTTATTTAGCAATATACACATTTCTTGCTTCAGGAAGTTTTGCGGTGCTTACTGTTGTGGGAGGTGATGGTGATCTAAATCATGACATCACCGCATATAAAGGACTTGCTCAACGTAAACCAGTTTTAGCAATCTTGTTTACAGTTCTCTTGTTGGGACAAGCAGGTATTCCCTTTACTGGAGGTTTCATAGCCAAATTAGGGGTAATCTCATCTGCTGTTGACACAAAGCTTTATTTCCTTGCAGGCATAGCGATGGTTTCAGCAGCTATATCTGCATATGTTTATCTTCGAATACTTATGGCAATGTATGTTGAGATTGATGAAGACAAAATTGCGGAGATCCATGTCCCGAAAGGAGTTTGGGTAGTTACCGGGTTGGCGTCAGTTGTTGTAATTATCACTGGTTTAATCCCTGGACCGATTGTGGAAATAACCCGTGATGCAATACCAATTTTGGTGAGCGGTTAAATGATAGTGAAATATTTCATTCCTGCCTTCCGAACCCCTCAGAAAGGCTCAAATTACGGTAGTCTTCCACGGGTACATAACTTTGGCTTTTATTTATCAAAGGTAATTGGGTCTTTAAACCATGTCTGAATTTCTACGTAATTGGCTTACAGTTTTAATTTTTGGTGGAGTCGGAATCCTTCTTGTATCTGTTTTCCTGGGATTAGGAAGTTTGATAAGACCAAGCAGAGAAACTCCCCAAAAACGAATAAATTACGAATCAGGTGTAGACCCACAAGGAGATATGTGGAGCCAAGCAAATATCAGATATTACGTTTTCGCTTTGATGTTTGTTTTATTTGATGTAGAAGCAGTGTTTATTTTCCCGTGGGCTGCACGACTTGAGGTTTACGACCTTTTCGGTTTAGTGGAAATGGCAATTTTCATTTTCATTCTTGCGTTAGGGCTCCTTTATGCATGGAGAAAGCGATTATTGAGATGGGTCTAGTAGAAAATGGCAAAATGCCGGGTCCTTTGACCAAGTTACTGAATATAAGCAGGAAATATTCACTTTGGGTTTACCAATGGGGGTTGGCTTGTTGTGCAATAGAAATGGGAGCAGCTTTTGCCTCACCTCGGTATGACGTAATGCGGTTGGGAGTGATCCCTTTCCCTGCAAGCCCCCGTCAAGCTGATCTAGTAGTTATTTCGGGAACAGTAACAGACAAAATGGCTCCAGCCGTTCGGAGACTTTATGAACAAATGCCAGAGCCAAAGTATGTGATTTCTATGGGCTCTTGTGCAAATTGCGGAGGACCATATTGGGATAGTTATTCAGTTACTAAAGGTGTCGACCAGATTGTCCCAGTAGATGTTTACGTTCCGGGATGCCCACCAAGACCAGAGGCATTGCTGGAAGGAATTGTTTTATTGCAAGAACGTATAGCTTCAGAAGATATGACCGATAGATGGAATCGAGATCCAATTGTCGTCACCTAATTCCACCGAAGAAGAAATTGTTGATGAGTCAACTGAACCTGAAGAAGAGTTATTAGTTGATGAAGAACGTAATGCCTTAATTTCTGGTCTTAAGAAAGATTTAGGTGATGATCTCATCGAGTCTCACGTGACCCCAGGAGTTGATGTATGGATCCGAGTAACGCAAGAGTGCTGGTTGGAAACTGCAAAGCTTCTTTTTGAGAAAAACAAAATGAGTTTCTTCAATTTCCTTTCTGCAATTGATTGGAAACCATCTCCATTTGGAAGAGAAATGGACGCAGCAATAGACAACGATTCTGATGATCAAGTTGAAGGTGAAAGTGAAATGGAATGGGGTATCACAGGAGGTCAAAGCAGATTTCAACTTCTTGCTCGTGTCCATAACCCATCAACAAATATTGGAATTCACGTTAAGGCAGATTTGGAAGGTGAATTTCCAGAGGTTGAAACTTGGATACCTGTATACCCCGGTGCTAATTGGCATGAAAGAGAAGTAATGGAAATGTTTGGAATCTCTTTTACCAACCACCCGAATTTGGTAAATCTCTATTTACCAACTGAATTTGAAGGCCACCCACTCCGTAAAGACTTTCCTCTGCTTTCCAGAAGAGCAAAACCTTGGCCTGGAATAGTAGATGTCGAACTTATGCCTGGTGAAGATGATGATGAGAGTGAAGAAATAGGAGAAGATACCTGATGAATTCAGAAGCTTCAACCCAGCAGCTTTCTTATATTGCAAATCAGGCCAGTGATGCAAGAGTAAATATTGAGCTCGAGACAGAGGGGATGACTTTAAATTTAGGACCCCAACACCCAGCTACTCATGGAACACTAAGGATCATTGTTCGCTTAGACGGAGAGCAAGTCGTCTCAGCAGATCCCGTAATGGGTTATATGCATCGTGGGTATGAAAAACTTAGTGAGGTTAGGACATACCCGCAGGTAACTACTCTTGTGAACAGAATTGACTGGTTGGGAAGTTTTGCTAACGAGGTTCCATTTATACTTGCGGCTGAAAGACTCATGGAGGTAGAGGCTCCTCCCAGAGCACAGTGGATAAGAACTGCATTGTTTGAACTATCACGTATAGCTAATGTTGTTCTATTTCTAGGGGATATGGCGGTTCAATTGGGAGCTACTACGCCTGTCTTTTACGCTTTCAGAGACAGAGAGTTTGTTTTAAATCAAATCGAATCAGTAACAGGGGGTCGGTTCCACCCAAATTTTGATCGAATAGGTGGGATAAAAGACGATTTACCAAAAGGATGGATACAAGAAACTAAAGATGTTCTTGCCAGAATCCATTCATTTTGTGATGAGATGCAAGATCTTGTAGTCGGTAATGAAATTTTTCAAACAAGAACCAGAGGAATAGGAATAATTCCTGCAGATGTGGGTCTTTCATATGGTCTTTCAGGAGCGAATATTCGTTCGAGTGGAGTTGATTGGGATTTAAGAAGAGACGGTGGAGTAGGTTTGGTTCACGATCAGCTTGACTGGAAAGTATGGACACATCCCGATGGAGATTCTTTCGCACGCTATTGGGTCCGCTTACAAGAAGTCAGGGAATCTTGCAAGATGGTAGATCAGATTCTTGATGGGATACCTTCAGGCCCGATCATGGCCAAAGTTCCGAGGATTATAAAAGTGCCACCTGGAGAAGCCTATGTAGAAACAGAAAACCCTCTTGGAATAATGGGTTATTACATTGTTTCCAAAGGTGACTTAGTTCCTTACAGAGTAAAAATACGTTCAGCTTCGTTTAACAATGTTTCAATAACACCTTGGGTTTTAAAAGGTGTGTATGTACCAGACGTAATTTCTATTTTGGCAAGCCTCTATTTTATTTTGGGAGATATTGATCGATGACGGTTTTTAATCTGGCTATAGAGCTTGCCTATTGGCAGCAAACCGTAATTCGTTCGGTTTTGGCTTTGGTGGCGGTGCTTCTTCCAGCGGGAACACTGGTTTATCTGTATTTGTTTAAGATGATGAGTTTTATGCAAAGTCGACTGGGTCCTATGGAAGCTGGCCCATATGGTTCTTTGCAACTTTTGGCAGAGGTGGGAAAATTTTTACAAAAAGAAGACTTATTCCCAAGAGCTGCTGACAGAGTTGTCTTCAAAGCGGCTCCATTTGTAGTTTTAGCCTCAACATTTTTGCTTGTTTTGGTGCTTCCTGCGGGTCCTGATGCATGGTTTATAAATATTGATACCGGAGTTTTTTTGGCGCTTGCAGTTTCATCAATTTCAGTAATCGGAATTCTCATGGCTGGTTGGGGGTCTGCTAGTAAATACTCGTTGATAGGCGGATTAAGGGCTGCTGGACAACTTGTGGCTTATGAGTTACCTCTTGTTTTAGCTGTGATGGGTGTCGTGATCCAAGCAGGCACTTTGAATGTCCAAGAAATTGTTCTTGCTCAAGCTAATGGAGAAATTTTTGGTTGGGGTGGTATAGGAAATCCTTTCATAATTACGCAATTTTTAGGCTTTATTATTTTTCTAGTTGCTATCCAAGCTGAGTTAACCCAGCCACCTTTTGATATGCCAGTAGCAGAATCGGAAATTGTTACTGGTTACTTGACCGAATACACCGGAATGAGATTTCTGCTCTTCTTTATAGGAGAATTCGCTACGGCAGGAATTTTCTCTGCTTTAGCAGCAACTTTCTTTCTAGGGGGCTGGTATTTCCCAGGGCTTGATCCAACAGATAACCTTTTTAATCTTTTAGGACCAGTAGTTTTGATTGGGAAAATGTTATTAGTTTCATTTCTTATTTTTTGGTTCCGTTTCACTTATCCAAGGTTTCGTGAAGATCAGCTACAGCAACTTGCCTGGAAGGTATTGGTGCCGCTTTCACTTTTGAACATAGTTGTTACTGGTGTATTGAAAGTGATGTTCTAATGCGTTTATCTATAAGAGTCCCAGGTTTAATAAAAGGTTTAGGTGTCACATTTAAAACCTTGATCAGAACTTTGACAAAAGGTTCGCACACAATTCAATATCCAAGAGTTAAGGAAGCCCCTACTCTTAGAGCTCGAGGCGTGATTGCTTTACATGAAGAAAATTGCACTGCGTGTATGTTATGTGCGCGTGAGTGCCCTGATTGGTGTATTTATATTGAGGGTCATAAATACAAAGCACCACCTCGCCGACCTGGTGGTAAACCTCGTCAGAAAAATGCCCTAGATCGTTTTGATATTGATTTTGCACTTTGTATGTATTGCGGTATTTGTGTTGAAGTTTGCCCTTTTGAAGCTTTGTTTTGGTCACCAGAATTTGAATTTTCTGAACCTAAATTGGCTGATCTTCTTCATGACAAAGGTCAGCTTTCAAAGTGGATGGAGACAGTCCCAGATTTCGAAGAATACGAAAGTGGTAGCGAAGCTAAACAACTCAAGGTGCCGCGTTAATGATTAGTTTATTTTTTGCTCAGATCCAAGGTCTGGATCCGCTGGAAGGCAGCGAGGTGCTAGTCGCTCAAAATGTATTTTTTGCACTTATTGCTTTAGTGATGGTGTTAGCAGCATTGAAAATGGTTACGACGGAAAACATAGTTCATGCTGCTCTTTATTTAGTAATTGTTTTAGCGGGCGCGGCAGGAATGTTTATTCTCCTCGGAGCAGAATTCATAGCAGTTACTCAAATCCTCGTTTATATAGGTGCCATAATCGTTCTGTTTTTGTTCGGAATAATGTTAACGAAAGGTTCATTTGGAGCAGAGGAAGGCGAGTTCAGAGAGCGTAGTCAAATGGCTGTTTTAGTGGCAGTTCTGATAGTAACTGTTACTTCAGGGGCATTTATAGATAGTTTTCGCAATACGGAACTAAGTCGTGAAATGCCTAGCACTACCGCTGAAATAGGTGACATGATTTTCAGCCAGTTCATTATTCCTTTTGAAGCAATTTCAGTTCTTCTGCTTGCAGCCTTGATTGGGTCAGTTGTTATAGCTAGAAGGGATCAATAATGCTTTTAAATCAGTTTTTGATTCTCTCTGCAGTTCTTTTTGCTATTGGAGTTTATGGTGTTTTGACAAGACGTAACGGGGTTATGGTCTTAATGTCAATCGAATTGATTCTTAATTCAGTCAACATAAATCTTGTAGCCTTTGCAGCTTTCCGTGAGGCCATTTCTGGAGAAGTCTTTGCACTTTTTGTAATTGCGGTAGCAGCAGCTGAAGTAGGTGTGGGTTTAGCTATGGTTCTATTGCTTTATCGTAATCGTCGAAATATCGACCTTGCAGGAATCGATTCGATGAAAGGCTGATGTGATGTTTCAATTTTTAGCAGCTTCGACTTCATCTGTGAACTCAATTCCTCTCGGAATAACTGAATCAGGAAACTGGTTTTTGCAGAATGTTTGGTTGATTCCTCTCATACCTGCCTTGTCATTCGTCGGGATACTCTTTTTTGGTAAACGTTTACCGCGCGGGGGTTCAGAACTTGGAATTGCTGCACTTGTGGTTGCTTTTGTTCTATCAATCTGTACAGGTTTTGCTTGGATGGATCATCGTGACAATTTTCATGGAGAAGAAATCAGTCAGACCCTTGTCATTGGTGAGCATGGTGAGCATGGTGAGCATGGTGAGCATGGTGAGCATGGTGAGCCCTCTTTAGCTGTGGTAAATACTACAACTTGGTTCACTACCGGAGGTGTTGAGTTTTCTGTTGGCACGTTAGTTGATGGTCCTGCAGCGATGATGTTGTTCGTCGTTACTTTGGTATCCCTACTTGTCCATATTTATTCCACAGATTACGTAGCTGGGGACAGAAGATATACACATTTTTTCGCTTTCCTATCACTATTCAGTGCATCGATGCTTCTCCTTGTTATCTCCGAAAATACGCTTCAATTACTAGTTTCTTGGGAGTTGGTAGGACTTTGTTCGTTTGCATTAATAGGTCACTGGTGGGAAGAAAAAGATAATTCAAACGCAGCATTAAAAGCATTTCTAACTAACCGTGTTGGAGATATGGGATTGTTGATTGGAGTAACAATCCTTTTCTTTGCTTCAGGAAAACTTTTACCTGACACCTTTGGTTCTTTTTCAATTGTGACAACAAACGCCTTAGCTTCTGCAGGTCTTCTTTCACATAGCACATTGTTGATAGCAGCGTGTTGTCTTATGGCTGCTGTAATGTCAAAATCTGGTCAGTTCTTTTTACACACATGGTTACCTGATGCTATGGCAGGGCCAACACCAGTATCAGCTCTTATACATGCTGCAACAATGGTTGTAGCGGGAGTCTTTATGATCGCTCGTCTCTATGGTGTGTTTTTTGAAGGGTTTTCCATCGGAGGAAGTTCAATAAATTTAATGGCCCTAGTGGGTGGGTTTACAACACTAGTAGGAGCATGTTTAGCATTTGTTCAACGAGATATTAAGAAAGTTCTTGCATATTCAACCATTTCACAACTCGGGTATATGGTTATGGCACTAGGTGTAGGGGCATGGACAGCAGCTATGTTCCATCTTTTCACTCATGCATTTTTCAAAGCTTGTTTATTTTTAGGATCCGGTTCGGTTGCTCATTCGGTTCACAGTTTTGACATGAAGTCAGATATGGGAGGTTTGAGAAAAGAAATGCCTCAAACATTTCGGACTTTTATTATTGGTTCAATTGCTCTGGCAGGATTACCACCCTTTGCCGGGTTTTGGTCAAAAGATGAAATACTAGTCGGAACAGGTGGATGGGGAGTTATGGGTGGAACAGGTGGGAATGGTTCCTACACGTTCATGTTGGTAATGGGAATGATTACTGCCGCTTTAACTGCTGCGTATATGACTAGATGTGTTTATCTAACATTCTTTGGTGAATTCAGAGGACATGGTCACCCTCACGAGTCTGGAAAAAGAATTACTGTACCCCTTTGGATTCTTGCGGTGTTAGCGATTTTTGCAGGATTTTTAAACTTACCAAAAGGCTTTCAACTGGTTCCGAAGTCACTCCAAGAAAGGTTTGGTCACTATATAGAACCAGTAGCCGGTTATTTCCCACAAATCTCACATGCGACTCCGAGCTGGTCACTCGCAATAATTTCAACAATCATCGTGATAATTGGAGCTTCGCTTGCATGGCATTATTATTTCGTAAAAGTTGATAATGCATCGAAAGAAACTGGACAAAGTCTAACTGAATTACCCAATGGACTTACCACACGTCTTGCGTTAGCAAGAATGGGTCACACTCTTCTTGTTAACAAGTACTACCTCGATCATTTATATACAGGGATAATCACTCGAGCAGTTAAAGAACCAATTGCTGAATTGGCTTATCGCTCAAATCAGGCGGTCTTGGATCGCACTGTAGACACATTTGGTCGGAGTGCTGTGAAAATAGGACAACTTAATTATTTCAAAATAGATCAGAATGTTGTTGACGGTTTTGTTAACGCCTCTGGTCGCATTTCATCGGAAAGCGGTGAAGAACTTCGCAAAATTCAATCCGGAAAAGTTCAGAGTTATGCAGCAATTTTGTTTGCTGCTGCGACGATTTTAGCCGGTTTGCTCATAGTGATTGTGTAGGAGAAATTAAACATGGAGAATTTGCTTGATAGTTGGGGCCTTACGGTAATTACTTTTTCACCTCTACTGGGTGCGTTAGTAATGTTTTTACTCCCAAAAGAAAAAGAACAAGAGCACAAAGTAATTGCCCTTGTTACCTCTATTTGGGTTGCATTTGTGGGTCTAATACTTCTTATATGGTTTGATCTTGATGCTACTGACAGACTTCAGTACGTAGTAGACAAAAGCTGGATAGAAGCCATTCATAGTCGTTACGTAGTGGGACTTGATGGAATTTCTTTACCACTTGTTTTGCTAACTGTGCTTATAGTTCCACTCTGTATTGTTTACAGTTGGAACCATTTTCCTGAGCCTAAGAACCCGAAAACATTTCTGATACTTATCCTCGTTTTAGAGACCGGCATGATCGGTACTTTTGTGGCTCAAGATATGGTGCTCTTCTTTGTTTTCTTCGAAGTTGTTTTATTGCCAATGTTTTTCATGATCGCTGTTTGGGGAGGTCCAAACAGAAGGTATGCATCTCTGAAATTTTTTCTCTATACACTTTTCGGTTCAGCATTAATGCTAGTTAGTTTCCTTTCGCTCTTTTTCTTAACAGGGGCAGAGTCATTTGTATTTACCGAGATAGCTGACAATGTTGTGGCGAATGCCGTTTCTCGGACAGCACAACTTTGGATATTTGGAGGCATGTTTTTGGGCTTTGGAATTAAAGTTCCTATGTTCCCATTCCATACATGGTTGCCTGATGCTCATACCGAAGCTCCAACTGTTGGATCTGTAATACTTGCAGCAGTATTACTTAAACTTGGAACTTATGGATTTGTGAGAATCGCAATACCATTACTCCCCGAAGCGGCAGTCGAATGGGCACCTTGGATAGGACTACTGGCAGTAATAGGAATCATTTATGGTGCTTTCTGTTGCTTGGCTCAAACAGACATGAAACGATTAATTGCATTTTCTTCGGTCGCCCATATGGGATTTGTAATGCTAGGAATTTCAACTCTCACGGACTTTGGGATAAATGCAGCAATTATGGGCATGGTTGCCCATGGCCTTATAACAGGGATGCTTTTCTTCCTAGCCGGTTCTATGAAAGAGCGTTATCACACTTTAGAAATCAAGAGGTTAGGAGGGTTGTTAGTTCAAGCTCCTAAAATGGGTTGGATTCTAGGATTTTGTGCGATGGCATCTTTAGGTCTGCCAGGGTTAGCAGGATTCTGGGGGGAATTTCCGGCAATACTTTCTGCTTATAATCCTGCGAATGGGTTACCCGTTGAAACCTTTAGAACTTTCATGGTTGTCGCAGCATTGGGCACTGTTCTTGCTGCTGGTTACCTTTTGTGGTTGCTTCAGAGAGCAGCATTCGGCACGCCGAAAGATGAATTTGCTGAAGATCCAAATATCCATGACACAACAAAAACTGAGTGGATAGCTTGGGCTCCTTTACTCGCATTGATACTTGCATTAGGTATCTATCCAAATCTTGTTTTTAGAACTACCGATGGAGCGGTTGATGCATCTTTAACTCCGTGTTTGACCATAGATGTAAATAAATTGAGCCATGAAGAAATCAAATCTGCCCATTGTCCTGAAGTCTACGGTTTAGAAGATCATGACTCTGATCATCATGCTGCTTCGAAAGGTTCGTAGTGACAAGTAACCTAGTGATCGTAGCGTTTGAAAGGCCTGCAATTGATTGGCATGCTGTCGCACCTGAGATAGTTCTGCTTTCTGTCGGGGTTTTGGTAACTCTTTTAGACATCTTGTTTTTAGAAAAGGCACGTCCTTATATGGCGGCATTATCTGGTTTGGGAATTCTGGCTACAGCAATACCTCTTTTAACCCTTGGTATCGATGGAAATGACAGGATTTTATTTGATGGCGCTTATGTTGTTGACGATTTTTCATTAGTTTTAAAGGCCGTCTTCCTTTTAGCGGGGTATGTGGTCGTTCTTCTGTCAACCAATTACATAGTTGATGGTGATTATTGGGAGAGTGAATATTATGGTCTCCTCCTAGCTTCACTCATGGGCATGGTGATGATGGCATCATCAAGAGATTTGATCTCTGTTTTTGTAGCTTTGGAATTACTTTCGATTCCCGCATACTTGATGGTTGCCTGGAGAAAACGAGATCCAAAATCGAATGAAGCCGGTCTCAAATACTACTTAATGGGTGTTTTTGCTTCTGCGGTAATGCTCTATGGAATGTCTCTATTATTTGGAGTGAGCGGGACTACGGTACTCAGTGGAATCGCTGATTCTATTCAGTCTGGTAATGCTTCGAGTTCTGTAATGACATTAGGGATTGTTTTTGTGGTAGCAGGGTTTGCTTTTAAAGTATCGGCAGTTCCATTTCACACTTGGGCGCCAGATGTGTATGAAGGCGCCCCAACGCCTGTAACTGCTTTTCTTTCAGTTTCTTCTAAAACTGCCGGGTTCGTTGCTTTACTTGCTCTTATTTTTGTTGGTTTCTATGAACTCTCAAATGTTTGGGAGCCGCTTATTTGGGTGCTTTCAGCACTTTCAATGACAGTCGGAAACTTGATTGCATTAAGGCAAAAAAACATAGTTCGACTTATGGCTTATTCCGGCGTGGCGCAAACAGGGTTTATGATCGCTCCTTTAGCTGTTGCAGGTCACAGTCTTACTACGGGTGATCAGGCCTTATCGGCGGTAATAACATATTTGGCTATTTATGCAGCCATGAACCTTGGAGCATTTGCCGTCATAATTACTTTGGCAAGACGAACTGGCACCGCAGAAATTGATTCATTTGCCGGAGCTTTCCATTTCGCCCCAGGGTTGACAGTGGCTATGACAATTTTTCTATTTTCCCTTGCAGGAATTCCACCTCTAGGAGGGTGGTTTGCGAAGTTTGAAGTCTTTAGAGTTTTAGCAACTGCGGGAGAAACTTGGGGTTATTTACTCGCTGTTGTCGCAGCTATAAATTCTGTTATAGCTCTCTTTTACTATGCATCAATTGCGCGCAAAATGTGGGCAGATGAATCTGCAGGAGTCGACCTAAATCAGGTTGACATCACACCCTCACTCGTTTCAGCTCTGGGAATTTGTGTAATAGTTACTTTGCTATTTGGAATTTTCCCCCAGTTAGTAGCTCGTTTCACAGAAGTGAGCCTTTTGGCTTTAGGTGCCTAGATAATAAAACAAGCGGCATGTTGGCTGAAGACTTAAAGAGCCGTATAAGAAGATCAGGGCCTCTTTCTTTTTCAAATTTCGTTGAAGCATGTCTTTATGATTCTGAAAATGGTTTTTATACAAAGACTGGAAGAGCCGGGCGAAGAGGAGACTTTATAACAAGCCCAGAGGTTGGCCCAGTTTTCGGTCATTTAATAGCAAATTGGTTAGATCAGTTGTGGACAGAAATTCAAAAACCAAAAGATTTTCAAGTCATTGAAGTTGGAGCGGGATGCGGGACACTTGCGAGAACAATATTGGATTCTGAGCCAAAATGTCTAGAGAGTGGAAGTTATATGATGGTTGAACGTTCGGAAGAGCTAAGAAAAGAGCATCCGACTTCTGAAAAACTTGTTTCAACGATGCAAATGCCTGAGGGTCCGATCGTAGGTGCAGTGATTGCTAATGAGCTTTTGGACAACTTGCCTTTCGATCTATTAGAAGGGGATGGGAATTGTTGGAAAGAGGTTTGCATTGATCTAATGGATGATCAATTTATTGAGATCTTAACCACTGAGAAAGATCCACCAATTGAAATTGCTCCACTCAAAGGTGCCCGGATCCCAGTCCAGACTCAATCAAATAACTGGATAAAAGATGTGATTGAAAAAATTTCTAAAGGTTCTATATTGCTTTTTGATTATGGATCAACGACACAAGAAATGAGTCAAAGACATCAAGATTCATGGCTTCGAACGTTTAAGAGGCATTTTAGAGGTGATAGTCCTCTTGAAGATGTAGGAAATCAAGATGTGACAGTCGAAGTGGCTATTGATCAATTACCCAAAGGGTTTTCTATATCAACGCAAAAACAGTTTCTTGAAAATCAAGGAATAAATAAACTAGTCGAGGAAGGGCGAAAGATTTGGGAAGAGTCATCATCGATTGGGGACTTAAAAGCCGTAAAAGCAAGAAGCAGAATTACTGAAGCGGATGCACTTCTTGACCCAAAGGGTCTGGGAGGTTTTTTTGTTTTTGAATGGAAGATCGGTTCCAGTGGTGCCGTGTCAGAAAACTAAAATCCCTTTTACGCCCGTAAGTAAGTTGGCTTCTTACTTTGTCTAAAATCATCTAATCAAACAAGGGGGTAATAAATGAGCGAATCAACAATTGAAGAGTTTTACGTTGAGGATCGAACATTTCCGCCAGATCCAGATTTTGTAAAAAAAGCATTGATTAATGATTCCTCTCACCATGATGAAGCTATCTCTGACTATGAGTCATTTTGGGCTAGACAAGCGAGAGATTTGATTACGTGGGATGAAGATTTCCATACAACACTTGAGTGGGAGCTTCCTTTTGCAAAATGGTTTGTCGGAGGGCGACTAAATATTTCCTACAACTGTTTAGACCGGCATGTAGAAGCAGGTTACGGAGACCGAATTGCATATTTTTGGGAAGGAGAGCCCGGTGACACCAGAAAAATTACATATCAGGATCTTCTTGTGGAAGTTTCCAAATTCGCGAATGTTCTAAAAGAAATAGGTTTGAATAAGGGTGATCGAGTCGCTATTTACATGCCGATGATTCCCGAACTTCCCATAGCGATGCTTGCTTGCGCCAGGATTGGGTTGGTTCATAGCGTTATATTCGGAGGATTTTCACCTGACGCGATAATTGACCGTTGTGAAGATGCTCAAGCGCGTCTAATTATTACAGCCGATGCTGGTTACCGAAGAGGTATTCCATCTCCTTTAAAACCAAATGTTGACAAGGCGTTGGAGAGTGGTGCTTCGTCTGTGGAAAATGTAATTGTTGTCAATCGATGTGATCTCGAAACGCAAATGGAGAAGGGACGTGATTTTTGGTGGCATGATCTGGTTGACAAGGCAGACTCGAATTGCCCACCTGAATCTTTGGACAGCGAGGATCTCCTTTATTTGCTTTACACATCCGGTACCACAGCAAAACCAAAAGGGATCATGCACACAACGGCGGGTTATTTAACGCAAGTAATGTACACACACCGTTATACCTTCGACATAAACCGGGAGAAAGATATTTATTGGTGTGCAGCAGACATAGGTTGGGTTACAGGTCACAGCTATATCGTTTATGGCCCCTTGGCCAATGGTTGTACATCGGTCATGTACGAAGGGACACCTGATACTCCTCGCCCGGAACTTCGTGTAGGTGATCAACCGGAGTGGCCCAAAGATCGGTTATGGGACATTATTGAGCGCTATGGTGTTACGCAACTTTATACAGCTCCTACTGCTATAAGGACTTTTATGAAATGGGGAGCGCAAGAGCCGGCTTCACACGATTTGTCTACTTTGAGAGTTTTAGGAACGGTAGGAGAGCCAATAAACCCTGAGGCGTGGATGTGGTATCACGAACACATTGGGGGAAGTAATTGTCCGATTGTTGACACTTGGTGGCAAACGGAAACGGGTGGGCATATGATCACTCCGCTTCCAGGTTTGACAACCACCAAACCAGGATCTGCTTGTCAATCCATTCCGGGTGTTTTCATGGAAGTAGTAGACGATGGTGGTAACCCTATTGAGCAAGGAGGAGGCTACTTGACCATCACTCATCCATGGCCCAGTATGCTCAGAGGGATTTGGGGAGATCCTGAAAGATACAAAGAAACTTATTGGTCACGTTTTGAAGGACGGTATTTTGCAGGAGACGGAGCAAAGCTCGATAAGGATGGATACTTATGGCTTTTAGGCAGAGTGGATGACGTAATGAATGTCTCTGGTCACCGCATTTCAACTGCAGAAGTAGAATCAGCACTTGTAGACCACCCAGCAGTAGCTGAAGCGGCGGTAGTTGGTGTTGCTGATGAGACGACAGGACAAGCCATAGTTGGTTATGTCATTTTGAGAGGTTCTTTTGAAGCCTCAGATTCTCTAGGAAATGAGATTCGTGCTCATGTTGCAGAAAAGCTAGGACCTATCGCCAGACCGAAGACGGTGGTTTTAGTTCCTGACCTTCCAAAGACTAGAAGTGGCAAAATCATGAGACGTCTTTTGAGAGATGTTGCAGAAGGTAGAGATTTAGGTGATACAACCACTCTGGCCGATTCAAGTGTTGTTGAGGAAATACGCGTTCGGGCAACGGATTCTCCTGACGAGGATTAATTAGTCAGGATGTTCGTTTACAGAGATAAAGAACCTCCTTCTGGCAATGTTTTAATTGTTGATATAGACGGAGTTTTAGCTGATGCATCTGCACACCAACATTTCTTAAACGGTGAAACCCAAAATTGGGAAGCATTTTTTAAAGCTTTGATAGATAGTAGAACCTCAAGAGAAGTTCAGGAACTTGTTAGGTCTATATCTTCATCTTCTGATATCCCTGTTTTCCTATTGACAGCCAGACCTTCTTATCTTTTTGAAATGACAGTTAAGTGGTTAGATAAAAATAAGGTCTTTTGGGATGCACTTTTGATGAGAGATGAAGGTGATGAAAGAGAATCTCCCGAAATTAAGTTGGACTTGGTAAGAGATTTGATGACAAGCGGGTACAAGCCTGAACTCGTGCTTGATGACGACCCTAGGAATTTAAACATGTTTTGGCAACAAAAAATTCCTTGTGTCTATGTTCATTCTGGATATTACGAAATAGATCAAGATGGAAATTAAACTGTTATCTAGTACTTTTATTACAAAATGATGAGGTTCGGAGAGAAAGATGATTAATACAGCTAAGACGTTTGGTCTCCTAGCGTTATTAGGAGGACTATTTATTGTAATAGGTGGGGCAATAGGTGGTTCAGGGGGCCTTATTTTTGGCCTTGTATTAGGTTTACTATTTGTCGGAGGGAGTTATTGGTTTAGTGACAGACTTGCAATCGCGTCAGCTCGTGCTGTTCCAGCTGATCCATCTGAATACCCTGAATATCACCGTGTAATGAAAGAACT
>CEVZ01144080.1_pt1 | contig 18176 bp, 33 predicted proteins | sample 361371 | NCBI WGS metagenome assembly CEVZ01 (sample SAMEA2620217, study PRJEB7988) | marine metagenome | isolation source: saline water (ENVO:00002010), including
ACTGCTGAATTTAATAGACATTCTCCTACTGCCTTGCGGATTTTTGCTTTATTAAAATTTTCACTTAATTTATCTCGCAAATACTGAATTTTCAGTTTTTCCTGATTTAACTGGTCTGCTTTAGCTTGCAGCATCTGCGCTTCTTCAGGTGAGGTCGGTTCTGAGTCAGGAAATTTAATATCATCGCGTATGTTGAAGAAGGCACCTCGACCAAAGGTGGCTTCCTCGATCTCAGCGACAGAGGACTCCACAGCCTGTTGGAGAGCAGGAGAGATAAGGGTGCTGCGCTCAGACTGTCGAGTTTTGTCCTCTTCGGCCCAGATGCCTCTCCATAAGCGATAATATTCTTCAAATGCTTTTTCATAGTTTTGACGATAGTGATCATTCCAATCATCTACCTGGGCAATCACCCAACTGTCTATACTGCTAAACTCTTCTTCAGTTAAACCTTCTAATTCCTCTGCCATGTTAATACCCCACTAAGGTATCCACGTATTCGTGGTCATCTATTTCATAGTCATCCCAGTAACTCACCTGGGCCAATTGATCGATATAAGCCAATGCGTCCACCGTATCATCATGTGTCAGTGGATCTGGGAACTGAAACAGCTCATCTAAAAACACCTCATTCCATTCCCCAGGACAGATCTTGATTGCACCATTTTCAAATCTTCCTTGAAGGGCCCACATAATACGATCTGTCTTGTTTTTATTTCCGTGTGTTAACTCCTCTACACGGAAATAACGATTGTTCCTTCGCATCACATCACTCAGCGGTGACATGACTGCTTGTTTAGCAATACCTCTCTCAATTCCTACCGACAAAGGTTCGTGATGTTTTACTGCTTCAAAAATCTTGTTAGCCGTTTCATTAAGATCCCAACGACCATGTATAATCTGTTTTACCCACCAGCCTTCCTGATTCACCTTCACTACAGCAATAGCCGTGTTATCTAGGTTTTTGGATTTTCTTTTACTTTTTCCTGCTTCCGCGAATCCAGCCAAGTCAACGCTGATGTAGTAATCGCCATCTGCTGGCTCTTCGGATTCGTATTTAACCCAATCTTCCTTAAACATCTCTGAACCACGTGCTTCAAAGCTTGCCATAAACTCTTGCCTGAAGGCGTAGCTGGACATGGATCTTTTGGCTGCATCAATTTCATTCTTATCCAATAATGAATTGTCGTAACTGGTAAAGTGAAAACCATCCCAATCAGGATCACTCTCTTTTTTTGCCCAAAGGTATAAATCATAAAAATGATTACGACCAATCGGAGTTCCTATAAACAAAGCACTACCCTTGAGATCCGTGAGAGCTGGTCTTAATACCAGCTCCCACGTTTCAGGTTTCATGTCTGCAAATTCATCCATGACCAGATACTTTAAACTCACACCTCGCATAGTCTCTGGTCTGTCAGCACCCTTGAGGCTAATAGTTGCTCCATTCGCTAACTTGATCGTCATGTTATTTACATGCGAACTAGCAATAACGCCATGACCCAATTCCAAGAGAGAATTCCACATGATATCCCTGGCTTGCCCTTGGGTAGGTGCGACATAAAACACATTACCTCGATCTGCTTGCAGAGCATTAACAATCAACAGATAAGCAGCCAAACGACTCTTACCTGTTCTACGTCCTGCTGCTACTACCTTAAACCTCGATTTGTTATCCCAAACCTTTTGCTGCCAAGGTAACAGCGATATATTCAGATCCATTAGTAAGGTTTAGGCTTCTTAACTCTTTTCTTCTTCGGCATTACTTTTTCCTCATACCAACCAACTAACCGTATGTTCATTAGTCCTAGTGGAAATCACACCTCGAAAATCATAGGTGTCAATCACCTTCACTTTCTCAACTACCTTAGTGACAGGCTTTTCAACTTCTACCATTTCCCTGGTCCTATCAACATGTGTTGTCACCAAAGGAACAGCTGAAACAGGACCAGTAGCTATCTCATTCATCAGGATATTGTCCTGTCTCTATCATCGTTGATAAAACTTCAGCTCGATGACCCACTTGCTTACTCCACAAGCTATCCATAAATTCAATTCTTGCTAAAACGTAGTTACCCTCTTCCATCGCAGCTAAAGCTTTTTCAAACTTGCGTAATCGCGTCAACCCCAAGTTGAACGCGATCATTATCAAAGCATCAGATCTCACTTCATCCAGATTAGAAAACCAACTAAACGCACCAGCTAATTCTTTCATTACCCTTACAAGGTCGTTATCCAATAAATATTCAATCTCATCATCAGATAAACCTAGTCCAGAAGGATCTATATTCCTTCCAATGCCAATATGCCATTTACCTCCAACATCTTGATATACATGGCTTTTCTTGCCTTCATGAGCTTCTAGCATCTCTTTAAGCTTCTTCAAAGTCCTCTCCTTCAATTATCTCTCCTGTAACCTCTGGAGTGCCTACAGTCGTTATATTGATTGCTATAGCACTAGTACCTCTCAACTTTTCAAAACCTGAGATCGGTGCCATACGATCCATTAGAAGCTTCCAGGCAATACCCTGATTCTTATGCTCTTCATCTAATGCAGCACGGAAAACTTCATGTACAACCTTCTCCCTATCGGGATGGTTGTACATCAATTCCTGCAAAGCTAACTGTTGAGCATACTGACCTGGAGGTCTACCACGCCTTTTTCCTGTTGGCGCTTTTGCAATAACAGAATCAACTTTAGGCTTCTTTACCCTTGGGGGCTTTTCTACTAATTCCCGAATAGACTTATCCATACATCCGCTCTAAATCCGTTCTAAATCCGATCTAAATCCGTCATATAAAATTATATTACCAGAAGTCGTATGAAATTAGCTATTTGGTTTCACGTGGAACGATTTCGTTTTTTTGAGGGGGTGAGGCTACCGTTACCGATAATGACACACTCAGGGGGGTGGGGGGCTATTCCGGCGAGACCGTCTGAGATCTAAAATCCTTATTTCCGGTAATATTAATTACCGGAATTAGTGAATCGTTATAAATCAATAACTTACACGAGCTGATGAGGATAATTAGATCTAAATGATCAATAATTGATCAATTAGGCTGAGATCTGCAGAAAAATTAATTACTGATTATTTTAGCGCATGAAATTTTAAGCGCTGATGTTTAATATATAAGCGCGTTTAGGTGCCTATTAAAGATATTAAAACATTATCCGACTAATCATTTGAGATAACTATTTGTTATATGCTATAAGGAACGATGATTCATAATAATGTGAATCAATATTAAACGAGGTAATACGCAATGAGTAAAAGAAGACCAGTAGTTACTATATTCCTTTCGAATGGTACCTGGATGGCAAAATATCAAAATCCCGACATCAAGCTTGCACAATATAAAGGCTATTCAATCCGAGAGTTATTTGAGACCGATACGATACCAACGGCATTTACTGACGATATGAGCATTATTGAGGTCTTAGAAGCGCTCCAGGCTTCTGATAATACTTTCAACTACAAATGGGATCCCATGGCGTCAGGATCTGTTACCTGGAGGGCTGAATAATGGATCTACATTGCAAACACTGTGGTGAACCTTGGGACCATGATTGTCTACACGAATTCGACGATTATGAGAAGCGCTGCAAGTTATTCGCTAAGTTAGGATGTCCAGCGCTTAAAAATGAAGATGCTAAGTTATCAGATTGGGATTGTTTAGAAGAAAAGATACAAGCTCGAATGATATTGCATCGAATCACTAGGAAGGAAGCCGAAAAGATTGTCTTTGATAAATACTGTATAGATCCCATTAAAGCCGCTCAATCTGCAGCTGCAATCATACTGTCAGAATATAGCGACGATTGGATAATTTAGTTGGTAGCAGTCTAGGCGCTTGTGAGAGCGCCTAGAGTGATATCAATTAGATATCGATAACTACACGAGGTAATACGCTATGAATATTTCAGATAGAAGGTTTGTGGTAATGCATCCAGTAGACGATGTATATATTTCAATCTCTGCAGGTGAAACTGGATACCATCATTTCGCTTATGAGAGTTTAAAGACTGATCATCATTATGCTGATCAAATTAATAGAGCTTTCAAGAATAGCGCTGAAGATCTTCAGAAGGCTTTATTTTCATCAGTAACTGGTAACTGGTCCTGGTTATCTGATTCTGCCCAGGGAGGAAAATGATGCGATATTTTCCTAGTCAACATTTAAGAGATATTCGAGATCTTACTGAATGTAATAACCATACTGACGCTGTTTGGTTATTGGCTGAGATCCTCAAAGATAAACAAGCTCTAGAGATCACGAAAGCATTATTCACCATTCAGCGCGTATATGGATCAACTCCAGAGGGAGCTGTACAGATCCGCAATGAAACTCTCAACAGATTGCTTCAGATCTCAGCTGATGAGTTTAAAAATTACGATCAGATCAGAGCATCATTTTAGAGTAGCTATCATATAGAGCGCCTGGAGAGGCGCTCTATTTAATAGCAATTCGGCTATTAACGGAGGTAAACGCAAAATATGAATTTTCAATTCGTAGAGAAATCAGAGAATGATAAAACTGGACGGATCCCAGTTACGAGCACTGCTAGGGCATCATGCCCTCCAGAGTGTCCTTTTCTAGACGATAGTTGCTACGCTGAAGCTGGCTATTTCACTCGTTTAAATTGGAATCGACTCGATGCCGGTGAACGCGGAGGATCTTTCGACGATCTACTTGATAAAATCAAGAATCTAGATCCTGGTACTTTATGGCGACACAATGTCGCTGGAGATTTACCGGGCTCAAAGTCTAAAATCGACCGGCCTATGATGGACCGGCTTGTTAAAGCAAACACCGGCCTAAAAGGGTTCACGTATACCCACAAACCGGTTTGGCAGCATGCCGAGGCGCAAAATAATTTACGCGCTATCAGATCCGCGAATAAAAACGGATTTACTATCAATTTATCGGCTAACAATTTAAAACAAGCTTTATTCTATAAGGCCAAATTTAAATTACCGGTTACTGCAGTAGTTCCAGAAGATTATCCAACTAAGACGCAAGTGCATATGTTTGGAAAAGGAATCGAACCCATAAAAGCGATTACATGTCCTGCAACATACAAAGAGAACGTCAATTGCAAAAATTGCCAGTTATGCCAGCGCGCTGATAGAGATTCGATTGTATTATTTCCAGCCCATGGAGCACGAAAGAAAAAGGCGAATTTAATCGCAAGTGATGCTGCCTAATGTATGTTTTAGTTGTCAATGGTGCTATCAAGTCCTACGGATCCGCGAGTCAAATGATGGCTCGTGCAAATCTAATAAGGCGAAATAGCACCGGCGACCGGCTTAAGTGGCAAATCCATTATTTTAAAACCGGCCTAACAGAGAAAGATAAAAATGAATAGAACAGTATTTTTATATCGACAATTTCGAGGCGATGGGAGTGACGGACTCATTCGATTACGCAACATGCAAATGAAGCGAAGTAGAATACCATTTTTCAGAAATAGACCCCCTAAAGATTTGTGGAGAAAAACTTTTTCTGGATATTTTGTAATTTAAACCGGCATAACACCGGCAGGAGGTGACAAGCGGTGAGGACACCGGCTGAACTACATAATTATTACTATCTATTATATATTAACAATAATCACCGGCACCGGCCTTTTGCACCGGCACCGGCTTACACCGGCTTACAGAGGAATACGCACATGCATATGTTTTTAAATACTAATCTTGATCCAGTAAATATGGGTAACAACCAGCGAGAACTATCCGATTGGGTAGAGAAGGACCAGCGATGGTTAGACTTTGTTGAGAAGGTCAACGCCAGCAAAATCTTGCAGAAAGATCCAGATTCACCTCATCCTACTGCAGAAAGTCTAGATTTGATTCATGAGAAATTTAATTTTCATCCAGACGATTTAATCACCGAAGCTTGCAATGATCTGGTATGGATAACTGTACCGCAGACCGGCGGTTTTGAGATGAATTTTTATTTAGAGGAAAAACGCAAGTGAAATCAGCTCAAGAGATTCAGGATTTCGTATGGTCACGATTGATAAAGCTTAGTGAAGAATATCAGCAACAGGATGTAGGATCACCGGCTGAATTAAGTTCAATTATGATTATGTACGCTACTTTTATGGCTTTAGAGTCAGCGCCGGCCTCAAAGGTTGCTTACGATATGATTTCAGAATCTATTGAAGCTGGACGGCAACAACATGAAAAAATACTTAAAGAGGAAAATACGCATGAATGAAGAACAAGTGAGGAATTGGTTTGGAAATCGAGGGATATATATAGATCAGGACGCAAAGTTAAATTTTAAAATAATAGATCAGTGGTTATTCATTCACAATTCTGACGATGAATATGACGAAGTTGAAAGTTACTATTTAGATTCTATGTTTTGTGAGCCGATAGACGGTTATCCAGTTAAGGGTTTTGATTGGTCTGAAGATTCCCTAACTAAAAAAATAAGTAAACTGAAAAAATATGTTGAGGACAATACGCAATGACAACAAAAGAATCCGAGACAGAAGATGACTTTTCAATTATTTCAATTCCAGAGCCAGCCATCGATGTTATTGCAAACATTTGTGCGATTGTTGGAAGACAATATTATGAATTAGAACAAGACCGCGCTGTTTGGAAAGCAAACAACTTTCACGAAGTTTATGATGACGCTGTAATTGTTGAATGGAAAAAACACGATGAAAGTTCAGCAGAACAATTTCTAGGCACCGCAGGAAAATGGGGTTTAATTGAGGTTATTTTTAATCCGTGGGGTAAAGAGATGGACGAGTTTCATTTCCCTATTTTAGGTTATTGCAGATGGCATCAAGAGCATAGAGCTGAACCACTTTTGTATCGGGAATTAGATTTTGATGAAATTCTCTCTGTGGCAAGCAGTTAAAAGCAAATAATAACCGTTCGTTATAAACCGAAGCCCTCAGATCGTCCTGGGGGCTTTTTTTTGACTACCGTCTGCCTAACTATCCTATTATTGATTTTTCGCTTCCACTCTTTCTGTTTAAACGATAAAGACCGTTTTAACACCGTATCCATTAAGAACTTGTACTCATTGTCATAGATATACCCAAACTGATAGGCATGAACGATTAAATCATGATTACAGTTAGCTCCCCTGTCAGTAATGATTTTTCTCAAGCCTTGAAACGCATTGCCAGTGTCAATCTCTAAAAACTGCTTAATACATACGTTACCCACATAAGTTTTATTTTTATTTAAAACATTTTCAATAATGCAGATTTCTTTGATCTTTTGCCCACAGGGGCAATGATCAAATTCATCATCTACATAGATATCAATAAGCTTCCATTCATTCTTAGCATCATAGAATTCGTCTGCTTTTGAAAGAGGTAAAATGTGCGCTTTTAGCGTTTCAAACTTATTCACTGTCTTTTCTCTATCGTCTTCTGCCAATGTTTATAATTAGCCATATGCAGCGGTAACAACTCACTCTTGGACTCACCGTGATAAGGCACCGCAAGTTTTCTCTCAAGCAACAACTTGTTTAATGATTTCTTGCTCAGTCCCTGGTGATAGATGGTCGCTAAGATCCTGCCGAATTTACCGGCACGATCTAGCTCCGTTTTAATTATCACTTCTTTTCCAACTGGCAATCTTTCTTGCACGAACTCTGTGGCAAGCAGTCCGAGTGCTTTTGTCTCTTTTGAGCCTCCTCTTTTCTCAGCTGTGTCCACTGCGAATAACCGGCATGACTCATTATGAACAAAAGTATGTAGCCCCAAATCCACCCACTCAAAAACCACAGAATCGCCATCAATGACTCGTTTTACCTTTGCCGAATATGTGTACATATTTAATGTCCTCTTCTTCCATTCTCTGTTGTAAAGTGACGTTCTCCAATGCTGCCCAAAGTCTTGTAGCACTTTCAAAATCCTCATAAAAAAGTTTCCGCTCATCGGCATTATCTGGCTCCCGAATCTTTATGTGGATAAATTTATTTTTGTATTCAATCATCTAAACTTTTTCTCATAGAGCCTACGTTTCTTGGAAAATATCTTTTTAATTCTTTGCAGCTCAGTGCCTGTAAACTTCCTGACCTTGTTGTCATTTTCTAGCGCTTCAATCCGCTCGACACCAAACCTTTTTATCAAACCTATCCGCATGTTAGCTACGTTCCCTGATAGCCACCGATTGCATTTCTTACATTGACCTGCTGCGTTCCCATTGGCTGCAAATCTGTGCTGTGGACTCCCTCCCCTACTCCGATAGTGACCGCAGTCAAAAGAACCTCCATGTCTTGCTGTTTTTTGAGTAATACCGCAACTAATACACGGCTTATATTTATCTCGAACTCGGATGTAGTGATTAAACTCTTTCTGCGCTTCCTTAATGTAATCGTTGTAAGTTTTAAGGCGTTCTTTACGGTCTGCCCTATCCTTCCGCATAACTTTATCGTGAACTTGTTTCGCATAATGCGATTTTTGATATTTCTTAAAACAATCCCAGGAACAAAGAGCAACAAGGTTACTGATTATCGCTCCGTTTCCCACTTTCGCTCTGCACATCTTGCAACGTCTGGGCATGTTCTTCTAAGACCTCCAAAATATTTTCGAGTCTCTCCAGCAACTCTAAAAATCGTTCTGCGTCAGCCTCATCAAGTTCTATTAAAAATTTCATCTTTCTGGAAACGGAACGTGAACTCCGAATTTTTCTCCCAAATGTCTGTTGATGATGTCGTAAATTAAACTAACCTCAGACCTGTCTAAGTCCCTGGTCGATTTCTTTTCAGTCTGCGCTTCCTGCACGACTCTCCAAATATGTTCTTTAACCAAATGATCGGTCCACTTAATCGCAGTAACACCATCTTTAAGCACCATCGAGCAATCAAGCCCTTTTTCATTTAAAGTTGAAGCAAGCTCTCTTAGATAGACATGCAACGCCCTATTCTGGCGTTGCGTCCTCGTCCGTGCTGTAGTCCATTCAACCTCGACATAACCATTTTCAGCATACAACTCCTCTAACTTTTTCTTGCAGTGAGCAAGCGAGTTATCATCTCTAACTATCCAGAATTGATGCTGCTTCATTTTCCAAAATCCAATGCAACAGAATTGGCACCCTTGTGAGATAGCATTTGTCTACTTGGATGCGACCAGAGATTGATCGAACCTTCGAAAGGATGGTATCTCTGCTTTGCGACAATCAATTTTTGACAACAATGGGTTTCAATATATTCCTCTTCTTTTTCTTCTAGAGGTTCAGGATAGTTTTCCTGCTTTTGCATCAGTTCCATCTTTTTCTTATTGAGCCAAACAAGAAACACTGTAGAGCATAGATCCACGATAGCTCCATTGCCTCGAATGGTCTGCCGTTGAGGAATCTGAGCCTCTCCATCGTTTTTCTTTTCTAGAGCGTGATGAACTAACATGACATGAACATCAAGGGATCGAGCAAGACCGGTTAGTGCTGAGACAAACTCTCTTTCCGCGTCAAGGTCGTTATTTATTCCACACATCATTAGCGAATCAAGACAAATAACTTCACACCCCTTCTCTGCCATTGCGCGAATGATGCCCAAGGCCATCAGTGGCGCAACTGTTCCACGATAATCGAAACCGTAGATTTTGCCCTTGGTGTACTCCAAGAAGTGATTTACAAATTGCCTCGACGGTGCGGATCCTGATGCTGCTGCTTGCCAGATCATAATCTCGGCTACATCTTCAAGGTCCATTTCAAAACTTGCTAACCCGACTTTGGTTTGTTGCGACAGATAAAGTAGGAGTTGAGATACTAAAGTCGTTTTTCGATGTCCTGCTAATCCAGCAACGAGGCTGAGTTCTTTCTTCCTTATTCTCACTAGATCCGCACACTTACTCCAGGGCAACATAAATCCTGATGTGCTCCTTGGATTTTCAATCCTGTGATGAACTCGCTCACCGATATCCTCAAAGGAACTTATTCGCTGCGATGAGGCCACCGACATGGCCTCTTGCAGCTCGGCATTAGTAAATTCAGTGACATCAACTTTTTCAAAACTCATATGCCATAACCTTCATCGTATTTCATGTATCCTGTTTTATTTACCTTATTCACTTTATTTACCTTATTTGTATGTGGTGCTGTGCTGGTGCTCTGCTGGCGCGATGTTGGTCGTTTTGCTGGCGACTTTTGAAATTTTTCATAATTAACTATTGATATTATTGAATATTTCGAACATCTGACTCGGCTAATCATCCGGTGCGTTTCAGCCTCGTTTACAAATTTTCTTACTTTTGAGCTGGTCAGATTTAACCGTTTTGCAAAACTATCTCTTCCGAAAATAAATTGACCCTTCCTCAAGCTGACAACTTTCCCATTCAACACAACTTCATGGTTGTGGTATGCAGCTAATAATAGAAATTCAATCCAAAGTTTCAGGTAACTTGCGTCTTGATAAACCCAATGGCTTCTTATTTGTCTGTGTAGACTCACGTACCCTGGCTCGCTCAACAAGAAGCTTTGCTTGGAGATATCGCTCCCAATCTGCTTCTGTTCCTGGCTCAATTCTGTGCTCCTGTATAAAAATAATTGTTTTTTCCAATTCCCAATCGATGTTGTCTTTTGGTTTTGACGGTCCATTGCGACCGTCAAACCAAAGCTCACTTTTATGTATCCCAAGGGCTGCACAGATCTCATCCAACGTGCAACCAGCATGGCAGTGCACTAGCCACCGATCCTCTGCCCTCTTTATGTAAAAGCTGGGGTCGGAGTCCTCATGCGCTGGACACTGACATGCCCACTGGTTCTCCCCTAACTTCCGCACTCCTTGCAACTTGTTAAAGCCAGGGAAATTTTCCACTGTGCCTTTTTTTCACTTCAATTAAATTCCAAAAATCTTCAGGTTCTTCAATAATGTAGAAAATTCGCTTGCCCAATTCTTCAGCCTGAAGCATTTTTGATACCGCTGGCTGCGTAATACCAAAAGTATCTGCGACCTCTTCCTGCTCTAGGTTGTACAAGGTCATCCACCGTTTGACAGTCAAGTGGTCTCCCATCGGCTTTTCTTCATCTGACTTTGTTAGTTTTTCTATATGACTTATGGTCATGTCTATTCCCAAAAAAAAGTTTATTCGTATCTGTCGAGACGAGAATCTATGCGATCAGCATGCGCCACACCAAGCCTTAAATATTTAGCCGTTTCTCTCGCCTCTTTTATCGCTTGCCTAGTTTCCTCACCTAACGGAAAGAGATTGCCAGGAACGATGCCTAAAATTTCACACATTTCAAAAAAACGTATCATAGAAAATTGGGATTCATCGTTTGGATTTTCATAGCTTTGGTAGGTGTTTTTATGCACTCCTAAAGCTTCAGCCATATCGTCCTGGCTGAACCCACGCTCTTTCCTGAACTCTTTAATACGACTTTTAACAATCGCAACTTGTTTAATCCGATTGTTTCTTTTCGTTGTCAATTTACAATTTTTTTTCAATGACCCCCCTATTACCTCTTGGTCCCCCAGCCACAGCAATACTTACGACAGAGTAAACATACTTAGGTTTTCCTTTAACTTTTTCTCCCATCACAATTTTAAATCGATCACCATCCTTATCAGCAATCGCATAAAGTCTGTTACCTATCAAATCGTCTGTAAAATTTTCAGTTACGATTAGCGATGAGCCAGGAGGAAATCGATACGATTCTCCCCATGCTTTAAAATTAATTTCTTCATCACCGTAAAGCTCACACACATGTCCAGCAGTGATGGTCGTAGTCTTAAAGTAAGGAATAGAGCAGTCAGACATTAGATGCTTCACTCGCCAGAAGTATGGGAAGGCATCAGCATCTGCATAGTTATAGATGTCTAACCTAAAATGATCACAAATTTTAACTAGATTATCAGAGCTGACATCACTTTGATTAAGAATCTGACCTAACCGATTCGGTGACCAACCCATATTTTTGCTTGCAGTTGATAACGACATCTTTGCTGCTTTTAGTATTTTTTTTACGTCTGTTTTTAAATTTTTTGTTTGCATACCCATATTCCACGGTTTCATATCTTAACATCAAAACATTTAAAAAAAACACAGATTAGCTGTGTGTTTTTTTAAAATATCTTGATAAAACACATTCTCATTTGGTTTTAAGAGCGCCAAAATTTTGACAGACTACTTGTCCGATTTGAAAACTGTTTGTTATTTGACATAACTGATGGTTATAATGTGGGGATGGAAGATTTTAAACGACTCGAAAAAATATTTAAACAACGTCAGTTGGAAGCTAATGCAAGAGGCGAGACTTTTGATCAAATTGATCTCGCTAACGCATTAGATCCGAAAGTAACCCAGACCGCTGTTTCCAAATGGATGAAAGCAAAGCCTGGGACAAAAAGCGAATCCTTGATACCTGACGACCGAGTGCCAGAGCTTGCAGAAATACTGGGCGTGAGAATTGATGAGATCTCACCTCTTGTAGCCGCTAAAATAGAGGCTGCAGCAGCAAATCTACCCATTTCCTCTAAGGTTGCCTTTAGGCAAGTTAAAGTTTTAGATGGTGACAGTGTGGTAGATTTAATAGCAGCAATTAGCAAAGGCAAGGCCCCTAAAATAACGGAGTTCAGACATTGCCCTCAGAATCACTCAGACAGTACCTACGCTCTTCAGCAGCGTGGTGAAGCCATGAGTACCATTCCAGACGGATCGTGGCTCTACGTTGATGTAGAGCAGTCTCCTGAGATCGGCAAGCCTGTGCTTTTGCTTAGAGGCAAAAGCTGGGATGTCGCAAACTGGAAAGGAAACAATTACTGCGAATTTACCAACACTGACTACCCTGACCGGATCTTTAAAATTACAGATAAAGATCATGTCATTGGTAGGGTTATCCAGGTAGATATCATCCTCTAAAAAAATTTAGGGTCTGATATGACTATTTGTTGTTTGAGTAGACTCATCAGGTAAATCAGATACACATAGTATTTGTGAAAAAAATCATGAGGTGAATTTTATGGCAGCAAAGAAAAAGCCAGGAGTCGTTAAGGTATCGGGCGGTAAAGAGTACAAAATGGTTGTGGCACGTATAGAAGACTTCAGAACGAATGAAATTACCAAGGATTGGGGAATTAACACTGAGATCCTTTTTCATTCACCAGATGAATCCTGTGTCATCAAAGCTACCATTTATGATGAAAGTGGTCGGCTCAGAGGATCAGGTATAGCCAACGATCACATCAAGCATTCAAAGCTGCATGCTAAAAGCTTCATGGAGTTATGTGAAACAAGTGCCATAGGACGAGCCCTTTCTTGTATAGGGCTTGCTGGCGGCACCGAATACGCTTCTGCTGACGAGATCTACTTTGCTCTGCAAGACACAGTTGAGACAGAGACTAAGCCAGAACCAGAGGCAAAGCCTGAATTAAAGGTTGTTGATACGCCAGAGCCTACTGAGGACGAAGAAGCTGAGAAAAAAGCGCAGAAGATCGCTTGGGGCAAATTAAACTCTGCCGCGAAGACTATGTCTAAAGAGACTTTCCTAGAAAAGATTTGGGCTGATTACAAGAAAACTGCTCCTGCTAAGTACATAGATGCAATCGAGAAATCATCAATGCCTGGATGGCTGGAGGCATTCGATGCGCGAGAAAAATGAGCTGCAGGATCCAGCAAATGATCCAGATCGCATTGGCTGCATAACAGCAAGCGATCTTGTTGATGGCATCTCTGGTCCCAAGGGCAGAAAGACCTATATAAGAAAGAAGGCTGCAGAGCGGATGAACGGCAAGGCTAATCCGCAATTTGAAACGTGGCAGATGGAACGTGGTAAAAAGCTAGAGGCCGAAGCTTTGCATATCCTTGAGACAATCAAGTGTATCGACATTATCGATATGCCTTTCACTAAGCATCCGAAGATAGCTTATTTTGGGGCAAGCCCCGATGGCATCTATGAAGATAGATCTGCTCTGATAGAAGTTAAATGTCCTACCACTATTGAGCGCCACATGGCAGTCCTTGAAGGTGAGATTGAGGAAAAGCGGTACCTGATACAGATGCAAGCACAACTGTGTGTATTTAGGTCTGAAGGCTATCACACGGTTGATTTCGTCAGCTATTTCCCAGACATGACTGAACCTGAACAACGGATTGCCATCGTGCCATATCGGCCTACTAAGGCCGAATTGGACACGAAGGAATCGGAAGTAAAGAAGTTGGACGCGGAGATTAAAGATTACATAAAAAAACTAAGGAGCAAGAAATGAATAGAGCTATGCTGGTAGGTCGCCTGGGCAAAGATCCAGAGACATCAGAAGTAAAAGACACCACAGTCACTAAGTTTTCCCTAGCAACGCAGAGAGGAAAAGACGCACCAACCCAATGGCACAACATTGTGGCCTGGGGAAAAACAGGCACAGTCTTGCAGGAATATGTGAAGAAGGGAGATCAATTAGCCATTGAGGGCGAGATCCGCAACGGATCCTATGAAAAGAATGGCAAGAAGGTTTATACCAGCGAGATTAATCTAGACTCATTTACTTTCATAGGCGGTAAAAGCAATAATAATGATAGCGATACTGAAGATGAACCGCCATTCTAGAATCTTGGGAGTGCCGTGGCTTCCCAGATACCTCGCTGACTACTCTGGTCAGTGTCTAAGATCAAGGGGATATTGAGGTGGCGACCGAAGATCTCCATCCACGGCCTACTCTTTCTGATCGCCAGAAACGCGATGACATTCTGGCGAAACAGAAAGAGATCTCTCCCTGGATGACATTCATGCCCTTGAGTTGTATCTGCCCACACTGTGGGTTTGATTTCGTGGATTTTGAACCAGCCTATAAAGAATTAATTACAGGGTGTCCCAATGTCGGATGCTTTAGGAGCTACTGCGAGTGAATTATTTATCAGAAGAAGAACAACACATGGTAGAGGGTATTGAGTTTGCAAAGGAAATGGATCGAGTCATTGGACACATATCAGATGCTTTAGAACAAAAGTCTGAGTTAAGAACAGAATCAATTCACATGTTGATACCTTGCTTTGTTTCGATGGCAGCTCAAATGAGTTTGACACTCTGTTTGACAAAGGAAAAATGGCTGGAATTAGCAGAAATAACTTATAGAGAACATTCTAAAATAAACGAACCAACGAGTACGCACTAATGAAAAATAAGATAGAGATTGGTGAGCTACGATCAAAGGTTGCATATAGCTTTCAGCAGCCATACACCAGAAATTTTGGCTTTGAAAAAAGTGCTAATAAAAAATATACAAAAGACGTTTTCAGATCCGATGCAAGATGGATAGCAACTGCAACTCCCTATTTGCTGGAAAACGAATTACTTGATGTGATTTGTACAGCAGTTAACAAAAAGAAACTCAGGCAATTTGTCGATGCATTTTGGAGGGCCAGACCCCCAAACCATAATTTTTTTATGGAATGGGATGCAGCTTATGCGAGTGAATTATTAAATATAAATGAATTAGAACAAGAAGTAATTGAAATGAATTATCAACAGAGAGTGCAAGCTGGTGGAAAACCTTTTGAAGGCATGATAATGCCTGACATGATGGGTGTTTCAAGTAATTATAGGAGACATCCTGTTCAAGAAATGTATAGCTATTATACCAAGAAAATCTCAAAAGAAGTTTCGCCTAGCCGACAGGAATTCATGTTTCATTGGGCTAATAAGAAAGACAATTATGTTTATACTTCCCCAGCAACTCTAAGCATATTTATGGAAGAGGATATGAAGTCATATGCAGAAATGCTTCAAAAACACTCAAAGAATTTACCAGAAGCTGCTATAGAAAAAACTATGAATGGGCAGCTGCCTGACACAAACGGATCTGTCGTTTTAAAAAAATGGTTAGAGCTAGAACATATTCCAAAAGACATTGAAGAAATAGGTGCGTATATCGGCATTGGGCCACATTGTACTATGCGTGAACTGGACACAGATCATATTAGAGATCAAAACAAATATCACTCTACTTGGAAACCCGTTGAATCTGCCACGATGCAATTATATCTCCAGCCTAACAAAATGTGGTTTGGTTACGAAAAACATGCTTTTTTAATAATGCTCTCAGCCATTTCAATGTTGAATTACGATTGGGTAGTAAACAAAGAAGCTGGCGTAATAGCCAGAGGCAGCAAAAGCGTTAACACTGAGGTACTCCCCCAGGATCTCTACAAGCGAGTAACGATTAATTTGCCCAAGGACAAAGCCGTCAAAGAGTTTATGAAGCCTATGCCTCGCACACGTAAGTTCGGTACAGCCGAACACTCTGTGCGAGGACACTGGAGAGTCTATAAGAAAACTGGCATTAGGGTATGGATCAAGGAACATCATCGTGGAGACAGTAAGTACGGCACTGTGACGAAGGATTATGTCTTAGCTAAAAAGCCTGGGTTTCTAAAGCAAGCTAATACTTTAGAACCTTCAAGCACAATACATTAGGAGTTATTACGAAATGACTTCAGAATTTGTACATAGAAAACGATATGAAGAGATGACAGGTGTTTCACACAATGTTGTAAGCAATTGGATGAAACGCTGGGAAAGAAATAAGCACTATGTAGTGCTAGGTAAACAGACAATGATTAATCTTAATGAGGTAAACGCATGGATAAAAACAAGTGGCCTAAACACATTTACGATGACAAAGGAACTTTCCGAATAAAAATTCGTAAAACGGCAGATAATACAACTCTGTATGACAAACGATTAAAAGGGACTAAAACAAATCGAGTTAAAGATCGTCATCTAGCTATCAACCATTTAAAAGAGCAACTACTCAGATTAAATCTTGGGGCTGATTTAAAAGAGTTAGATGAAATGACATCTGGAATGATTAGATTCTGTGATGCTGCAAAAACCTACATTGAACATCACTTGGACAAACTACAAAAGAAAACTAAAAAACAGCATATAAAAGATTTAGAAAACTTTATGGTGCCATATTTTGGCAATACACTGATTGCTGATATCACTAAGGATCACCTTGAAAAGTTTTTAAAAGAACGAAATACAGGCAGAAAACGCAATCAAAACATGATGGGTGTTTTTAATAGACTTTGCTTTACTGTCTGCAAATACAACAAAGAGCAGTTAGCTACTAACGGTTTGTTTCAAAATGAAGATAACAGCAAACGCTTACGTGTTAATTCTCAAGCTAAAAAATCTATTACGTTAAACAAGGTCTGGTTGCCAGAACAAGTTCAGGCAATTATCAATGAATTGCCTGAACCTACAAATCAAAACAAAACATCTAGTATTTATGCTCCAGCAGCCGCTGATCAAGTACAGCTTTATTTTGTCCTATTTGTAGGTCTTGGATTACGACCGCAGGAGATCTTACCCTTGCGTTGGACAGATTGGTCTGACGATGAAACCCATATCAATATAGATCGTTGTGTAAGTGATAGAGAAATCCTAGAAGGTGTAGGAAAAACAGAAAGAGCCTTACGAGATGTTTATGTTCCAGAGTGGGTTCGAAAATTTTTAAGAGAAAGCACAACACGTTTTGCCAATGGTTATGTCTTTGTAAACCAGTACGGTAATCCTTGTGTTGATACTGAGTATTTTGATAAAGCTTACCATAAAGCTAGAAGGCGACTCAGGCTCCCTCACAAGCCACCTTACAGCTTTAGACACACAAGGGCATCTGAACTATTAAGTCGTGGTGTTAATCCAGCCTGGGCAGCTGAACAAATGGGACATGATACCGGTACTTTCTTAAACGTGTACGCTAAGTTTATTAAGAAATATCAAAAACAGAATCTAGAGATGCTTGAGTCAGATCACAACATTGTAAAAAAAGTAGCGTCCGAAAAGCGTCCGAAAAAAATCTCTAAAATAACAAAACTTTAATAAAATCAATGAGTTAGATGGCGGTGAGAGAGGGATTCGAACCCTCTCCCTTCCGCAATGTAGCGTAACATGGTCGAGCATTACTTTACATTAACTTCATATAACTTACTGTTATAAATAGCATTTATTTAATAATGCGTTAATGTAGGGTTATGTAAAGTCATACTAATATCGTGCATTGCGTCCGACTTGCGTCCGATAATTTTCGCATTTCATTAGTTAAATTATCTTTCAAACTTTTCAAAGTTTTCGCGTTTCAGACACACCCTACTTTTAAATAATACTAATCAATCAATCCCATATAAAGGCCAGGACTTCTCAATGGGTTAGATCTTGGTATCTCTTCTTGCGGAGTATCATCAACAGCAGCTCCTTCTA
>CEVZ01048127.1_pt1 | contig 18158 bp, 25 predicted proteins | sample 361371 | NCBI WGS metagenome assembly CEVZ01 (sample SAMEA2620217, study PRJEB7988) | marine metagenome | isolation source: saline water (ENVO:00002010), including
CGAGTTGCATGAGACCACCGGCCATTTTGTTTGTTTGTTGTACTATACACTGAGATTTTTTTTTCGGGTGAAACCTGCGAAAAAACTCGACCCGATTTTTCCTGGTACATATAAATGACTGACCAGGAAGAGAAACTTCTTGAACCAACTGAAAAAAATATCGAAGAAAATAGTGAAATTGAGTCTGGATCTGAATCTGGATCTGGAACATTTATTGGAGATGACCTAGGTGAATCCTCAAATGTAGAAGATGGATATATTTTCCAAACAGGTGAGTTGGAAGATGTTATTTATGAAAATGAAGATGAAGATGAACCATATATGATGGATATGGGTGATCTCTTAAGTTCAATTCTAGCGACGGAGGAAGGTGACACAGTATGCTCCGCTCTGGTAAATATATCGAGACAAATGGAAATTCAAAACAAAATTCTTATAAAAATGTTGTCTCAAATACAAAAAAATTAACTTAGAAAAATAATCCATATGTAATAACAGGAAATGGAAGAAACCCATTTTATTGGTTCGGAATCAAATCAACGCGAATCCAATGCTATTATGTGGTCCAATCAGATTCAATCACTCAACCCTGAAGAGTTTATGCACCTTCTATCCCAATTGGAGGATATGTGGGACATCAATACCATAAATAATAACATGGTATCGTTCCAACTCGGATATAAAAATTTTATAAATCCTCAGGATCTCGACCCTGAAACGGGATTACCCGTTAGGTTTGACGTTGAACTTGTTTCTGGAAACCATAAACGCCTAAAAATGCAATTAGGACAAATGTATCACCGGGCTGAAGTTTTAAAACTTTTAGACATAGAAGATGATGAAGATATGAAAATATCCATGCGTATAAATCGTCTTATTGATCAAGTTGACGATGCTTGGCAAATTATTTTTAGGGCAGCGCGTATTCATGAACGAATTAACAACCCAACATACGTTCCTATAAACCCGGAATCAGATCCATCTATTTTTAGATGTTCAACCCTAGATAAAGTAGACGAATTAGCACCCTACCAACAAGCCATACTCGCCTGTTTACAAAATCTTTATGAAACCAACGTTAAAAGATACAAGGGGTATTGCTGTACACAAATTAAAACCGAAGATGGACAGGATACACGTGCATGGAAACAGGTTGAAACCATACAGGAATATGTATACGGAGTTGCACAAAAAGAAACACGTTATGAACTTTGGAAAAATTTATCGAGTCGAGGTTCGGCGTACAATGACGTTATTCGTCACTTGACAAACTGTAAAGATATGCAGTTTCCCGAAATAATTAAAAATAGACACGTTTGGTCTTTTAAAAATGGTATTTTTATAGGAAAAGAATGGTCTGCACAAACGGGACTCTATGATTCAAATTTTTATACATACGAGTCGCGTGAATTTAAAAATCTTGATCAAACCGTTGTAAGTTGTAAATATTTCGATAAAGAATTTACGGATTATAGTCACATTGAAAATTGGTATGATATTCCAACACCCTTTTTTCAGTCAGTCCTTGAATACCAAAAATTTGATACAGATGTGTCTAAATGGATGTATGTTATGGGCGGTCGATTATGTTTTAACGTAAATGACATGGATGCATGGCAAGTTATACCCTTTTTAAAAGGTATAGCGCGTTCTGGTAAATCAACTCTTATTACAAAAGTATTCCGTAAATTTTACAATGCCGATGACGTTCGTACACTTTCTAATAATGTTGAAAAGAAGTTTGGTTTATCTTCTATATACGATGCATTTATGTTCATAGCACCCGAGGTAAAAGGTGATTTACAACTTGAACAAGCTGAATTTCAATCTATTGTATCCGGTGAAGATGTATCCATTGCTGTAAAACATGAAAAAGCTAGGTCATTTGAATGGACAACTCCGGGTGTACTCGGTGGTAATGAAATTCCAAATTGGAAAGATAATTCTGGAAGTGTTTTGCGTCGTATTCTCACATGGAATTTTGGTAAACAAGTCAAAAATGCAGACCCAACACTTGAAAATAAACTTGATACAGAATTGCCCATCATACTTCAAAAATGTATTCGTGCATATCTCGAATATTCACAGAAATACGCAGATCGAGATATTTGGAACGTCGTACCTGAATACTTCAAAACGGTACAAAAACAGGTTGCGACAGTCGCGAGTACACTTGAAAACTTTTTACAATCTACAGGTGTAAAATATGGTAATGAGTTATACTGTCCACAAAAAGAATTTGTCGCGTTATTTAATTCACATTGCCAGGCAAATAATCTTGGAAAACCAAGATTTACACAAGATTTTTACGTTGGGCCATTTAGTCAGCGTGATATAGAAGTTCGTGAAGCCAATTTAACATATAGGGGGCGTGTCTATCCAAAACAGTCATTTATATTTGGTATAGATATAGTAAACGAAGACATGACATTTGGTAATGAATATTAATTAAAATATCATGTTAGAATAAGATATGGATCCCAGGCAATTCGTGAAAAATTCGAATGTTTCTATTCAGACAACCCCTACTACTACTAAAAAGGGTGATCTCAAAATTGGAAAGTTTAATCCTGGTATGTATAACGTTCTTGTGAACAAAAACTTTACAAAAGTTGAAAAACGTGTAGATTTACGATACATTTTAAAACAAAAACCAAAAGGACATGCTCAAATAGCACATGGATTAACTATCGACCTTAATGAAATTAAGGGATATTATGGAAGGTTTCAAACTGGTGCTATACATACAAGTAATTTTGGTTTGAAGGGTGACTTAAATAAAGACTTCTTCTCGGTACAATTAAGCGGGTATATGATGGATGGTATAGAAAGTAAAAATTTTACGTTTGTCATTTACAGTAATGGTAAAATTCGGTTTTCAGGTGGATTTTTAGGGTCTAAAAACCTTAAACGTCAACCTGAAGCTTTGCGTAAATATTTAATTGATACATATACACAAAAACAGCAGTTTTTATATAATGAAATTCAGTATAATAACATTGCAGGGTTCTTTAATACGAATGTAAACTTTGATTTAACAAGAATCACACGCCAAAACCCGATAAAAGCTCAAAGTGTTAGATATGAAACCGAAACAACACCCTTTTTATACATGACATATAAAGACCATAATTTCGTTTTATCATCTAAATCTGGAAAACTTGGTTCAGGTGTAGTTCAGATTCAAGGTGAAAGTGACCCCGATGATCTTGAAAATGCCTATGCTATAGGTGTCGACATGGTAAAACTACTCCATGTATTAGGGTACACAATGGGTTTAGTAAATCGTAATGTAAATGCACCAAAACTCCCAATGGTAAAAGGTGTGAAGGCATCTACGTGTCCAAAACCAAGACGACCACCATGTAAAGATGGTTTCGAAGTTAGAAAAAATCCACAGGGTTCGGATTGTTGTTTTAAAATCCCAAAGAAACGAAGTGTATCTAAGAAAAAGAGTAAACCTAAAAATGTTTCTATTTCATATGATAAAGATGGTATTATGAAAATAGGTGGACGTAAATGTGATAGACTTACAAAGCCGGTTTTACTCGACGTTGCTAAAAAATTGGGTGTTGTTGGTGTACGCGAAAAAAATACAAAATCAGTTATATGCTCTGCACTCGATGCTATTGAGAAAGGTACATCCAATTTAAAAATAAATGGAAAATTATGTCGAACATTGAAAAAGGAACAACTCGTTGCCATGGCAATATCTAAAGGTATCACTGTTAATGATAAAGATACCGTAAAAATATTGTGCGATAAACTCCAAAATAGACCAAATACACCAAACACACCAAATTCACTTGCAAATGAAATGGAACGTGCTCTATTAAAACGAAACCGTAACATTACAAACAGAAAAAGACGTATTAATGAATCAAGTATTAGAAATGATCTTATTAAACTGTATGGTAAAAAATGGATGACGAAGTATGGTAAAGTTATGAATTTAGATAAAAACGTACGTGATGTAAAGAAAGAATTAAATAAAGCCGAAAAGAATAAATCTCTTAACGTCACAACACGTAACGGTGTTATAAAAAAGATGGTCGCAAACGACATAAAAAGAGCTATGGTCAAGAATATGAAACTTAATCAGGAACAGGATCTTAAAAAGAAACTCATTAAAAATGAAGCTCAAAAATTATATGGTAAATATGGTAATACTATGGTAAATAATGTCATAAAATACGTTACAAATTTACCAAAAACACCACCAATTAATGGTACCAGAGTGAAAAATTATGTTAAGATAAAACGTCAACTTCAACAAAATTTTCCACAAGCCTTAAAGAATAAACGCAAAACTAAATAAACATGGAAGACCCACGAGAATTATTATTAAATCGTGTCCGACAAAATACAAATGAAGTTATCATAGATTACAAAGATAATTGGAATAAATATATTTTGTCGAGCATTATAGATGGTATATTTTATACTTTAGCAGATTATATACGTGTTGAACGAAAATGTGAAAATGGTATGGGAAAATTAGAAATTGAGTATCATTGTACGGATGATTTTATAAATACTGAAAATCCTAGAGCCTATTTAGAACAATATCGCGACCTTGACGACAAAAATCTTATGATATTTATTTATGATAATATGCATAAAATGAAACCGGGAACACACCGTCGTATGCTTTTATATTTTATGAACATGTTATATTTCGATTTATAAGTTTATGTGGTTCAGTAATTTGTTTAAGGTGTTTTGTATGGTACGAAAAATCGTAATTGGTAAAAGTATCCTTTATTTTTTTAGAAAGGGCAAAAGCTTCAATTTTTCTTATTGTTTGTGTACATACAGATAAACGTTCGAGATTAAGTAATTTATCTTCCATTATGATAAAATGTTTAAGTGATTCATCTGATACTCCATCCTTACGCATTTTATCAAATATTTTTTTAGACTCACCATGTGACATATAAAAATATTTTGCTGAAATTCCAAGAACACTAACACGTTCATTTGTAGTATCTACATCCTGTATCAAGAATAATACAATTATGATTATAGATAACCAAACTATCATCATAGTATATTAAATAAATCTTTTATTTTATGAATAATGTTAAATAATGTATCCTTATCTTCAACATTTTGAGGTTTTATAATTTCAAATTCAACTTGATATGTAAATGGATCTTCTGAATCCATATCTTGTGTATTACCCGAAATAGATGTTACATCAATGGATACATTCTTACGAATATACGATGTACGTGTTTTCGTTTTTTTACCGTCCATTTCACTTTCATAGTCGTGATCCATTGGTATTTCTTTACACACTGAAAATCGTATATCAAAAGGCGTTCCTTCAAGTTTTTTAAAATCCTCAACGTGTACCCTTTCCTTTTTTATAATAGTTTCTTCGTTTGTAGATTCATCTATTGTTATACGAAGATTATCCTTTTCACGAAAAAAGACTTCCGTTTCTGACTGAACAATACGATCCCAACCAGTATATTTACTAAGACCTTTCAAAATAGAGATATACATCTTTTCACCTATATTCGTATCAAAGAAAGTGCCATTAAATTTACCAAGACGAAATTCCATTTCAATATATTCTTCATTCTTATATTTATCAAGAATAGGTTCAACTGTATCACATATTTTATGAAAGTTCATTATTTATTACATTTATATAATGCGTCTTCTTCTTAAGCCTTTTTTATACATTATTTTAGATGCACGGATTTACAAACATTGGAAATACGTGTTATTTTAATTCTGCTATACAATGTTTCTTACATATACACGACATATCATCTCATATTATACATAATAAATACGAAGGCAATTGTTTATTTACACAAATATATGAAAAAATTGTAAACATTTATTTTTCAACGAGAGAGGTTAAAGTTTTTACACTTGAACCACTTTTACACGAATTTGTAAAATTGTACCCGAGATTTAAAATTGGTGAACCTCATGATGCACAAGACGCTCTATTATGTATTATAGACATACTTGAAAAGGAGTATCCTATAATTAAAGACCTTCTTTATGGTGAAACAACTCAGGTTACTATATCACCAGTTGGAAAAAATAGTATAAAAACTCCTTTCTGTATACACTTTTTAAACATGGGTAAACAAATAAAAAGTGTAAATGAAATGATAGAAGATAGTTATAAATGGAATACTATAGAAGATTATGTAGATGATAATGGAAAAAAACATCATGTAGCTACGACGCGATGTACAATTTCTAAAAAACCAAAAATTTTACTCGTTTCATTTGATACAAAAAGTCATGTGAAAGTCGAAGAACAATTAAATTTGGGGTACGTTTTAAAGGGTACAATAATTCATAAAGGCATTCAATGGGGTGGTCATTACATGTCTATGTCTAAATTTGGTGAAGATTGGTTCATACAGGATGACGATAGTTTGGGTAAACTGAGTCATTTACCTAAAGAAGATAGTCATTACATCCTGGTCTACAGTCTAAAAACTCCTTCATCTGAATGTTCTCTTTAATATTCACGAGCGTTCTATAAAAGGTACGACGACTATTTGGAAACGTTTTATCAGTGCGTTTTTTTAGTGGTTTCCACCAAAATGGACCAGTTTCCCATGTTACATACATGCATTCAACAATGTCATTTTCTTTCAACCATTTATATTCGGACATACGTTCTATCGGTATCTGAGACTCGTGTATAAGTTTGCCTTTATCTTGTATATATAAACGCCATACAGGTGGTCCGGGTACACAGCCAGGTGTTTCAACCGTTGGAGCCTTCTTAACTTTAAAATCAATTGTATTTTTATTTCTTGGTTTCCATTTGAACATGGTTTCATGTGTACCAGTACGCACAGGTTCATTTATTGGTGTAAAAATAAGTCCATCCATTTCCTGTTTTACAGTTGGTAAATAAACATCCATAAAGTTTTTAAATTCCGTATGAAGATGAAATGTTTTAACTTTCAAAAATATTGGGTCTGTTTTTAAAACCATCATCTTCTTGGAAGTTTTTTCACAATGTTCCAAACGTTCTAAAAAGTTTTGTTGGCCTATAACTTCACCACATGTCATTAAACAATCGTATATCATAAATACATTCTCATATAATTCACCTTCAAGTATTGTACCTTCATATATTGGACGCCTAAAATTAAGTGAACACGTAAACATTTCGAGTGCACGATTTAAGAATACACACACTTTTCGATTTTCATACATAAATGCAAGCATCATATACCGTGTTCCATCCGTTTTTTCACAAACAACATAATCATTTTTTGAAAGTATACCAAAGTGTTGTCGTTCTATCGAAATAGGTTGACATCCCGGAAAAATACCTTTTTTTGTCCCCCATATAGATTCCATAAAGGAAATCGCATATTTATAAAGTGGATCACCTGACTTTATAAATACACGTGACATTCTGTTCTATATATTTACTATATTCTTTAATTTGCTTTAACACCAGCGGCGTTTAGAATATTACTTACACATTCATGACTATATGTCATGATTAACTTAGATGCAGTATACGCATGAATTCTAATACCAGCCTCTTTAAACTTTGTAAACATAACTTTCATCCTTGGGTGTATCTTAAATGCACCATTTTTCTTATCCTTGAGATTTTTGATAACATTTTTATTCATCATAACCCACGCCTTTGCAGATGTTTCAGTTACATTATATACATCATCAGTAATTTTATTTGCAACTTCTGTATCGAAATGTAAACCCATCTGTTCTATCGGTTCCTTTGTTCCAGATTTAACTTTCTTTTTAAACATATCCCAGTCAATACCCTCAGTAACACCCGGAAAAACAAAACAACCAAGACCTTCATGTTTATCGAAAACTCTATCAAGTGAATTATCGTCAACACTAATACCAAAATCAACAAAAAATATACGTTCATGTGATTTTAAATACTTATAAATCATCTCAGCTTTATCAAATGGTTCATCGTCTACAAAAACAACTTCATTTTCTGTATCACCCCTTTGCATACATTTTAAATTAAATCTTAGAACGGTGTGAAGTGTCTTGACGTGACACGATTTACCACGCGTTACAATAATTGTCGCTATTTTCATGTTTAGTACATATGTATTCTAAACCTTAAGCCTATCATTAAGACACCCAGTGAATGGTAAATTACCAACATGACCCAAGGTTGTTGCACAATCTGCATATATCTTACCCCCAATTTTCTGCCAACGTCTACAGAAAGCATAATCCTCAGAAAGATATCGTCTATTATCTGGATCAATCATACAATCAAATACCGCACAATAATTATCAAAATCTCTATTTTGATGATCATTCACACAATCCAATTCATCTTTATAATGTTCATGCATCTTTTCAAGTGCTTTTCTACTAATAACCATAAAACCGGTTGGACCATCTAAAACTTCAATAAATCCATTTTCGACCGTTCTATGTATTGCTCCTATATTTGCAACTAAACTTGATGAGAGCATTGCCATGTCACGTTTATCATCAGCTTCAACAGCTTTTTTAGCTTGTTCCCACATAACAACCTTTTTTGGATAAATAGCAACGGATACATCATGTCCAGATCTCACAAGACGAACAACCGACACAGGATCAAAATCAACGTCCGCATCTATAAACATGAAATATTCTGCGTCTGTTTTCTGCATGAATCTTCCAATTGCAACATTACGTGCACGATGAACGAGACTCTCGTTTTCTGTTGTATCAATCATAAGCTGAATACCTTCGCGAATAAGAAGAAGTTGAAGTTTTATTACACCTATCATATATTTTTCTAAACAAAGACCACCGTAACATGGAGTACTTAAAAATAACTTTATCGGACTCGACATTATAATTTTAATGTTTTATTCCTCTAAGTATTTTTTAATTATATTTTCAATTTTATTTAATGTTGGTATAGATATACCACATTTTTCACATATTTCGGTTTTTGTAAAACTGTTTTTAAGAACATAATAAATAATAGTTGATGCTACACTATTTGGTGTTTTACTCATAAGTTCTGAACAATTTTCGAGTTTAGAACACATTTTATTGCAACTAAATCTATGTTCTCGTGAAACATTAAATTCATTTAATAATCTTTGCATGACATCAAATGGTCGTGTAACATAGTTTTTTTCTGTTTTACCGAGAAGCGTCTCAGTAAACATCTGTGTTGTTCGACTAATATCTTTACTATTTATTCTGAACATATCTGCGATTTCTTTAGTTGTTCTCGGTATTTTTGATAAACGACATGCATATAAAACGCAATTACCTTTTATTCCCGAACGAACTGCACCTCGCGTTAGCTTTGCTAAATTGAATTTTCTATACATCATTTTAGCATCTTTTAAAACAGAATCTGGTAAAGTTTGACACGCTTCATCTATATCTTTATAAGCATGAAATAATGCTCTATCCTTATGATTCATGGATTGATGAAAGTTGATTTTAGCCATACGTTTATTTTCATATGTAGACGTGTTTTGTGTCGATATAATTGTACCTTTACCCCATTCTTGTGAAAACAATTCGGGATTTGCATTTGGTCCATTACATCTAGAAGGATCCTTCATTTTACCATCATCAGATACACCACTTGTCCATTCTGGACTTTCATCTATATACATAGAATCTACTAAACCACAGTCTGAACACGTTGGCATACCTTCCTTAGAATACACTTTTATTCCATTACATTCTTTACATGTATAAGTATTAACTGGCTTTTTTATTTTTGGTTTTTTTAAAAGTTTGTCCAAATCGGACCAGATAGTAGCCATTTCTCCCATTCTATAATAAAATAGTATATTTGACGATATAATAAATCGCACCTACTTAGGTTTTAAAAATTCAACTCATCAGCTTGTATTTTTGCATATGTTTCTATAGCATTTACAGTTTCTTTAAACCGTATAGAACCCGGGCTTCTCGGTTCCCATTCATTCCATTCCTTATCAATAGTAGCTTTATTTGATGGTGGTATAATCATACCATCAACTTGATGGTCTGGAACTATAAAATCATCAAGATCACTCCCATCGTCATCGGATTCGTCGTATATTTCACTACCTTCATCTGAATCTATATCATCCAACATAACGTAAAGATTGTCTTTGACATTCTTGAAATAATCCGGGGCCTGATGATGTTCAGAAAGATTATCTATTTGAACAAGTTCATCTTTATCATCTTCGTATTCATGTATACGAGCACCTTTGTACATCATTGACGTCTCGGAATAATACGAAACAACTAAATAGTCTTTGTTATTTTCTTTTACTTTTGCATACATTTCATCTTCTATATCCTCTAAATTCACAAGAACACGGACTAAATCTCCAGGCTGAATTTCAGAAAAATTAATCATATCTAAAGTTTTACGACAAAAATATTTACAAGTATTAGCACAGATGGGAGTTGAAATTTTATCCAAAGATGGATGTACATATTGCGAACACGCAGTAAACCTTTGTAAGGACTATAACCTTGAATATAAGAAAACTATAGTTGATAAACCGGAATTAAAAGCCAGGTGTGGTGCACAAGCATCCACGTTTCCACAAATATTTGTAAATGATAGCCTGATCGGGGACTTCTTCGAGTTTCAGGAGTTTCTAGAAGAAGCAGAACCAATGCTTCTACCAACACTTAATAGATTTACTGTATTTCCAATAGAACATGAAAATTTATGGAATTTATACAAAAAGGCACAAATGTCTAACTGGACTGCCGAAGAGATTGATTTTTCTAAGGATATGGACGATTGGAACGGATTAAGTGATAACGAAAAACATTTTATAAAATATATTTTAGCTTTTTTTGCTGGTTCAGATGGTATAGTTTTTGAGAATTTAAATAATAATTTTGCAAGTGAAGTCCAATATACTGAAGCTAGATCGTTCTATGCATACCAAGAACATAATGAAATGGTTCACGGTGAAACATATAGTAAACTCATAGACAAATATATAAAAAGTTCTAGTGAAAAGAAACAATTATTCGAAGCAATTCAAACTATTCCATGTATTGAGAAAAAGGCAAAGTGGGCTATGAAATGGTTTGATGATAAGCGCCCATTTGCAGAACGATTGTTAGCTTTTGCATGTGTTGAGGGTATATTCTTTTCAGGTAGTTTTTGTGCTATCTTTTGGTTAAAAAAGAGAGGATTATTACCAGGTTTATGTTTTAGTAATGAACTTATAAGTCGAGATGAAGGAATGCATCAGGAATTTGCGGTTGAATTATTTAATATGTTAAAAAATAAACCATCGCGGACCATAATTGAAGAAATTATAAAAGATGCTGTTTCGATTGAAAAGGAATTCATTACAGATGCACTTCCATGTAGTCTCATAGGTATGAATTCGGAGAAAATGTCTGAATATATCGAATATGTCGCCGATAGATTATCAAAACAAGTAGGTCACGATAAAATCTGGAACACTAAAAATCCCTTTGATTTTATGGAGAATATATCACTTGATGGTAAAACAAATTTCTTTGAAAAACGTGTCGGTGATTACGGGAAAATGGATGAAGACACGACAGATATAGAATTTGATGAAGATTTTTAATTAAGGTGTAATGACTACATTTCTACCGTCGGAGCATGAACATGTAACAGCTTCACCATCATTGGTCAAGTCCATGGATTCAAGCTTCAAACCAGAATCTATCATTGAAAACTGCTCTTCTGCCATACCTGGTAAAGGTGAAGGCATGTCAACCATTTTTGGTGGGGGAGTCGAAGGGCCTGGGGATGGTCCAACAACTTCCTCTTTCTCTTCCTCGACTGATGGTTCAAATGGTGCATATTCTTCGCGCTTTATGTTCATCATACCCCATGTCACAAGCATAAACACAATTGTGTGAAGTGCAAGACCACCCGTGGATGGACACCCGGTTGGACTAGAAACCCAAGATCCGAATACTCTACGCATAACGCGAAATGTTTCGGGATTCGCTATAACAAAGAAAACTAGCGCAGACATAATAGAAATCAAAAATTTTTGTTCTTGTTTCTTACCCTTACATCCACAACCACAATCGTTGAATAGTAAACTTTTTTTATTACCTGAACATGCCATGATGTTTTATATATATTGTATATCCAGAAAAAAAACCAACTTAAAGTTTGTCTTCCTGTATAATATATAAAATACAATGTCCAATATTATCCAAGTTTCTGAACAATTTGATCCATCATCTGTCACCTTCACAAAAATGAAGAAGAATAAGAATGGTGGAAAAACTGTGTATATTAATGCACAAGACGGTAAAAAGAAACTCTATTTACAACTCCCATTTATGCGTTCTCCTTTTGGTATGAGTGCTTTTACAGATGAAGCTACAAATAAAACTTCATATTCACTTGATTTATCGTTTGATAAAGACAATGAAAAAGCGTTGGAACTTTCTGATAAATTAAAAGAACTCGATGAAATTATCATGAAAACGGTCGCTGATAATGCCAAGGAATGGCTTGGTAAAGCATATGATATTAACGTCATTCGAGAAGCCCTGTATAAACCACTCGTTCGCCAGGGTAAAGATGACTACCCGGACACTATGAAACTTAAAATCATGACAAAACCATCCGGTGAATTTTTGGCCGAGGCCTATAACTCTTCTCGCGAATTAATTTCAGTTGACCAGATCGAAAAGGGACAAAGATGTGCGTGTATTGTTGACGTAAACCAAATCTGGTTTATCGACAACAAATTTGGTGTAAGTGTCCGTCTTTCACAGGTTCTTTGTGAACAATCTGTAAAACTCCCATCATTTGCATTTCAGGGTCTTGATGATGAAAATGAAATCGTAGAAGAAGAATATATCGAAGAGGAAATCGACGAATAAAATATTATAATATACCAGTATGGAACGTGAAAGACACATTAACGATTTAAAAAAAATTGCATCTCTTTCAAAAAACAAAAAAAATATTAAAACACAGAAACAAAGAAACATTTTAGGTAAAAATGTAATAAACGCTATTGAAGGTATGGGGTGTAAACCACATAACGTGTTTTATAATCCATCAACCAATTTTAGTGTAAACGGGTCTTTAAGTACTAAAAAAGGTATACGTAAAATTGGTAAAGGTGAAATGGGTGAAGTGTTTTTAGGATGTATAGATAAAGAATGTAAAAAACCCGTTGCCATAAAAGTATCAAATGATCCAACGAGATACGAATATAAAATAGGTAAACGTATAGAAAAATTAAGTGGTACGCGAATGTACGCATATCAAGAGTGTGATAAATACTCTATAATTTACACGGAATATGCAAATAGTGGTAGTTTAACTAATTTTATAAAGGAAAATATAAAAACGTTACGACCCATACATTTACGAACTATCGTAACACATGTTTTATTTAACTTATACAGGATACATAAAAGATTTCCATCGTTTAGACACCATGATTTACACACCGAAAATATTTTGATAAGTACAAATGTTAAAGCAAAGGGTATCCGTCGTTTCAAAGTAGAAGATACAATTCTAAAAGTTCATGATATAGGTATAGAAGCATCTTTAAATGATTATGGGTTTTCATCCATTAACGGGATACCAAATCCAGAAATTGATTCCGGTAATTTCAAACGTAAATATGGTATATATAGAGAATCAAATTATATGTATGACGTTCATTTTTTTCTTAATTCATTAAGACATTTTCTAAAAGGTGAAAAGATATACGTTGGCGCCGAAACCATTCAGTTTATAGAACGCGTTTTACCACCAGATTATATGGGACAGGTTACATATAAATTAAATGATTATAGACTAAGAGCATCGCCAGTAGGTCATGGAAAATTACCAACGTTTAAACAAATATTTAAAGATAGATACTTTTCACCATACAAAGAGAAGAAACAGGAATTAGCTAGAGTTCTTGATATTATAGGTCACACCCCGATGAAACCAAAACCAATTACCGTAAAACACGGTGGTAACCCCCCATTACCTAAAGTTTCTTTATCTAAAAAGGGGTATGTTAGAATAGGAACACGTAAATGTGAATCGTATAAAAAAAGTGAACTCATTAAAATTGCATCCGCCCTAAATATACCAACAAAAGATAAAACAATTTCCAAAATATGCCAGGATCTAAAATTAAAATATATCAAATAAATATAAACATGTTACCATTTATTATTCTTGGTGCAATTAACACGTACATATTTTTAAATACAGGTAAGACAACGCCAAAAGGTACTTGGACTGTTTATGGTACAACATGGTGTGGTTGGACCACTAAACAGTTAGAATATTTAAAAAAGAGGGGTATTGATCACAAATTCGTCGATTGCGAAAAAGGCAAATGCGACGGAATTGATGCGTTTCCCGTTTTGGAAAGTCCAAATGGTGAACGAATTACCGGGTATAAGGAAATTTAATTAGAGGCCACGAATGACGGAAATAGAAAGAGAAAGAATAAACGCGTCAAGAAAAGACTTGATTGGTTTAAGTGTCGAAATGTGTTTGACGAGTGATTTGTTCCATGCAAATCGAAGTACGAATGTACTGATAAGAATAGAAAGGATGAAAATAAGAATTTCCGTCAAAGCGTCATTCATTTTTTTAGCGTTGGCAAGATCTCTGAGCATTTTTATTTATTACCAATATTTTTTTCTATGATATTAGTAATGAAGAAAACACTCCTTCCTCTGAGTGGTTCTGAACCAAAGTACACCCAAAGATTATGGGGTCGTACAGTTGGTGTAGGTAACAATAATTGTTATGCATATGCCGTAGGTGATTACGAAAAAATGCGTTTACATAAAAGTGTGCCAGGTGAACGAGCTGGTATACGTAATCTTTCACATACATACACAAATTGTAAAGGGTTACCACAAAGAGTTATAGCAGATAACCCTAAAAAAGTGTATAAGGCCCGGGCTGAAGAAAAATGTAAACCAAATCATTTTAAAGTCATGATGTTTGTAGCACCTGGTAATAAGAGAAACTACTTTAGACAAGGTGATTTCCATTTTTATAAACAACACGGAGAAGTTGAATATAAAGTTAAAAAGGGTAATTCGTACGAAAGTATAGCTAAATTCTTTAAAGTTCCTATAAGTCGTGTAAAAAGAGCTGGTAAACTCGTACCTGGTAAACTGTTAAAATTCAAAGCAAATGTGTTTAGTCATAAAAGAGGATGGGCAACGGGTCCATTATTAATAGATGCCAAAGGTAAGAGTATTCAAGATCCACGAATAGCGTCTCGTGATTACCCTGGATTAAGCTATAAAAAATACTGTAGCTCATTCTGTGTTAAGAACCGCGGAATCAAGGTCGGTCACACTCACTCCAAAGTCGCCAAGAAGACTCGCTAAATCAGTTTCGTCTTCTACATCGAAAAAAACATCGAGTGCGTCAAAAATAAAATCATCTTCCACTGTTACCGTATTTGATGTATTTTCAAATAAATTTTCTACGGTAATTTGTACCCTGAATTGTTTACCGTCGAATATTTTACGACACACGGGACATGTTATTTTACCCTTATTTTTCCAGTTCTGTAGACAATGTGAATGGAATAAATGACCACATCGTAATAGTTCATTTTTCCTTGTTTGCCTTACCTCATTGAGACATATGGCACACTGTGTCATTCTCTACAAAACTTAAAGAAGTTAAAAGTTGTGATTTATCGTACCTATTTAATAAATGTTTGGCATTTTGAGAAGCGCTTTATCGCAAGACCCACATTTTTCGGTACCCTGTAAATCTTGTACAGGTTTCAAAAGTTCTGGACCCTTTTGCTGAAGAATTTTACGAAACGAATAGTTATCTTCAAAGGTAATACCATTTTGTTTCATGATATAGTTGTTAAGTAATTGGTTCGAAGAGTTTACAGTGAAGCATCGACCATCGGCCATACCAAGTCGTTGAGACATTTTATATATTAATATTACATTAGAAATTAATTTGTTTATTTTTGATAGTATCGACCCATGATTTATGACCCAAATTATTGGACATTTCTATAATTTGTTTTATTGGATACCCTGAAGCTACATCGAAAAATTCTTTTTTCATAGGATCGATATCCGTTGTAAGTATATCTTTTTTATGTTCAAGGATGTGCGATATAATAATGTTATATGCAAAAGCAATTTCTTTGAGTGTTTCTGCGCCTGTAATTATAATTTTACCTGTGCTGAATATACTTGTCGTAATCTCTTTCATATCAGCTGCTGGTCTAAATTTTACTTTGACAGCAGAATACCGATCGGGTTCAAACGACACTTTGAATACATCTTCAAATTTTCGTGCTGTTTGAATAAGGTTTAAATTTTTATTTAAACTGAAATTTGAATTAATCATGACAACCCGAAATGTATCCTCCGGAATAATATACTCTTTCCCAAGAATTGTACTGAACATGTAAGAGAGTTGTTTGATAACACGTTTACAATCAAATAAATCAGCACACCCTGCAACCTGAATACTCCCGTTTGGAAAAACTTTTACAGATTTTGTACTGTGATGATCTTCATATACAAGTGATATTTGATTATAAAATGTTGTATGTTTCATTTTCCAAATAAATTTACGATGTTTTCTATCCACCCTTGATAATTTTAAATCATACTCCGTAAAAAAATTTTTTAAAAATTTTATATTTATATTTCGTTTAAATTGAGAAATCATTGTTATTGTTGTAAGTTTAATCCATGATGGTTCAATTTCAGGGTGTTCATGTTTTATCTTATCTCTAAACTCATCGAGTGTAAGAAAATATGAAAATGTATTGTTTGCGATTGTTGAATACATTTTAACTTAAAAAATATTGATTAAAGGTAACTTAGGTTCTCTATATATGCCTTGTTTTAAATGTAAAAAAAGAGGAATACCAATAGAATGTAAATATTGTAACTTAGGTTTCTGTTCACGATGTATAGTTCTCGAAATTCATGAATGTAAAGGTATAGAATCAAAAAAAGAAAATGAAATAAAAGAATTAGACAAACGTCTAGAGTTTAAACCAGAAAGGAAATTCGGAATAGTTTAAAGATGTAATTATATAACTTTATATATGACAGCATTTGTAAAACAGTGTCAACAACTTTACCATATAGATAAAAAATGTAACGTTACCGAAATTCATTATTCTAAATATGTAGAAGGTATAGGGTACGAGGATAAAATCGATACATTCAATACAAAAACACATTGTGAATTTAATTATGGTTCTGGTTCAGTGAGGTATGAAAGGTTTCTTGATACAATGGTTGTTAAAACAATCGAAACTGTGCGTAAAATGGTTTTGATTGCATTAGATAATGTATTATGTGAAAATAGAAATATACACTCGCTTATACGTATTATGAATTCCATAAAAATATTGGATCCGACGTTCATACCACCAGTAATAAATAAGGCACGTTCGTGGCAGAAAAAATTGGTAAAGGAAATATGTATGGATGTACTTCCTAGTGTTATACAAACGTCTAAAAATCAAGTAACACTTGATAGATTATTTAGAACATTACAATTAATAGAATCAGACACAATATACTAATCAAATTCATAATTAAGTTATTATTTATACCCGATTTTACGGCTTTTGTTACCTTTTCCATATCAATAACATTTTTAGGGACTGTAAACCCTTTATCTATATTTCTTCCTGGGAGAAGTGGTCTAGATAAAGAACATTCTTCTTCTCTGTAACCAGGACGTCCGACATTTCTAGTCACGACATCACATGCGGGACTTTTATATGATTCTTCTTCTGGTTCATCTACTGGTCCTGTATATTCACCGAACGCATGTGGATGCCGACTCGAACCGGGCATGAAATCAACAAATGGATTTGTATCGTCCATTGTAGTTTTATCATCGAGCATTAATTCACTCATGTTTTTATAATATCACAAGATATATTTTTTATACCAGTATACTATATAAAACATGGATCCAAAAGTTATACTTTTTACACTTGTAACCATAATCATAATAAGTGCACTTTTACACCATTTCGTATTTAAAAAATCAGAAGAACCCAAACCCAAACCCGAAGTTGATTTCGGAGAAGAGGAAGATGTAGAAGAGGAAGATGTAGAAGAGGAAGATGTAGAAGAGGTCATTATAGGACCATCACCTGATGCAGTCGATGAAGTTATTACAGGTGGTGATGATGAAC
>CEVZ01060911.1_pt1 | contig 18089 bp, 10 predicted proteins | sample 361371 | NCBI WGS metagenome assembly CEVZ01 (sample SAMEA2620217, study PRJEB7988) | marine metagenome | isolation source: saline water (ENVO:00002010), including
AATACCTATGATGCTGAACTGTATACTTTACGTTCACGTCCTGGTATTGGTACGGAAGTTGTTAAGATTGGTGGTGCTTCGGTAAAAAATGTATTATATGTAAACAAAGATGGAAACGACGAAAATACAGGACTCACAGCAGCAGACGCAAAAGCAACAGTCAAGGGAGCAGTCGGAATTGCATCAGCAGGAACTGCTATTAAAGTTGCTGCTGGAACTTACGTAGAAGATAACCCAATTAAAGTACCAAAACAAATCAGTATTGTTGGTGATAGTTTAAGAGAAGTTACTATATCTCCTTTAAATTCTGATAAGGATATGTTCCATGTCTCTCCTGGAGTCATGATGAGTGAACTTACTTTTTCAGGAACAGTAGATGCTGGAGTTGCAGTAGTTGCATTTGATCCAGACAAGATTCAATATAATCCACAATCACCATATATTAGATTTTGTACTAATAGAGTTGCTAATAGTATTGGATTAAAGGTAGATGGTAATAAATCAATCGGACCATTCAAGAGTATGGTCACTGACTCCTATACCCAGTACAATGTAAATGGTATAGGAGTTTCTGTTAGTAATGAGGGGTATGCTCAGATAGTTTCATTATTTACAATGAATCTTGATGCTGCAGTAGTTTGCCATTCTGGTGGACAGTGTGATGTAACAAACTCTAATTCTTCCTTTGGTAATTATGGATTAATTTGTGATGGAAAAGGACCTGTTCAATATACTGGTATCATTACATCAGCAACAACAGAAAATGCTGATAAGTTTGAGGTTTACTTAGATAATCCATCTCATACAATTACAAATGCACCTTATGATAATGTAACTGGAATCGTTACTATAACTACGCATACTGATCACGGATTTACCGTTGGTATGGGTGTTACCTTATCAAGGCTTGCTTATACTTGTGATTATGGTAATTATGCACATACATTTGTATCTGCGGATAATAATTCTATTAATATAACTGGTGCTGGTCAAACAACACCTAGTGATGTTTCTTATGATCCTCAAACGGGTCTTATGACATTAACTGCTAATAATCACGGATTAACAGCTTCAACTTCAGGTACAATCTCAACTGCAACATACATACCATCTACTGGTGTACTAACACTTCATCAAACTAATCATGGATTATCTAATGGTGATAGAATTAAGTTGGAGTTAGAATCTTTAACATTTACTTGTGCTAGAGATAATCATGCTACATTGCATTCTTATCCAAGACAAAGTGATCCTGTTTATAATAAGTGGTTAGAAGTTTCTAATGTAGATACTCCGAATCATAAGTTTGATGTTAATGTTGGAATATCTGAAGATCTTTCAGAACATTGGTTTAGAGCAGGAGATGAAAATGGATTTAAGAAAGCAACTAGTTCTGTAAGTTTTGATGCAGAGTCATTAACATTTACTTGTGCTATGGATGGTAATGTTACACAGCATTCATATCCAAGAACAAAAGATCCTGCATATAATCAAGTATTAGGTGTTGAAACAGTACCAGATAATAATACATTTACTGTTAATGTTGGTATAGCAACCAATGAAATATTCCCAGATAAAAATGGGAATGTTTTTAGTGTTGAATCTGTTATTGATAGTAAGAACTTTACTGCATATGTTGGACCTAATAGATTTGGACACACATATCTTGGAGGTGGTAGAGCAGCTGTAAATCTTATTAGACCATTTGATGGTAAGGTAGTTTATTTTGATGATCAATATTATAGTATTGGTAAGATAAAACTTACTAATCCTGGTAGTGGATATAATAATCCACCAACTATTACAATTGATGATCCAAGTGTTTCTTGGGGTGTTAAAGCAACTGCTATTCCTAGTATTATTGGTAGTAAAGTTGATGAGATTGAAATTATCTCAAATGGTAGAGGATATACTTCTACACCAACTATTACATTCTCTGCTCCTGATGTGGGGATAAATACAGCAACTGCTACCGTAGAATTACTTCCAACATATTATTCGGTTAAGAATTCAACTCCAGTTTCATCTGGAATTTGTACAATTACCATTAATGAAAATCTTCCATATGCAGTTGGTGTGGGAACCACCGTTCCTTTCTACAGACAAAGTAGAATATTAGCATCAAGTCATTCATTCCAATATATCGGAAGTGGTGTTGATCCTATTAGTTCTCTTCCTTCTCGTGGAGGTGTTACTATACAGGAGAATGAAGTTGACAATCGTAACGGTGGATTGGTTATTTACACTAGCACTGACCAAGGTGGAAACTTTAGAATTGGTGAGGGTGTTGTCATAGACCAGATTAGCGGAACTATTGCTGGTAATTTTTACTCCAAGAGTTTGTTCGCTAACGTCACGCCATTAATTCTAGCATTAGGAGGAGATTAATAAAATGGCTTTACCATTAAATGTATTCAAAACAATAACATATATTGCACCCACAAACCCAGTTGGAATTTATACTGCTCCAGTTGGTTATAGTGGTGTTGTATTATTATCACAAGCAACTAATGTTGATTCAACAGCACATACAGTTTCACTAGATCATGTAAGAGGTGGTACAGTAACGCCTGTTGTTAAGAGTATGGCTATCCAAGGTCATGATACTATGAATCTTACTCAAGGAAAATTAGTTCTTGAGTCAGGTGATTCTCTTAAAATATCTGCAAGTAATCCTAATCATGTGAAATTTATTGGAAGTATATTAGAAACTCTTAATTAAGAATAATGCTGGCAAATAGATTCAGAAGCGGAAGAGTACCTCATCAACATATCGGTATAAGTTCATTTACCGAGGATAAGCTTGTCCTTGATGTAATAGGAAATGCCAATATTAGTGGTACGTTAAATGTACCAAACTTAACTGTTACTGGTGTTGGTGCTACTATTGAAGGTGATATTAATGCTAGAAATTTAAATATAGTAGGAATTACTACTATTGGTGGATTATTATATGATGGTCATAGTCAATCTGGATCTGATGGTGCATATTTAAGAGCTACTGGAACTGGTATTAAGTGGACAGGATTTGCTTCAGTTAGAGATAGGCAAGATTTTATTGCTACTGCAAATCAAACATCATTTACTTTTGCATATAATACAAATTATATTGATGTATTTGTTAATGGTGTTAAGTTAGCTGCTAGTGAATTTACTGCTGATAATGGAACTCAAGTTGTTTTAAATACTGGATGTTTTGCTGGAGATAATGTTGAATTAATTTCTTATAATACTGGTTCTCAAACTAATGGATCTGGTGGAGGTGGTGGTGCTACTATTGGTATTAATACGTTAGGACATTCATATTTTACTCATATATCTGCAAGTGGAATTGTAACTGCTGCTCAGTTTCATGGAGATGGATCTAATTTAACTGGTATTAATACTTCTTCTGGATATGCAACTGTATCTGGTATTTCAACACTTTCTGAAGGATTAACAGGTATACCAAATATTAATGTTGGTGTTGTAACTGCTACTAAGTATTATGGTGATGGATCATCTTTAAGTGGGGTTGCTGCAGGAATTATAGTTGAAGAAGAAGGTAGTAATATAGGAACAGCTACTACAGTTAATTTTGTTGGTACTGCTATAACAGCAACATTCTCAAATGGTACTGCAACTGTTAATGTTGGTGATCATTATGCTCGTATTGCTGGTGTTGCAACAGTTGCAACTAATGCACAAGGATTAATTGGAACTCCAACTATTGTTGTAGATGAGATAGTTGCTAATAATGTTTCAATTGCACAGACATTAACATACGAAGATGTAAAGAATGTAGATTCTGTAGGATTAATAACTGCAAGAAGTGGTATTAGAGTTATTTCTGGTGGTATAAATGTTGCTTCTGGTGTTGTAACAGCAACTAATTTTGTGGGACCTCTTACTGGTGATGTTACTGGTAATGTTAGTGGTACTGCTGGTTCTGCTGTTCTTGCTGAAGGATTAGCTAATAGTCCTAATATTAGTATTCGTGGATTAACTGGTACTGGAATTCAGATTACTGGACTTTGTACTGCAAGCACATTTGTAGGTAACTTAGTTGGTAGTGTTCAGGGTGGTAATGTAAATGCTTATAATGGAACATTTACTAATAACGTATCTGCTGCTGCTTCAATAACTGCAACAAATGGATTTTATGGTGATGGATCTAAATTAACAAATATTGTAACAACATCGGATAGTGCACCAAGTAATCCTAATGACGGTTCTCTTTGGTGGAAATCTGATGAAGGTATTTTAAAGATATATTATCAAGATGTTGATAGTTCTCAATGGGTAGATGCTTCTCCTGGTGGAGGAGGATCTGGTGGTTCTGGTGGTGGTTCTTCTGACCTTATTAATGATTCCACACCCCAACTTGGTGGTAATTTGGATCTTAATAATTATGATGTTTCTGGAATTGGTGATTTTAATATAACTGGTAGTGGAACATTTACTGGTAATGGAACATTTAATAATACTTTAACTGTAGGTACTCATGCTGGTATAGGTAGTTTAAGTGTAACGGGTGTATCTACATTTAGTGATAATGTTAATCTTCCTGATGAGAAGAAAATATTGATTGGTGATTCTGATGATATGGAAATATATCATGATTCAGCAAATCGAAGTGGTATAAGATATACAAATCCAGAATTTAGATTATTGGGTACTAGTGGTTCTTCATCAATTATATTAGGTCAATCTAACAGTTCATCAGAATTATCATTTGGTGCGAGATATGCACAATTTAATAATAATGGGAGTGTTGATCTCTTCTATAATGGAGATGAAAAGATAAGGACTACCGAATCGGGAGTTAATGTTTCGGGTGCTGTAACAGCAACTTATTTTTATGGTAATGGATCTGCTTTAACAGACATTTATGCTGCACCTCCAGCAGGTATTAGTACTACTGGATATAGTGGATTTACTAATGTATATTGTGCTGGAACTCTTGATGTAGATAAGCAAGCAAGTTTTGATGATGTTATTGTATCTGCTGCTGCAACCTTCCAAGGTGCATTGACTGCTAATACTGGACCAGTTACTCTTAATAATACAACTGCTAATGGTAATACTGATATAACAGGTATCTCTACATTTAGAAATGATGTAACTTTTACTGGTTCATCTGCTAATATTAAGTGGAATGAATCTCTTAATAGATTAGATTTCCCTGTTTCAACATCACTTGCTTTTGGTAATGGTGCAGAATTAAGAATTTATAATGATGGAGATAATAGGATAAAGGGTGGTACTGGTGGTATTTTTATCGGACAAAATGGTTCTTTCTGGGTAGGAAATGAAGCACATAATAGTGCAAGATTTGAAGCAACTAGTAGTAGTGCTATTCTGTATAGTGGTGGAACTAAAATAGCACGTAGTTATACTGATAAATTTGAGGTTGGTAATCCTGATGCAGGTGTAGGTATAGCTATTACAATGAGTATTGCTGGTAATGCTCAGTTTGGTGGTACGGGTATTGTAACTGCTACAACTTTAGATATAAGCGGTAATATTAGTGGTGGTAGTGTTTCTGGTGGAAGTTCTGTAACTGCTACTGAGTTTTATGGTGATATATCTAATGCAACATCTTATCCATACACTTCACTAACTGGTATTAGTACTGATATTGTAGGAGATACAACTCCACAACTTGGTGGTAATCTTGATGTTAATAATAAGAATATTGAGATTGGAGATTGTACTACTGCAGGAACTGATAATACTTTAAAGATTGGATCTAATGGATTAGAGTTACATCATAGACCTGGTGCTTTTGCAACATATATTCAGAATAAAAATAAGGATACAAACCTTTGGATTACTGGACAAAATACTTCTGGAAGTTGGGGACATATTTTCCTTAGACCTTATTTGAATGCTTTTAGTGGTGTTGCTTGTTGGTGGGGTGGTGCTACAGAATTGTATTATGGAAATACAGGATCTAAGAAACTAGAGACAACTTCTGGTGGTGTTACAATTACAGGAACCTTAAGTAAGAGTGGTGGATCATTTAAGATTCCTCATCCAGTAGCTGGGTTATCTACTACCAAGCATTTGGTTCATTCATTCCTTGAAGGTCCTCAGATGGATCTTATATATCGTGGTAAGATTGATTTGGTTGATGGTACTGCTACAGTTAATATTGATACAAAAGCAGGAATGACTGAAGGAACATTTGTTCTATTAAATAGAGATATACAATGCTTCACCTCAAATGAAACAGGATGGACTGCTGTTAAGGGGTCTGTTTCTGGTAATATATTAACTATTACTGCACAGGATAATACTTGCACCGACACTATTTCTTGGATGGTTGTTGGTGAAAGACAAGATGATACTGTTAAGTCATTGGATATGACTGATAGTGAGGGTAACTTAATTGTTGAACCAGACCAACCAGCACCAGATACAAAACATGCTGACATTCAAGCACAGTTATAGAGGTAAATAGATGGCTATTAATTTTCCAAATAATCCAAGTGTAGGTGATACTCATTCTGCAAATGATATAACATGGAAGTGGGATGGAACAACTTGGAAAGTTGGTATATCTACAATTAATGCTGCTACTATTCCAGGTATTTCTACAACAGGAACATCTTATTTTTATAATGTATCAGTTGCATCTTCTGTAACTGCATCTACTTTTTATGGTGATGGTTCTGGTTTAGTTGGTATTGCTGCAACAAATTCTGATTATGCAACTGTTGCTGGTATTGCAACTAATGCTCAAGGTCTTACTGGTACTCCAGATATTACAGTAAATGATATTACATCTAGGCATATAAGTTCTTCTGGTATTGTAACTGCAAGTGCATATTACGGTGATGGTTCAAACTTAACTGGAGTTGGTGGTGGAGCTGGACAAGGTGGTACTGCTGGTAATGGGTCTTGGACTGCTACAGCAGGTGTTCTTTATGAATTAGATAATATTTCTATAAACAATTTAGTTTCAGAATATATTTTATATTTTGATCATAGTGGTAGTAATACAACTCAAGCACAAAAAGTTCTTGTTTTGAATAATGGAGTAAATTCTTATATTCAAGAATATGGTGTTGTTTATGATAATAATTTACTTGTTTCTGTTGGATCATCTATTAGTCAAAATAAATTAACTATCAATGCTGTACCAGAAACTGGTATCAATGGACTAATTGCTTTTAAGTTTTTAAGAAATGATGTATCATGATTGCTACAACAACAGATCCAAAAACAGGTAGAGTTCTTGTTGTTCATTCAGATAAGCAACAACCATATACTGTTTACGTAAATGATGCTGAAGATTGGAATGAGATTCATAATTATATAATTAACGAAAATAATATAGATGATATTCCAAATAGAAAGATTGATTGTACTTCGGAGATGAAGTGTTCTCCTAAGAGAAGTGTATATGAAATGTCTCCTGCTGAAGCAGAAGTTTTAAGAAAACATCCTAAGATTAGATTTGTTGAAAAATCTACATTATATAATGAGTATGTATTAGAGCAGAGAAAATATGATGAAGGATTTGATAAGTTTATAGATGCTAATAGGTATAAGTATGATGTTAGAAATATGAGGAGTGGGGCAAGTCCTGTTACTGCTCCACCTAAATTGGATTATACTCAATGGGGTTTGTATAGACATTCATATAGAGCTAATAAATTTGTTGATGCAGGTCAGGTAGATATAGATATTCCATTTACATTATCTGGAAAAAATGTTGATGTTGTTATTATGGATACTGGGGTTCGATGGGACCATCCAGAGTTTTTAAAACCAGGATCTACAAGTCCTGTTCCTTCTCCTACTAATTGTGAACAACATACTAGGGTAAGAGATATATTAATTCATGGTGCATCTGAATATGGTATCAATTGGGCTGCGGAAGGATTAGCTGCTCCTGGATCTAATCCATTAAATTATTATGATGTTGATGGGGCATTATTAATGGAGAAGGGATATAGTTCTTATCCTTGGACTATTAGTTGGCATGGTAGTCACGTTGCTGGAACTGCTGCAGGAAATCAATTTGGATGGGCTTTTGAAGCAAATATATGGTCTATTGCTTGTATTGATAGATCTGATTTAGGATGGGCAGATCCTTGCGATGGATTTGATTATATTAAAGTTTGGCATAAAAATAAACCAATTAATCCAGAAACTGGTAGACGAAATCCTACTGTTGTTAATGGTAGTTGGGGATTTAGACAATTTTTTCGTAGTGATCTTGATTATGATGCAACACAAAGAGGAGTTTCATATAATAAATCAAATATGAATTCAACAACTTGTCCATCTGTATATTATATGGATAATTTGAATGCATCTTATAAGCAGTTTACTGCAGTTCATACAGTTAAACAGGCAGAAGTTGATGAAATACTTGATGATCCTGATTGTAAAGATATAGTATTTTGTTTTTCTGCAGGTAATTCTGTTGATAAGCAGGATATACCTGGAGGGATAGATTATGATAATGAAATAACTAATGCTACTTTTTATTATAGTGATAGGGGTCATCATTATAATAGGTCAGGAACACCTGCTATTGGTGCTGAAGGTAGAGAGGATCAGGTTATAGTTTCTGGTTCTATGGATAATTTTAGGCAGACAACAAATGGACAAGAAAGATGTTCTTACTTTAGTTGTAGGGGACCTAAGATTGATATTTGGTCTGCTGGATCATCTATTCTTAGTCCGTATAATAGTGGATATGATGATCCTAGAGATCCTAATTTTTACAATGAGTATCTTCAGGGAACCAGTATGTCTTGTCCAAATCTTGCTGGAGTTATGGCGTTATATTTGCAATCACAACCAGATGCAACTAGAGCACAAGCTAGGAAATGGGTATTAACTCATGGTTCAGTTGAGGTTTCAGATAATGATGCTACTACATCAACTCCTGGATTTTATGATCCATATCAAAGTAATAGTGCAACTGATGCACTCTATTGGGGTAGTAACTATGGTTTAAGGAGTTCAAAGAGAAGAGTTTTATTAAATCCCTTTTGTAATAATGGAAAAGCATCTATGGTTGGTATTGCTGTTACTGGTATATCATTCTCACATTAATAAATAAATAAATAATATCTAGGAACCAGATTATTAAGTAACATGGGACGTTTTGTAGGATTAAGTGTAAATAACCAAAGAGGTAAAGGTAGTGGTGGCGGTGGCTCCATTCTCAGTAATGAGGCTTTTACTAGAGCTACTGGTATTACAACAAACTCATCTAATAATGTAACCTCAGTAATTCTGGGAGAAAATAGGTATGAAAGTATTTTATATAATGCTGTTGGATTAGTTACGGGGTATAATGAGATAATCGGTAGTGATGAAAAGGGATGGGCACTTACATACGATTCTAAGAATTTAGTAGATACAATAACTGAAGTAGACACCTTTCCAACTTATGCAGTAACAGCAAGTGCATCTGCTGTTGATGAAGGTTCTACGGTATCATTTACTGTTACTACGACTAAGGTTGCAGATGGTACTACATTATATTGGAAAGTAAGTAGTGTAGATGATTTTTCACCAAGTTCAGGAAGCTTTACAATTAATAGTAATACTGGAACGTTTGATTGTACACCATCTGAAGATAGTACAACAGAAGGTACAGAAACATTTATGGTTGATATATTTGTTGATGCTGGATTTACTCAGGGAGTTGGTTCTAGTCCTAGTGTAACTATAAATGATACATCAGAAGGTTCTAATATGGGTGGGCACGTTTTCCATGCTGGAGATTGGAATACACAAGCAACTTATAGTTGGACTGTTCCTGGAGGAGTAACAGCAATATCTGTTGTTTGTGTTGGTGGAGGTGGTGCAGGTGAAACTAACCATGATGGTGCATCAGGTGGTGGAGGTGGATTAGCATATAAAAATGGTATAGCTGTAACACCAGGTTCTACTGTTACTGTTAAAGTTGGTGCTGGTGGATTCGCTACATCTTGGGGTGTAACTGATTCTCCTAATGGACAAGATTCTTATATTCAGTATGGTGGCACTGTTTACGCAAGAGCGAATGGTGGAGTAGGTGGTGATGGAAACCAAAGTGATGGTTGGTATAATAATTCAAATAGTTTCCCTAATACCAATAGTGATGGTGGTGGACAAGGTGGTTCTGGATACCATCAAGGTGGATCTCGTCAAAGTGGCGGTGGATGTGGCGGTTATAATGGAGGAGGTGGTTCAAACTCTGGACGCTGTGGTAATCCAGGTTATTCAGGACAGCAAGGACAGGCTGGGCAAAATGGTGGTGGGGGCGGTGCATGCTCTAATAACGGTGCTTCTCAAGGTTACTCTGCTGGTGGTGGAGGAACTGGTGTCTACGGTGAAGGAACTAATGGTGCTAAAGGTGATGCAAATAATAATGGTAGTAATGAGGGTGTTAATGACTTCTGTGGTGGAGGAGGATCAACCGCATATAATACTGGTTTAAGAGGTTATTCTAACGAGTCTTCTAATAGTGAGTGGGCAAGTGGTACTAATCTGGGTAATAATTATGATAGAAATAGTCAGATGAATCAACATGGACAGGGTGGTGGAACAACTCCTGATGGTGGATTCCCTGGTGGTGGTGCTGGAGGAGCAAATGGTAGTTCACCTGCTGGATGGGGTGGAAACGGTATTGTTAGAATTATCTGGGGACAAGTAAGTGGAGTAAACAGATCATTCCCTTCTACTAATGTAGATAGAACTGATCAGTATGATGCAACCGTTACAGAAGGTGTAGAGGGTGTTCAGAGGCAGTATTAATATCTGCCTTCAAAACTAAATAATTAAAAAGGCATAATGGCAGATAAAGGTTTTGGTGTAAAAGAACTTAATTTGATTGGAGATTCTGGTACTCCAACAATTTTAAGTCCCAATAATTTAAATTTAAATGCTGTAAATGTTGCTATTAGTACTGATGTATCAATAGGCGGTACTTGTACGGCAACAGAATTTAGTGGTGCTATATCTGGTTGGATAATTGGTAATGATGGTTCAAGTCATTATACATTTACTGGTCCTGGATTAACTGGTACAGTAGATGATCCAAATTTAAATCTTGTTAGAGGTCAGAAATATATCTTTCATAATAGATCTTCAGGTCATCCTTTTAGGATTCAAAGTACTCCTAATGGATCTGCAGGGACAGCATATAATACTGGTGTAACTAATAATGATGGTTCTGCACCAACCGATATTATATTTGATGTTCCACAGGATGCACCTGACACGTTGTACTATCAATGTACAGCACACCCTAATATGGGTGGAAAGTTAATTATTGAAAAGGAGCATAGTCATACACCTGAAATTAATAGTCAAACTACATCTTATACAGTACAAAAGTCTGATGTTGGAAAGATTATTGAGATTGCAAGTAATGTTAATTTATCAGTAAACCTTACAAATAAGTCTACTTCAGGATGGGTAAATGGAGATTCATTCCAAATTCTTACAAATAGTAGTCAAAGTACAACTCTAAATGCTGTTGGATTATCTCTCTATTGGGCAAATGGTTCAAGTTATAGTACTGGTGCAAGAACATTGAATGCTTATTCATTAGTTACTCTAACATATTTTGATAATGATAAGTGGTTTTTAACTGGTAATGGAATACAATAATAAATATCTAATAAAGTAATCATATAATGGCATTCAATAGAGAGCTTTCACAACTTGGTCATTATATTGTAGTAGATGACACTACAGGTAAGATTGCTATTACCAGTACGACATCTCCTAATGTTGGTATCGGAAGTTTAAATCCTCAATATAAACTGGATGTTCTTGGTGATACTAGAATTTCTAGTGACCTTACTGTAGGTGCTGGAGTAACTGTTGTTGGAGTATCTACATTCCAAAATAAGTTATTCATTGGTGGTGATTTAGATTTTAAAGGTAAATTATTTAATGATGGTCAATTATATACATCTGGTGTTGGTATTGGATCAACAACAGTTAATGCAGAAAGTGGTGATGTTGGATATAGAATAGGTATTGGATTTACAGATGTTAATTTTGTTGGATCTGGTTTAACTATTACTGGTTATGGAAGTACAGTAGTTGTTGATTTTAATAATCTTTCTGTTAGAGCAGATGCTACAATACCACCATTAACCTTATTAAATTCTTCTGCTAATTTGGATTCTAATAAAGGTTATTTGACCAATACAGTGGGTGCAGGATTTACAGTAACTCTTCCTTTAAGTAAGAACGCTGGAGACTTTGTTGAAATACATGACACAGAATCATGTTGGGACATAAATAATCTTATGGTTGCAACCCAAAATAACGAGCAGTTTAAAAATTATACTGGCACGATTGATTCTCCCTTAGCATGTGATGTTGCTGGTGCATCTGTAAAATTAGTTTGGACTAATACTTATTGGAGGGTATTTGCATGACAATGTTTCTAAGTGGAAGTATGCTATCTGGCACCAGTGGTGGTGGCGGTGCACTTCAATTTGGTCAACAAGATAGATTCTATGTTCATGCATTGAGAAGAGATGATGATGGAATGCTTAGGTATACTAAAGTGAAGACTACTGATGATGAGGTAGTTGACGTATCTCATAGACTTGATGGCACACCATACCCAGAATTCTTAGAAGGTTTAGATTATGTGGATGAAACCACTGAAGAAAAAACTTATAAGAACAACGAGTACGATAAATACCAACAGTTTAGATTCGATTTTAGGAAGACTTCCTATTATATCGATGATGATGGATATCTAACAGTATCGTTTAGTGATCATGATTATTCCGCAGGACCAAAATAGGATTTAAAAAAAACAATGGCTGAATTTAGACTTGGCAGATTAAAATTTAATTGGCGTAATGATTGGACTACTAGTACTGCGTATGTCATTGATGACATTATAAAGTATGGTGCCAATACTTACGTTTGTAAAACTAATCATACATCTGCTGGAAACGAGAATCTTTTTTATTCTTCAGATTTTTCTAATTGGTCATTGCATACGGAAGGCATTACTCATAAAGGAGAATGGCAGAATAATAATTGGTATAAGATAAACGATATATTTAAATATGGTAATACTCAGTATAGAGTAACTGCTGGATTTACTTCTGGTGCAACTTTTGATGAAGCGGATACTACTGGTAGTGTAGTAGAATATGTACAGTCATTTAATTATGAAGATACTTGGAGTTCTGTAGCACAGTATCAAGATGGGGATGTTGTAACTTATGGTGGTTACACATATGTTTCAAAGAGTGTTCATACAAATAAACCACCTGCATATAACTTAAGTAATGATTGGGATATTATAACTACAGGATTTAATGTAGTTGGTGATTGGACAAGTACAACTGATTATACTCAAGGTGATGTTGTTACTTGGGGTGGATATTCATACGTTGCAATTACAACGAGTGTAAATATTCCTCCTACAACAGTAGCTAATTGGTCTCTAGTTAATAAAGGTTTTAATTGGAGAGGTAACTGGGATGTTAATACTACTTACCAACTTGGTGATGCTGTAAAGAGATTAAGTAATAGTTATGTTGGTGTTTCAACTGCTGGAAGTATAGGTCAAGATCCTTCAACGGATACAACCAGTGTTTACTGGAGTATGTTAGCTGAGGGTGCATCAAACAATGTGATGACCACACAGGGTGACATTGTTTACTATACAACTGGTGCTGCAAGATTACCGAAAGGAACTAACGGTCAAGTACTCTCAATGAGTAGTGACGGTATGCCCAATTGGGAAAATTCTGGAGTAACGCATCCAGTTTACTATGTAACAGAAGAAGGTAAAGATACTAATGATGGATCAAATATTAGTAGATCATTTGCTACTATTCAAAAAGCTTGTGGTATAGCAACTGGACCTGCAACAATTTATGTAAAGGCAGGAACATATTCTGAAACACTTCCTATTGTAGTTCCAGAAGGTGTATCAATTGTTGGTGATAACTTAAGAACATCTACAATTAAAGCTGGTGTTCAGTACGATCATACATTTATAAGTGGTGTTGCTGGTTGTATTACTCCTAATTCTGGACCTGCACTTACGCCATTATCTGGTACAACTTATGATTCTGCAACAGGAGATCTTGTATTAAAGGTAGGTGGACATTCTTTAACTACTGCTAATACAATTCAAATTGGTGGACACGGATTAGTATTTACTTGTTCTCAGGATAATCATAAAACTCAACATGCTTATCCAAGAGTAAAAGATCCAGTTTTTGGTAACACTGCTATACCAATCACTGCTACTACAGCAGACACAATTACAGTTAATGTTGGTAAAGCAGATTCATCTAACCATCAAGATTTGGTATTGGCATCTGCTCCTACTACTGTTTCATATGGTTCTTCAATATGGAATGGAGCAGGAACTAAATGTGCTGTTATTTTAGATTCTGATTATGCTGAGACAGCAATTCAAATTCGTAATCTTTCTGGTGGTCCTTGGACAACATCAGATACTTGGGAGAATGGTGGAACTGATATAGCAATTACATCTGCTGTTACTCGACCAAATAAGCATTCTACAATGTTTATGTTAAGTAACGCTACGATGCTTAAAGATATTCTAATGGAAGATCTTACTGGATTTACTCCAGCAGGTATAGTTACAACTAGAACTTGTACTATTACTGGATCTAAAGTATCTGGTACAAATTTATTCCCAGATTTAGTTGGAACAACTGTAACTGGTGCTGGTGTATCTGCTGCAACAAGGGTTAGTGGATTTATTAGTGGTACTGAAATAGAAGTTGATAAGCAACAAAATCTTGGTGCGACTGAGCTTACCTTCACTGCAAATTCATATGATCCTAATAATGCACATATTAAAGGTGTATTTGTTGCATTAAATCCAGAAAGTAGAGTTATTAAATCTCCATATGTATCAAACTGTTCTGCAAAATCAGTTAAAGGTGTTGGTGCAATAGTAGATGGTGGAGTTCATAGACAATTTGTAGATGGATCGGCAACACCTTCTAACAAATCTATCGTGTTTGACTCATTCACAAACATTCACGATGAAGGAATGGCATTCTGGATCACAGATGGTGCTGTGGCAGAAACAGTTTCTTGTTTCACATATTATAACCATATAAGTTATGCTGCTACTCGTGGTGGAAGACTTAGATCTCTTGTTGGAAACAGTTCATGGGGTAAGTATGGTGTTGTAAGTTCTGGATTCAGTCCTCTTGAGGATTTTAGAAAAGGACAAATTGAAGGATTAGTACTTAGATATGATGTTGATACTAAAGTTGGAGGAGATTTCCAAATTGGTGAAAGAATTAGAGGTAATACTTCTGGTGCTTGGGGACAAATTAATACTGTTCAAGGAACTACATTAGATCAAATTTATTATTCAGTAATTAGTCAGGGTGCAGTTGGTGTTGGTACTGGTTTTGCTCCAGGTGAAACTATTACAGGACAAACTTCAGGAGTTACTGCAGATCTTATTAATAATACTAGTGCAAACCAAGGTCAAACTGGATTTACACTTGTTCTTTCTGGTTTAGGAACTTCACCTACTCTTGAAGAGAATGGTAGTATAGAGTTTATTACTGGACTTGGTAATGGTGGTTATAATGATGATAACATTACTGGTGCTGATCCATTTACATTTGTTATTTCAGGTGTAAGTCAAGTTGGTCCTACTGGAAAAGGTACTATCAATATTGACAGGGCACAATGGACTACAACAGGTGCTGCACATACTGGTGGTAATACATCTATAATTGATTATCCTGCTAATTCTGGTTCATTTACGCTATTAACTCCTGCTTCTGATACTGATACTACATTCAGTACAAGTACTATTAGTGGATTTAACCCTGGTGAATATTGTTTATCACCAACTAACGAACTTTGTAAGATTGTTAGTTTCCCAACTGCAAACTCAATGACTGTTACTAGAGAACAAGATGGTGCTGGTATTGCTACTTCATATGCAATTGGTTCTACATTCGTTGCTATTGGAGCAACTAGTTATATTAGTGCTGCTGAAATTAATAAAGACTTTACTGGAGTTTCTACCAATTTCAGAGCAACATTATCAACAAGATTCTGGGATTCTATTGGCAATTATCTTAAAATAGATGATGAATTTGTTAAGGTTACTGGAGTATCTACAGATACTTATGGTACTACTCAGGTAAGTTTGGTTGAAGAAAAAGCTGCTAAGGCATTTGATGAACAGGATATAAGGATACGTTATATCTACAGTCAGGCAAGATTAACTGGTCATGACTTCTTACAAGTTGGTACAGGAGGAACTGCAACTACTAATTGGCCATCAGTTCCATCAGTAGATCCAGTTCAAACTCAGGAAATTACTGAGGACTTCCCAGGAAGGGTATTCTATGTTTCTACTGATGAACAGGGTAACTTCCGTGTTGGTAAGTACTTCCGTGTTAACCAGGCAACTGGATCAGCAACATTGAATGCTAGTGCTTTCGATCTATCTGGTCTAACTTCATTGAGATTGGGTTCAATTGGTGCTCAGTTAGGTGCTCAAATTAATGAGTTCTCAACTGATGGAACAATGTCACAAAACAGTCATGAGAAAGTTCCAACACAGGCTGCAATTAGAACTTATGTCGCTACTAAAGATGCAGAACATCTAGTAATGGCACAAAATCATGCAACTGCAGGGTTAACTTCTGAAAGAACACAGACTGTTGCTGATATAGCTACTCTTAGATCTGATCTAACAAAAGGTATTCAGGTATCTGAATTCTTTGCTGGACAAATTTAAAGTTGATTATAACTATAAATAATACAAGACAAAGGAAACTTTAAGAATTAGAGAAAATGGCTTCTGGTATTTTAGGACAAAGTGCGTTGGCTGCTACAACCAATACTACAGTATATACGGTTCCTGCAAACACTCACTCTGTTGTCAATGTAAATGTTTTGAATCGATCTGCAACTGCTCCAGCTTTGGTAAGACTTGCACTGGCATCTACTGGTACTCCTACCAATGCCGAATGGATTGAACACGATGTATCTATCCCTAAGAACGGTGTTCTTGAAAGGACTGCATTATCATTACAGGCAGCTCGTAATATTGTTGCTTATTCATCAACTGGTGATGTTACGGTTACTATATTTGGTATCGAACAAGCAGTATAAAATTATGAAAAACCAAGTTACACATATTACTGAGGTATAAGAAATGGCAGCTGATGTATTGACCTATAATGCTATTCAAGAGATTAATCAAGAATTGAAGGCAGAACAAGCATCTTTACAGGTTGGAATAACTTCTGCTGCACCAGAAGAAGGTGGTGCTGGTAATGCAGCAGATTGTATTGAAATTCTTAAAGGTGCTGGTGCTCCTAACACTGGTTTATGGTGTATGATACCAAAGACAGCTGCTTCAGGCGGTTCTTGGACTGGTGGTTTTAAAGTTTGTGAAACTTCATCTTATAGAAGGTGTAACGCTCAGTGTACTTGGACTGTTCCAGGTGGCGTAACTTGTGCTCGATTCCAAATTTGGGGTGCTGGTGGCGGATCAGGAACTAGTTGTTGTTGTGGTGGATCTCCTAATGGTGGATCTGGTGCTTATGCTTCTGTAATTATTCCAGTAACTGCTGGTGATTCATATAATCTTTGTGCTGGTTGTGCTTACTGTTGTTATACAGAAAGAAACCAGATGACTCAAGATGGATGCCCATCTTATGTAACAGGTAATGGATTAACTAACTTCTGTGCTGAAGGTGGAGAAAGTAGTATTTTCTGTGAAGTTAAATCAAGACAGCAATGTGTACAGGTTATAAGTGATAGTTATTGTATGTGGATGGGTTCTTGTATTTGTAATACTGGAACAGATTATTGTTCAGAAAGTACTGAAACTGGTGGTGTAGCATATCCAGAAGGATATAGAGATATGCATTATCAATCAACTGCAAGTTGTAAGACTTTCTATGGGGAAGCAACAAATGGTGATGTTTGGGGTATTCCTGGACAGTTTAGTTATGCACATTATGATCATGGTGCAAATGAATTCTGTACTTGGTCACCTGGTGTATATGGATTCCCATCTGAATCTTGCTGCTGCTTCTGCTTTAGTAATGAGAATGGTGGATGTTGCTATCAAGCATGTTACT
>CEVZ01209738.1_pt1 | contig 18056 bp, 9 predicted proteins | sample 361371 | NCBI WGS metagenome assembly CEVZ01 (sample SAMEA2620217, study PRJEB7988) | marine metagenome | isolation source: saline water (ENVO:00002010), including
TAGAAGTTGTAGATACTCCAACAATAATTCCAGAATCACCTTCATATAGATCAACCTGAGCAATTTCTTTACTCATAATTGGAGGAGAAACTAAAACTGATGGTGGTTCCGATGAGGAATAACTAGTTCCACCAGAACCAGTGACTGTTATACCTGTAACAACACCATTTGTTATAGATGCTGATGCAGATGCTCTTTGAGTCGTTCCAAGTCCAACGGGGGATTGTATACTAATGATGGGAGCACTTGGATAACCAGAACCACCATCTGTTATAGAAATTGATTGCACAGTGCCTGCGGAAGATACTACTGCCGTCGCAGAAGCAGGTGAAGATACTACTTGCGGGACAAATGTAATATTATCTTGGAAGGCCAGAGTTACTCCACTTTCATTTGTTGGGTTGAAAAATGGGCGAATGTTATCAACAGATGCAATAGTAGATCCTATACCAACAGATTGAATCAAGTATGCAAGTGGATTGATTTTTGGCTCATACAATTCTCTACTCTTTCCAATTACTTTTCCGTCAATAATTTTGTCATTTCTTTGTTTACACCAAACAACAGGTCTAATTAAAGATTCATCTGTAGTATTTCCTGGACCAAAATATGGGTTTGTTGATACAAGATCAGTAGAATCGACTATAGATACTGTTCTATCATCTTCCTGAAGAGATGCTTCTTGGTTGTTATATGGATCATAACCAACTTGTAATGAATCTCCAACTTTGACAGACTCTAAAATATCTCTAGGTACAACATCAACAGAACCCGTTCCTTTATAGAAAAGAATTGAGCATTTATCCTGTGGTCGAGGTGCCTCTGTAAAGGTTAATAAAGATCCACCTAGGAACTCATAGGCTTCACCAGGAACTTGAAGAATGTCATTAATAAACACTAATATTACATCCTTAACATCAATTTTTGAACCAGATGCTGATTTAATTGCAGTTGGAACTGTGTCTATTTTCAATTGGAACGTTCTCTTCGTACCATTAAATTCGTTTTCGATTTGGTCAAAGACTTGAAGATCTCCAATATTCCATGCAACAAATTTGTCGGTAAATGTTTTTTCTATACTAATTTGAAATTCTGAGAATGATGTTGATGATGTTGTAGGAATACCAGTCAATCCACCCAAAGGAACTGTCAAAATTTCTGACTGACCATATGCATATCCAGTATTAGTAAGTTCAAAATCAATTATACTTGATCCAGTACCAACTACAATATCTATTGATGCATGTGTTCCTAATCCCACTCCAAATGGAGATGAAGAACTATATTCCAAAGGAATATTGGAATAACTTAGTGGGGCCTCAATTAAAATATCAAGTGGTTTATTAACCTTACCACATCTTGCATAGAAGTGTGTTCTAGTTGAGATACCGGTGTTTATTTCAAAGGTTGTATTATCAATAACTCTAAGAACATTTGTTCCATTTACCGCTGGATCTGATCCACTAGCAGAGTTATTATTTAATCTTGGTGCAATAAGAACCGGTTGTGCAACTCCACCACTTTGATAGTAAGTAGCAACTGTGGAAGTTCCAACATTAACTTCAAATTCTGTAGCACTATTAACTGCAAGGACTTTAGTACCACAATATGCAGGATCAGTTGTTCTTGGATACACATGCGTAGAACCACCATTATCCAAACCACAAGTCATTCCAATACCAGTTAACAGAACATCACTCTTCTGACCACTTGTCGAAAGATTATGTGGACCAGAAGTTGTAACTGTCATAATGCCAGTAGTACTACTGTATACAACATTAGAAATATTAACTGGTCCAGCACCACTATAATCGCATGTAAATGCTATTCCAGAAACAATAACCCTATCACCAAAAGACAATCCGTGTGCGTTGGAGGTAGTAACTGTTGTCAGACCAGTTATTGATGAATATCCAACATTTGAGATATCTCTTGGTACATAGAATACTTGAGAATCTGTAATGGACACATCTGTGGATATATTACCAGTTCCGGTCATGATAGTAGCAAAACCAACATGATAAGTGGTTATGCCAGGTCCACTATTCTCCCCACTATTCTCCACACTTACATTTACGTATCCAAGAGTTGGATTTGTAATACCAATACTGACTTGAGTTCCAGTTGGAATCTCAAGAGAACTTGTAGATCCAATACCAATTCTTACAAAAGTAGAAGCTGTCGATACAACAGGACAATGTTCTGCATTAATGAATGTACCAACACCAATAGTAACGTTATCTCCAGTGTTCAACAGGTTGATAATATCATATACACTATTTGAATCTTCCAAATAAATTTCAGTTGATCCAATGCCAATAGTGCTAGATGTATCGGTTAGAATTTCATATCTATCTCTTCCTCTATATCCAGAACCACTATTTCCAATACTAACAGATTGAACTGTTCCGAGACCAGATACAGTTGCAGTTCCACCAGCAGAGACTAATGGTTGATATCCAAGGCCTTCAACAGAACCAACAGAAACAATGATTCCACCAACTGGAAGAGTTGATTTACTGATATCTGATGAAGTCGTTCCTTCTCCGTTAAATGTTATTGAAGTTATTCCAGTGCTTTCATTTAGTGTATAATCAAAAAGCAATCCTGGTCCTTGGAAAATGTCATTAACTAAAACAATAGAATTTTCAGTAGATACTCCAGTGACATTAGCACCTTGATATTTCAAGGTAAATGTATCTGCAGAACCGTTAAATTGTCCAGAAATTCCATCATAAAGATAATTTTTAGAGTATGTGGAGTATGTGGTATTCACATCTCCAGATCTCATGAAAGATCTTCCATGGAACTTAGATCCCTTAGATATTCCCCCCCAGTCTCTTTCATCCGGTCTATTTGTAGTTGAAGAGAACGGAAGATTTCCATATGGAGCCTCTACAAAATGTATGGTAGTATCTTCAATATTATAATTACCATCAACTTTCGTCACTGTAGTTCCTGCAGTATAACTGGAAACTGATGTTCCAACCCAAGGTCTTCTGACACCAAAAACATTAGTGGATCCAATGCCAACAGAAGTAATTTTCATAACTTCATCGCCAACTTTTATGAGATCTCCACTAAAAATTGAAGTAATTCCAGAAACAAATACATTATCAGTAACTATTGATAAATCTTCAGATAATACTGTCGAAACATCAGTATTATGAATTGGACTTTGAATCGAATTATCAAGTGTAACAAGAACTTTTGTATTTTTGTTACTTGCAACAAATTTATGGAATGTACCAATACCCACATCCGCAATATTCAATGTTTCTGGAGAAGCACTAAGAGCTTTTTCTGCAGTTGATGCAAGTTTAAATGAACTTTCACTGGTCTTAACCACATAAACTTCTGATGGAAGTTTATCAGTCACGCCAATTCCAGGAATATTAGTGGAAGCAATTTCAATGGAGTTATCTGCTAAGTCTATTTCACCACCATGACTATAATTTATTTTTTCTCCGGTTACAAAGAAATGATTTGATATATTAAAACTATTATTAGTAGTATTGACTACACTTGCATCGCTACCATCAAAACGTTTCTCAAAAATTGGAACAGTTTTGTGCTTTAATTCAAATGATCTCTTAATATCAAACTCTGTTCCTCTATAGATTGCATAATTACTTTCTAAAAGGGAATTGTTGAATGACATCCCATCATTAACAAATGATCCACTATGTTTTATAGCATTAATGTAAACATTAGAGTGTACATTAATATTTGGCAATGGAGTAAACACCAATTCAACTGTATTAGTTCCATTTATTCTGGTGCCAATAGTTCCAAGTCCTGATAATGTTTCAACATTTGCATATTCTACCAAGTAAGATTCTCCAGTTGAAGTAGAACTATCATAAGTTCCCAATGAAACGAATTCAGATATTTGATGTTCATTATTGCTTGTATCTGAAATTTGAATGACTCCATATGCAGCACCATAATTAATTGGGTAGGTCCCAATCACATTTTCTGTAGGAGATCCAGAAGAACTTATTGTCGTTGTTTTTGATTCTAGTCTTGCATTTACAAAATCGATAGTACCAATACCTGATGTTGCAGAACCTGCCATAAGAATTTGGACAGAATTTACAATAGAGGTGGTTCCAATACCAGCTGTTGGAGTAAAATCAACCTTCAATGTAGATCCATCAAGATATGCGTGATAAGTTCCTAATCCAGATATTGCACTAGAAAGTGATGCATTTAAAGTTCCATAATCTTGGAATGTGACATTAGTTCCATCGTGAATTACACTAAATTCTTCAAATTGATCAACTCCAATATCAGAACTAATATTAACAATAACCTTAGCTGAAGTGTACGTATTTGCAACAGAAACAATATTTCCCGCCACTCCATCTTCAATTGAAACGCTACTAGTCTTGATAGTAGATGCTCCAAAAGATGTACTACCAACACTTAAAAGATTTTCATCTAGGTTGTACGCTAATAATGATACGTTAAAGTCATTGATACTAAATTTGGTTGGATAAAAATAAAGTACACCATTATCTCCAGATAATGCAAAATCAAATGATCCCATATCATAAGTCGTTGACAATCTGGCATAATTGTTAATATAACCAGTAGATGAATCATTTATTATAGATAACAACTGAACTTGAGATTCATTATTATATCTTCTATCTTTAATATATGCAATGATTTTTTGTGATCTTGCATTTGCTTGTACAAAATCATAAACATTAGCAAATCTTGTTGATCTTGGTTGACTGTTAAATTCACCACTTACATCATCAATAGAAAGAACCCTATTTCCAACAGATTCGATATAATCTATCAAAGTCGCACTTTCAAAGAAAATTTTATCAGAAATTACTCCAGAAGAAACTGTTTTAAAGTTTTCTCTAACTCTATCAAGATTGAATACACAATCCAAATCCATAACACTGATTAAATCTGCAACAATGTCAACACTAGTAAGATTTGTTGATAGACCAACTGATAATGAATTAGCATCGGCAGGAGTTGTTTCTAATTGAAAATCTGAAAATTTCTTATATCCAGCAGTATGATTTAAAGATCCAACAGCATCTTCCCATGTATTATAATCAACATTAGATTTTAAACTGTATGCAAAATTTTGATAATAAAAGTTGTCTTGAATTTTTTGTGAATCAAAATTTAAATATCCAGTATTATTTTGCCATCCAGAATTAACTTTTGAAGAGGATTCTAAGTTTACAAATGAATCATAACTGTTAACTGAAACACCAATTCCTAGTGTATTTGAAGACAGGCCTTCTATAAATTCACCAACTACAAACTTTTGGTCAGAAATTACTTTTAAGAAACTGTTTGTTTGATCCCACGAATCAACTATTCCCAATGAAACTGAATTTGATTTTACTTTCTCTCCTGGCAAAAAGTTATTTTTTTGTAATTGGGATTCAAAAACTGGAAATTCTTTTTCGGGAATAATTCTTCCAGAAGAATTGAATGGATCAAAAACTCCAGGATATCCATTTCCAATCTGATCTGTTAAATTGTAAGTAACCGTAGCGGTTCCAATACCACCAACATTCGGGTCAATTGCAGTTAAAGTGAATAGTGAATAGTCATAATCAGAAGAATTAAAGCCTGAACCTGTAGATCCAACACCAACACTTACGTTTTCGATTAAAACCCTATCATTTACTGCAAATGGGAAAGATTCCGAGTCACTAAATCCTTTAGATAAAGTGACAGTGACATCTTTGGTTAATCCATCATATGATATAGTGCTGATACCAACACCATTTGGGTTATTGATTGGAATTATTTTTGGTTCAACATCAGATAACCCAAAAGTATTACGTAAAATAGTTACGCTGCTATCATCCAGATTATATCTTAGGTCTGCTTCTGGTACAAGAGAATTTGTTTTCCCATCAAATACTAAAAGTTTTGGTGCTACTGTATATCCTTTTCCAATATAATTAACTTGTACAAAATCAAATGAATTCAGAGGATCTATCTTTATTATTTGAGGTAAACTAGAACTAGGTGTTAAAGTTGTATCAGTTGGGAAATTAAATCCAATATTTTCTACTGCAGAATTTTTTAATCTTCCTATTGATTTTCCATCACACGTTAAAATAGCACCACTTCCTATTCCACTTGTTACAGTCTCTATTCTTGGTAGAGAATTATATGAAAATCCTGCATTATCAATCCTAACTTCTTTAATTGGGCCAAATGCATTTATAGAGTCTGTTGAATAAGATAACACTGAAGAACTTGAAGTGTATTCATCATCTTCAGGAAGATCTTTTAAAGTATACGTAAATGAGGTAGATGATCCAACTAATACTTTATGCTTTCCATTGTATTCACTAGAAATAATTAATAATTCATTATTTGACTTAACTTCATCGTCGATAATAATTCTATTTTTAGTTTCTGGCAAAGTTGCATCATATATTGGCGTCAATTTATAGTATAGTTTTTCTGGTAAAGAATCTGTTACCAACAATTCATATTTGGCATCATTAGTTACACCAATAGTTCCATATTTTTGAATATCAAAAATTTTACTCGTTTTTGAAGACTCAAATAAGTTTGTAAAATTGCTATTAATGTAAAATTCTAATTTAAATGCGGGATATTTGGTTGATTGATATGTATATGAAAGAGTAGAATCTGATAAATCAAAAACAACTGTAGAATTTTTATAGAAATTTAATTTTGGATTAACAGAAGAAATTTCTCCTGCAGATGCAATGGCAATTTGGACAATATCAGGTATTCTCTTTGTGGCTCCATAGTAACTATTTGATAATTGTATAGTATTTTTGTCAAAAACAACCACATAATACTTTCCATTATTATTGAGACCTGGATGTGGTGATGATGATGTATGAATAATTTTATCACCAGTAGATAATCCATGATCACTAATGGTGATGGAATTATTAGAAGTATTCACATCTGAAGATGTAAATGTCTTTGGATTAATTACCATTACCGAATGGTAATCATTATATTTTACAACAATAGTTGATGTTGATGATGGATTTACATCAATGTATACATGATCATCATTTTTCAGACCATGGGTTTGTGCAGTGGAAACAGTTACTGTATTTTTAAACACAGATCCTGATAAAGATGAATAGTTTGTTTTAAAACTATGATAAGTGTTAGTTCCAAATCCAGTAAAATACAATGTTCCTATCGAATTTGTATCTGGTGTTATGCCGTAGAAGAATCCAGTTGTACCTAATCCAACCTTTACTGTAGATACTCCAATTAAATCGTTTGATACTTTTGCAACATATAAAGTTTGTGGATCTGAAAGAACAAGACTTGTACCAACACCATCAGTAGAAACTCCGATAACAGATCCACCGTTAGCTGAATAAGTTAAAATATCTCCAGTCAATAATCCATGATCTGGTAAAAATATAGATTTAGTTGGAACAAAAATTTGTGTAGATCCTGAACCTGGATTTGAAATTGATAAAGTTGTACCAATACCAACACCAAAAATAGTGCCAACTCCTAAAGATTCGCTTGGATTAAAATAAATTTCTTTATTTCTCCTATATGGAAAATCACTTCTAAATCCAGCATCTATTAGAATTTTTCTTGGAACTTCATATACAGTTTCTCCAGTTGTATGAGATACGCCAACTGTACCACCAATTTGTCTTAAAACTCTCAGCCTGGAACTTATTTTGTCTATCTCCAATACCTTAAGTCTTTCATCCGTAATTTGAATGATATCATTTACTCTGAGTACATTCAAATCACCACGTACTTGAATGTAAGTAGAAATTCCTGTCGCAAGCAACGTACCAATGCCTACATTAGTATTTCCAACTCCAACCAAGAAAAATGTATTTGATGATATTCCTGCAGTATAGGTTCCTTGTATACCATTTGAAATTGAACTCAGACCAGAAACATTAATTGTATCGAGATTGGTAAATTCATGTGGATTTGTGGAAATTAATTCATAAGTATTTTTTGCACCTATACGATTAATTTCAACATTTGATAAAGATGTTGTCCCTAAACTTATAGTGTTAACATCTTTTCCAGACAATCTAGATACCTTAGCTGAGGCACCAAATCCTTTTGCTGTACCATCAAGATTATCATTATCAAATACCAAGTCATCATTAATTTGATAATTATTTCCACCAAATTCAACATCTACTTTATCAATCTTGCCTGAATATGTTGATTTTATTTTAATAGTTTGTTCCAAATTGTTTGGCAAATTAATATAATCATAATATTGATTGCCAAATTTTAAATTATAATAATATGTGTTTCTTTTCCAATTAGTTTCATTTAAATCAATTTTTTCTTGATTTGAGTTAGTGTTAAAATTAAACGTATTTGGTTTTGATATATAAGAGTTTCCAATAATATATGGGAATGCTGGTCGCTTATATCCAACAAAACTTCCAGTAGAATCGACAGAATCTAAAAATGTTGCAAAATATGCATATGTTCCATTTGGAAAATCTGGAGTAACGCAGAATCTGCCATTATTTCTATCAAGAACGGAATCATCATCTACTTCAACATATGAATAATCTTCAATGAAAAATCCTAGTGGGAAATTTGATGTTGATGGCCTGTTTGATTTGGGATCTAAAACATACCCAGATTTCATTTGGCTAACAATTCCACCCTCTTTTGTACTATATGCATATGGTCCATATATTGGATTTCCGTCATATGCCCAACCAATAATTGGAGAGTGGTCTGTTGAATTAATTTCATTAGATCCATTTTTTCTCAAATCTGCTTTGGAATATAAAGGATTCCCCAAATTGTCTATTGAATAAACTAACTCTCTTAATTTTCTTGGGGCATATAGATTACAATACTGAAGACTATCTTTTATATTTTCCGTTGGGGTTAAAACTCCATCATCTTCAGAAATATTATTAAAATATTTCTGGAAAAGGTTTATATTCCAATTTTGAATTTCTGCTACGGCATTAAAACCAGATCCAGATTGAATAACATCTATTGTAGTTGATGTTTGCTCATAACCAGATCCACCACTTACAACATAAACTGAAATTATTCTACCATTCTCAATGATGGGAGTCAGAGAAGCTCCACTACCCAAACCATCACCATCAACAACTAATTCTGGAGGGGATATGTAATCAGATCCACCATTATTAACAATAACTTTTGAAATCGATCCATTAGAAACAATCGGCACTAATACCGCTTCAGATCCTACACTAAGGTTGAAAGATGGTTGTCTTTGGTAATTAAAAGTTTGTGAAGATCCATAATTATAACCTTTAGTCTCTAAATGCACTGAATTAATTGATCCAGTAAATTTTGGACTAATCTTGGCTTTAAAATCTACTCCATTAACTGAAGAGATGCCAACATTTCCAACTACTTCAACAGAAATTTCTGGATAATTAAAAATATGCGAACCACTTCCAGAATTTGTAAGTTCAACATATTGCTTTGTTTTATAATAAAAATCTTTTCCTTGACCTGTGGCACCCAATTGAGAAAGTTTAAACGAATTATCATCAACCTTAGTCAAATAATATTCCGTATTTGTTGTTAATCCAGAAACAGGTGTTCCTTCATTGTAGTACTTAACAATTTCTCCAGACTGGAATTCATGGTCATCTATCGTTACCTGATTTGATGATGTGTTTATTCCTGCAACAGTGCAAGTTTTCTTTTTATTTTCATATCCAGTGCCAGATGAAACTATACTGACAGAATCTAAAATTGACTTTTTGTTTACAGTGTTAAGTCTATGAACACCTACCCCATAAGAAGATAGTGTTACTGTATTAACTCCCACAGCAGCCTCAGAATAAGATTTATGTAATTTAATCTGATATGGAGTTTGTACAGAAATATAATAAATCGACTCTGATTCTAATCCACCAATAGGGGTTTGAGAATCTGCTTTATAAACTACTGGCTCTAAATTTGAAAATTTGTGGTACGTTGAAAATCCAATTGTGGATCGTGTGCTCCCCAATCCAACTCTCTCGGACTTAATATCAGAATTAAAAGTTACTTCATGTGGAATCAACTTCATATTTGCTAGAGCAATTGCTCCTGATCCATTTCCTCCAGTTATTTGAATTTTTGGAGTTTCTTGATAGGCAAATCCTGGATCAACAATATCAATCCTTTGTAAAGATCCCGAAACGGCGCAATATCCAGTAGCACCTGTCCCAATTGTATCTGAAATTAATAAATCAGGTGGATTAATGACATCAAAACCATTTCCTGGAGAAGTTACATTTACTTTTTCTATACGACCATAATATAAAATATCATTTGACTTGTAATTTAAAATTTCTACACCATTCACTAAAATACCAGTTTTTCCTGGAACAGTTTCATAAGTATAACCATCATTCTCTGGTAAATTTACTTCTCTAAGTATTTTTTGTGGGATTAATTTTTTAGAATAAAATTTGCGATGGGCAATTAAATTATTTGTTACTGGTACTGGCCCTTCAATATTGATAAATTTTGATTTATCAATATCAGCACGACTTCTTGCTAATTTAATCTCACTAGAATTTATTCTTTTAACATAATAGATACCCTCATCAAATAAGAAAGAACCATCAACAATAGTATCAGTAAATTCATTATCGAAACCTAAAGTACTCGATAGAACTTGCTCTGGTTTGTAATATACTTCATCTCCAGTATAAAACCCATGGTCAAATCCAGGTGTGATATTAAAAGTATCCCCGTCAAAAGATCCAGAAAATAATATTTCTGGATGAACTGGTTTTAATGGAGTATCTTTGAAAGTTGGAAGTGAATTAGAAGCTACTAAAGTTTTATTACCATCAAAATATACATTCTGTACATTTGTTGATACAATATTCAATTCTGCATTATCTGGCGTATTAACTTTTGAGATATATCTATGGGCTTTATATTTTTTGCTTGATTCTGTAGATATTGCAGAACTAAACTTAAGAACTAATTGGTTATCCGAAATGACTGATAATACAGTACCTATAAAAGTTTGATTAACTTCATCTATTAATTTTACACTCTCTCCAATTCTAAAAATGTGAGCTATATCAAGAGTAACCGAATATGTATTGTTTACACTATCAGATAAAGAAATATCTAAAACATTATACTTGGTAGCAAAATTTAAAACCCAGTTTTTGGACTTCAAATTTTTGACATTTACTCCAAGACTATTCAATGCAACTGAATCGCCCTTATTATAAAAATATGCATTGGGATCTGGATCTAATGAATTTAAAACCGAACTAATTCTTACACGTATTTCTTCTCCAAATTCATTAGTTGCATGGGCATAGGTGTTTATTCCAACACTAGAATTGTCAAGAATCCTGCCAACTATATTATCACAACCATAAAATTGATTAATTGTTTTTGAAGTGTAGCTAGTAAAACCAACACTTCCATCATCATATTTAAATTGAAGTTCTCCTGATTCGGGAAATCCAATTGTAGAATCTACATCAATATGTGTTGAGTTTTCTAAGACATCTCCAATAGCACTTGTTTTTGGATGAACACTAAATGCTCCATAGACAGCACCCTCATAATTAAGATCTCTATTATACCCTGCATCAATTTTAACTCTATAGTATTCTCCACCAGTCTTTACATTAATTTTCTCTACATTAGATACAGGACCATATGCACTATTAATATCTCCATATTCATTTTGGAAAAGAGTGAGATTTACTAAATCAAAAGGATCTCCCTCTACAGATTCTACAGAAAAATCATTAGTAATCTGATAGTTAGCATCAGATGGTTTGATTAATGATTCTCCAGGCCTAATAATTTTTACTTCTTCGTTATATAATGCTTTAAATAAAATTTCAAAAGATCTATCAGTTCCTTTGCTAGAATAAAAATCTTTAACCTGTTTTAGAAAAACATTTTGATTTAATTCCGAATCAAGAGTTCTATTTTCTAATCCTGGAGACAATTGATATTTTGTCTTGGATAAAAATTCTTTAAGGAATAAAGCACTTAGATTGGTAATCGTTGTGCCTGCACTATGCGCTTCTGCTTCCGACGTTGAAAAGGACAATTCCTTTCCATACTTAGAGATACCACTAAATCCCCTAACACAACCTGTAAATGAATTTTTTGTTCTTCCAGTGTATGTAATTATTTCGTCGTCAATCTTTAAAAGACCATAAGAGTTTGGAAATCCTTCAATACCATTTGGTGAAGATAACAAATCAACAATTATTGTTTCACTAATTTCATCTATTTCGGTCAAAAGGACAACCGACTCATTTAAATTCGTTGTCTCGTCAAGTTTTATATACTTATCAATATTTTGAAGTAAATCTAAAGGAGCTCCTTTAAATTCCTGTGCAATGTAATATTGGGATAAAAAATCTGCAACAAGTGGGTACTCCTCCCTTACATAAGAAGGAAGTTGATTTTTTACGATGGTATTGAACTTAACTCTATTTTGGGTCATTTTATGGTCTTACTAAATTTCCGTTACTGTAACTAGAGGATACTACATAATTGGATGCAGAGGGATCTAACCCAGAAGCAATTTCATCAACAACCATATCAAAAGTACTGCTATTAATATCTAGTTGCAAATAAAGATCCTGTAATCCGACAACATCATTTGATCTTGGTGTTGCGGAAATCTCAATGGTGCTTTGTCCGTTTTTAACCTTTCCTGCTATAATGTTAATTGGATTTAAAGTAATTATTCCTTTTTTATAATTAATAGTTCCAATATCTCTTCTTACAACAGTCGGAGTTGTGGAATTTGGATTTGGAACAGTAAATAAAAACATAGTTCCAGTTTCTCTATTTGAATTTGGAATATCTGACATGTAAACGTCGAAGTTTATATCAGCTACTCTAAATGCTGATGTTTTAATATTATATCCATTAATGTTGTTAATGTGAAATTCGTTTCCAAATCCAATTTGATATTCTGCAAAAGAATTTAAAACAACTCTCAAATCTCTTCTCATTTGAATTGTTGTTATATTTGATGTAACAGAAGGATCACTATCATCAATTATTTTTAAAAATTTACTATATTTAAATCTTGCACCATATCTATTTAACTCCGATGATTCTGAATATGTATTTGCATTAGCTTGCACTATACTTGAAACTTGTTCTGAAGATGAAGATAAATTCGTATTATAGTAAACCTTTGAATTTATCTCAAGGAAAAGATACTTAAGATCAAGAATTTCTGGTACAATTCCTGCAACTGCATATTTTTTTAACTTTAGTTTTATATTTTCTTTAATTAGATTGGGAATGAAATCACCTGTCCTTGGTTTAATACTAATAAAAACTTTTCCATATTGTGGCGGAACCAATTCCTCTCCACCAAATACTGAAATTGATTCTGTTTCTGGATAAATCTTAGCCGGAATTAGTGTTTCATAATCATTTGAAGTCAATGCTCTATTTTGAGAGGCATAAATTCTTGGTGCGAATTTTTTAATAGACTCAACACTTTCGATCGATTCCCCACCAGATGATACAATATCTGTTACTAATAAAGAAATTCCAGTGGTAACAGAATATTCAGCACCATTTCTAGTATATGAAATATTTCCAGAATAACTAAATTGACTTACGCCATTAGCACTGTCTCCAGATGAAATAATATATGATACCTCAATAGCATTTCCTTCTTCTAACTTTCTACCAAAAACACCATCTCCAAAAAATATTTCATATCGCTCATCTTCAATTTCTTGAAGATAATAGACATTAGAGTTTGAGGTTATATCAAATAAACTATCTTGTTTGGAATATCTTACTGAAGCAGTTGATGTTTCATTACTTCTTACTTTAACATCAATTAATTCGGTATCAATTCCAACATTATCTAAAATAAACTTTTGATTTGGGTTTGTAGATGAAAATGTATAGTTGGATGTAACCAAACTTCCTTGATAAATTGATATTTCATCGAAACTTGCAATTCCATTTAGTACAGGAACTGTAATATCTTCTAAAATTGAATAAACAAAAGATTGCCCACCAAAACCAGGTGAGGATGCTACCACTCCTTTTTTAAGAGTTAATGCTGCAGGAGCTGGAACAATATCACTAGCATCAACAAAAAAAGTAACTACGGATCTAGATGCTTTTCTTGATCTAGGCAAATAACCAATATTTCTTGCTAGAGAAACAACATTTTCTCTTAAAGTAGCACTATCAATAAAAACCTCATTTGCAACCATGTTTGCATTATATGAGGAAATATATGTATTATATGCCAATACATCAATTAATGATGAAAGATTTGATCCTTCAAAATCATAATCCGTAAAATTTGAGTTAGATCTCAAATAATCCCTAAGAGTAGTTTTAATCTGGTCAAAATCCAGATTTGAAAAGTCGGATAATGGCATTTATCTTGTAGATTGTAATACAAATTCTAGTTGTTGTGCATTAATGTCTGCACCGATTATGTTATATACGATAATTACATCAAAAGAATTATTATCAAAGTCTGGATATACATTTACAGTTACCAGTTCAACTCTCGGTTCATAATTTCGAATAGATTGTCTAATTTCATCCTCAATTAACACTGCTCCAGCAGCATTAACATTTTCAAATAAACTAGCAGTCACTCTAGATCCAAAATCTGGATCAAAAAACTTTTCTCCAGGGAGAGTAAGTACAATATTTTTCACTGAACGGGAGATTGCCGTTGCATTTTTAATCGCGATCAAGTCACCGTTCAGAGGACTCCTCTGAAAAGTCATACTTAAGTCTTTAAATCCTTGGCTTACCCTTTCTAGAGGCATTAATTAGTGTAATTCTAACTTATTTATTACCCTTTTAAGATATTATCTTGAGAATCTTCATCAGAAGTTTCGTACAATTCTGTTTGAATATGATAATCTCTCTTTTTTGGAGTTAAATCATCATTTGCAATCTCGCGAAGCATTTTTTGATGCTGATGATTGCCTAAATTGTCTAAAAAATCGTGATTTGTGGTCATATTGCCCTCATTTGCGTAGTCTGTGATTAGTCTTGTGGTTCCCCACATCTGTTTCATGTATTTTTTGTCTCTATCAACGGGTGAATTTCCCATTTTAGCCTCTGATTTACGTGAAATCAGAACTTTTAGAGGGGTTGCTATCCCTTTTTTATATTTATTGCGTATCTAGAGGTCGGCCATCTTGGGATTTGTACATATCTTCTATCGATTCTTGCTCTTTTTTGCGTTCTTTCGATGTTTTCCAGAAATATTCGTCTTCACGACCCATTCCAAGACGTTCAAAACCATTTTCTACTTGGTAATATTGAGTCGAAACCTTAAAATCTGGCATTTTTGGCTCAACAGGTGTCAGACTATTGTCAAAAATACGCATTCGATTGTTAGGATATAGTGCATACTGACCATTATCCAATTCAATTAGGTTATGTGACTTGTGTTCGGCAGGATTTTCACTTGTCGCATAGTCTACTACATCAGGATCTTGATGATAATTGTCTAAAGTACAGATATAAGTTCCTTTCTGAATACCAAAATCTCTTGTATACAGTTCATAGTCCATACTACCAATAAATTGCTTCGTAACTGCAACAACACCATAGTCCATACAGTTCCAGAACTGTAGGTTAGGAAGGTCCAGATCGGGGTCTGGAAGCGCCGGAGACGAGAGAAACGCGCTGATAGGTAGTTTGTCATACATTGCCGCATATTCAGGCAAATATGTCTCAAAATAAAAAGTGCGCCCAGGTATCGACTTAGCCGACACCCAGACGCCTTTTACAAATTCTCCATGACCAGATTGATGATCAGTTAGATATTCTTTACGAACCCATACTTCAACTGAAGGAAGATTACAAATTAAAGCAGTCATTATGTATTAATGTAACTGCTTTATTTACCTTCTACCTTGACCACGATATTTCTTCTTTGCCTTATTACGAGAAGTAGCCGAGAGAAGGGTATGTTGAGATTTCCCTTGACGAGTCTTTTTGGGCTTACTGGGTACATATGACCCACCTTTCATCATTGCCATGTTAAATTTCCTCTAATGTAATTAAATTTGGATCAATATCATCTCCTGAAAAGTATTTTTCGGAGAGTTCTGAAAGGATCTCTGCACATTCTTCATGAGTGAGATCCTTATGAATAATATTCCCTTGATATAGAATATTAAAGCGTGCCATTAGATAACCCGAGTCTTTTCGTGACCAACACGAATCCGAGGATCGCACCAGATCTTGAATCCTGCTTCAATAGCATCGAGACAGAATGAGACATCCTCCCCACACATATCCTGAACTGCACCAGATTCAAAGACTTGCATCTTCGGAGCAAACCATGGGTACTTCATCTCAGAGTTCTCAAATACTCCGTTCTTGATCAGTACCCATCCAAAACCTGTGTAGTCAACGGTAAATGGCTTACGACGCTTTGAAATACTCTCAACCGTTTCATGATTCATGACTCCACCGTTTTTGCGGAAGTCATCTTCTTCAAGCCAATGTGCTACAGAGGTCGTGCGACCATCTTCTGTGGCATACCATCCAGCAACAATCTCTTTCTCTTCTCCCTCTTCATTCAGAGCAAGATCGCACAACTGCCAGAATTTGTTGGAATCATAGACAATATCCGAGTCAATCCAAAGTTGATAATCATAATCAAGTTTACCATCCCAAGGGATTTGATCAGGACCACGCAATACGTTTGCACCGAGACACTTGCATCGTGCAAAGTTAACCATCGATGAATAGTCTTGACTGATCTGAATACTCATATTGTTCTGTACCAAATCAAAGCACAGTTGTACAAATGATTTTAGAAATGCAAAAGAACATCCCCTGCCTGGTAGACAAAAAACAATCTTCTTACCTTTCATTCTTTCTTTGATTGCTGCAATATCCCACTCTTCTTTTTTCTTTTGTGGTGCAGCTGCTTTTACAGTAAATCCTTTTGCCATAAGTTTGAATCACTTCATTTCAATTCTATCAGTTTATGTATGTGCTGTCAATATGAATGCTCCTCTGTTTTCTGTCGTGTTACCTCTACCTCCTCATACGATAAATCCCCAAGTTCATAATCAGTTTTCATTAAACCAACCATTCCCTTGAGGGTTTCCCATTTACTCTTAAATTGTGTTTCACTTAGATTGTTGTACAAACACTCCCTCTTTGCATATATGTGATACATCTTTGTGGGTGTCATTTTTTCCTCCGGATTTTTTTCCATATCTCCCTAATTTACTAACGCATTATATATCAGTACTATCAAAAACCCAAGGGGTATTAATACTATTCTACCCATTGTCTTTGGATATCTGATTAACCACCCTGCGAATACAACCTTCCAGAAATTCCAATATGGGCGACTTTTTTTCACTCTCATTTTCTGTCCGGATTTTTTTTATTCGCGTGATATTGATAAGGCGTTTTGTCACCTCTGTAGGTTACAGGGACCCATTGATTTTATATCACGCCGCCGCGCGGCATCAACAACCGCCCGCAAATAACTGCGGTTTCACTGATACTCTGAGTCTACCACATTACGGGGAGACTGTCAATTAGCGTCCCCCCGCAAAGTATCACATTTCGTCGAACATTTGATCCATCTCGATAACATTGATTTTACGGTCATTCCACTTAACACCGTCAGGAGTAGCTGCATCATTGAATGAACATGCTTCCAGACAATCAACAAAGGTACGATAATCCTTTGCCTCACGCGCTAAGTGATAAAGACCCTCATCATTACCGATCCAGAGTGCTACATTCCAGGTCTCATAATTTGTCCACCCGTTGTAAGTGGTATCGGTGAGATTTGTCTGGAAAGTTGTGGTCATAGAGGTTTGAGTCATGCTTACACTATAGGGACACTTTGAAGGGCCCACTAATACTCAGTTTCCTACAGATTACCAACGGACAGGTTTACTCAGGTCCTCCACGTAACTATCAATCACCCGCTCAGATCCTTCCAATTCAAAAAGATCCTCCCAACAAATTTGGTGTGGGTCAAAGTCTTCCATCACCTCTAAATCCAGGGTGATTCTGTAACGTTGCTTCTGTGCCTGACT
>CEVZ01006946.1_pt1 | contig 18013 bp, 12 predicted proteins | sample 361371 | NCBI WGS metagenome assembly CEVZ01 (sample SAMEA2620217, study PRJEB7988) | marine metagenome | isolation source: saline water (ENVO:00002010), including
GCTTATTCCTCTATAATTTGGGTTTTTTAGAGTTTTTGTTAGTTTGCCATTTTCAATTAGTCTTGCATATTCACAACCAAACTGAAATTTGTTTCGATAGTCATCAATAGACCATGAACGATTGCTTTCCATATATACACCTTTTTCGACCGAACCAATTATTTCATCAAAAGAAGAATCTCCTGGCTCTAGATTTATATTTGCCATACGATCAATTGGAGCCCTATTCCATGAACTAGCACGAAAATTTGCAACTCCTGATACCCCAGAACGTATTTGACTCTCCATACCTCCAAGTCCTCTTAATAATACACCATCTTTAATTAAATATTCTTTTGTTGCTTCCAACCCACCATCATCATATGCATAGGAAGCAAATTCAGATGATAATGTAGGGTCAAACGTAATATTCATTAATTTCGATCCATATTGTAGTTTTCCAAAATCATCTAAATTTACAAAGCTCCAACCTGCATAATTTCTTTCATCACCAAGAATTCTATCTACTTCTAACGCATGCCCTACACTCTCATGTATTTGAAGCATCATTTGATCCGAAGCAATCACCAAATCCATTTCACCAGTTGGACATTCATCCGCATCTAATAGCTCAATTGCTTGCTCACCTATTTTTTGTGACTGAGCAAGTAATTCTAACTTATCAAAGTATTCCATACCCATCTGAAGACAATTGCCGCGCATACCCCCAAAAGTACGTGTCTGTTGATTTGCACCATCTGCTGCAGTAGCAGATAAATCAAACTCTAACATAAGAAATTCCTGTGAAATATCACTTCCATTCGAACTTACAAAACGAAACATAGTTTGAATCGTTTGTAATAACGCACGGGCACTTACAATTTTATCACTTACTTTTAACTGGTTATAAGCATCAAGAAGCAATTTATTAAGTTCACCTGGGGATAAGGAATCTTTTTCTTTTACAAATGGAGACTGATAGTTTCCTACATTTGCAGGGCGAGCATCTTCAGAAAATTGAAATGTAGCATGTCTAGATGCAAGTTGGGCTTGTTTAAAAGCTTTTTTGGCTGCCGCAGCTACACTTTCATTTGTCATGTTTGGTGTACCATAATAACCAAATTGTCCATTAGATAATACTTCAATCATTAATCCTTGAGTGGTATAACTAGCATTCATCTGAGGAACGCCATCTCGAACAATACGAGGGGTGTGTGTTTCACTTACTTCTCTAATTCCAACCCAATCAGCTGGAACATCAACAGCTGATAAGAAGTTTTTTAAATCAATTTGCTGCATAATTATTCCTTAATTATATATTAAACTTTTCAGGATTCTTCTTTAATGCAATTGTTACCTTTTCAAATGCGTTAATTATATCTGTTGTATCACTCTCATCACCTAGTAAATGATTTTGTGTAAGCCACACAGATTGATAATCCGATATTTTTTCTGTTACTGGACATGAAATATTACTGTAATTTATTTTCTTTATCCATGGAAAATCATTCCCTTTTCCTTGAAAAACCGTTCCTCTGTACAATGGATTATATCCAGCATATGTATAAACGCCTTCTGCTCTCATTGCATCAAAGAATTTTTCTCTTGGTACATCATTAAAATATTCTGATTTATATCGTAATAAATACAGATGATTTGCTTGTCTTGTAACTTTTTTATAACTACGGATTATTCCAAACCCCATATCTGACAAGGATGCATCCAATTTTTGTTTATTATTATCACGAATGCGCATATCATTATCAATTGTTTGAAATTGGGGAATAAGTAAACTGGCAGCCATAGCACTCATACGATGGTTACCCCCTACAATATGATGCTCATACCAGTCGCCACCACGATGCCTTCCACAATTATAATACGCAAAACATGCATCCATAAACTTATCATCGTTGGATATAACTACCCCACCTTCTCCAGCACTCATATTTTTTGAAGATTGAAAGCTAAATATTCCACCTGTATGTAGTGCGCCTACCTTTTTGCCATCCCACTCTGCACCATGCGCCTGCGCCGCATCTTCAATAACAGATAAACCATATTTATTTCCTATATCGATAATTCTTTCCATATCAGCAGGGTTGCCTCCTATATGCACAGGTACGATTGCTTTCGTACGATCTGTAATTGCAGATTCAATTAAATTTGGATCCATATTAAATGTATCTGGATCAATATCTACAAAAACTGGGGTCGCATTAGACATTAAAACAGCTGTGGCTGTTGCTATAAAGGTATACGGAGGTATGATAACCTCATCTTGATAAGTAACACCAGCAGCTTTCAAAGCAACCCACAATGCATTGGTACCATTATTAATAGCGATACAATTCTTTGCATCATGAAATTTTGCAAATTTCTCTTCAAGCTCCTTAATTACTTCACTACCAATACCCCACAAATCATTCGTCAACGTATTCATTAACTTTTCTTTTTGACCATTAATTACTCTTGGCCAAGAAGAAAAAGGGTCTTTTCTTACAGGTTTACCTCCAAATATTGCTAAATCACTCATAATTAATAATTTATTGGGATGAAATATTACACAATTTTTATTCTATTTTGAATACACATAAATAATAATCTGCAATAATTACAGACTATTTTGCCATTTCAAACAATTTGATATGTCATTATTGCAGAATTATATCTAAATATCATACTAAAAATGTAATGGTACGGAAATTGCGTATAGTAAAGTATAAATAATTAAAGAAAGGAGTCATACAATGACATTAGTAAAATGGAACCCAAATAGAAGTTTAATATCAGATTTTGATAGAATTTTTGATAATATGCTGAATATTAACTTTCCAATATATGGAGAAAATAATTCTTACTCTCCTGCAGTGGATATACATGAAACAGAAAAAGAAATTATTCTATCAGCTGATATGCCTGGGTTAAACAAAAAACATGTATCAATAGACGTACATGATGGAGTATTAACTATTAAAGGGGAACGAACAAAAGAAAATGATAAACCCTATGATGGTTACACAATCCACGAACGTCAATTTGGTTCATTTAACCGAAGTTTTCGTATTCCTGATAATGTAAATGAGGATAAAATAGCAGCAAAGTTTAATAATGGAGAACTATTAATAACTTTGCCGAAAACAAAGGAAATGAAAATAGAAGGAAGACAAATTAAGATCAGTTAATTTATTTAAGTTAACTACATAATAAAAAAGGGGCTTTTAGCCCCTTTTTTATATCGAGAATTAAATTATAATAGATCAATTAGACTTTGTATAGTCCTTTCTGCTGATTCTTTATTGAATTCTTTATTCTTATTTACGGATATTGTTTTAGGCATAACAACCGTTCCCATATATTCTAACTGTGAACGGAAAGATCTTAAAAATGAAACTCCGTCACCTCCACTATTTGTTCCAATCAATGCAAGCTTCCCATTAAAACCATCTCTCCAATTATCTGTCGATAATGATATCCATGTAATTGCATTTGTTAATATTGGAGGAGAACCTCCATTATATTCAGGTGCACAAAAAATAAATGCATTGGCATTCTCAAATTCATTGCTTAATTCTTTTGCAATATTATTATCAGAATTCAAATCAGGTATATACAAAGGAAGATCATAGAGTTCTAAATTAATTAATTTAGTAATTAGATTGGATCTAGAATCAACAATATCTTTTAGATTGGATGCTAAATCATAGTTTTTACCACCACTTGAAGAAACCAATAATAGATTCTTATCTGGAGGCATAATTACTTAGAAAACAATATTAAGTGAATAACCAGGGATATTATCAAACACCCCTATATCTCTATACACATAATCGAAATTGATTTTTGGACCTCTTGGAATTTGATAATTCAAACCTATTCCGAATGTAAATCCTTCTTTAGATTCATTCATTCCATAAAAAGCCTGCCCTGCTCGAAGCGATATCATATCCTGTAAAATATATTCAAAACCAAAATTGACGTATTCAACATTATTATTCGGATGGATTGCATCAGCAGCTACCGTCAACTTACTTTTATCTGATTGGATAATGTCTTTACTTACACCAGCTCGAAACACTAAAGGCAATGGCCAATCCATTGAGTTTAGACTAGCATCAATCTTATCATTATTTCCATACATTGTTTCATCTATATCATAATCCACTTCAGTATCATAGCCTTCCATAGATATTTTACCGCCAAAATTAGAAACTGACATACCAATTCGTACACCACTATTTTTTGTAACAAAAAGACTTCCTAAATCCACTGCCAAACCACCAGCATTCATATGCCAAATTTTTTCTTGAATAAATTTCATATTAATTCCAAAGGAAAAACGATCAGTTAATCTTCTAGCATATGATCCAGATAAAGCAACATTGCTAACAGAAAAATATTCACCAGTACCTTCTGGAGACTTTACAGTACGCACCTGCATTTCATCCATTGTAACAGATGTTATAAAGAAACCAATCGAACTTGAACGATCTAAAGGTGTAACTACAGCACTATGATTAAATTGAACATCTGCAATCCATGGAGAATGATAAAAATGCGCCATGGGCCTTCCAATGTTAACAATACCTGCAGGATTCCAATATAAAGCGGTAGGATCATCAGCAATCGCAACAAAAGCCCCACCCATCGATAAAGATCTTGCACCAATGCCAATATCTAAAAAAGAAGCTGCTGTTGTAGCAACATTACTTACACTTCCTGTGATTTGTCCATAGGATAAAGGAACAATAAATGTAATAATTACTATTTTTATAAAACGTTTCATTTAATTACTGCAAATTTTCCAGTTTTTTCTCCAACATTAGGAGCATCTACATGGTATATATATAGACCATACGCTATCTCCAGCCCGTCTTTGGATAACATGTCCCAAGAATATGTCCCATATTCATACTGACTAGTATGCTGAATTTCATCTACCAAATAACCAGAGAGAGTAAAAATCTTAATGGTGCATTCTTGAGGTAGATTAATAAAATCAATTTTACGAGGTCCACGTCCTGAAACATAAATATGCTTTGGCTCCCAACGTTCAGTTACAACATAGGGATTTGGTACAACGGTAATATCATCTAATTCTTTGTTAGCCAATACATTATCTACCCATGATTTTTTAGTTGTAAAATGATATTTATCTTTACTTGAAAATGGACGTTTCGTAGAAATTCGAAAAATGTCACCTTTGTTTATTGTAGCTGTAGTATCATATAAGTAATCATTTTCATCATATGGACATATAACAGAATCAGGAAAAAACTGTACAAACATATACGGAGTTTGCATACCAGAGTATGGCATTAATAATATTGGTTCTTCTGGTTCCCATTTACCATTATTACTTATATCATAAATACGGAAAGTGACATCAGTATTTTCAGTAATATTTCTTACTCTAAATGGAGATGGGAGATTAGAATAATCTGACATTATAGAATCACCAATATCTCCCTCCCATATAATTTCAAAATCTGCAGGATGGATTCTTTGATCAAAAATTCGATAGCAATAAGGAGAATTAGAACCAAGCCACCCTGATGAATCATAATTAACTGCAATAGGTTCATTATATATAAATACTTTCATCCCATCAAAAATTGGATTATTTGTTTCACCTGCAGTAGAACTACTATTCAAAATAGGATAATATTTGAAACTAGCTACATATGTACCCGTTTCTTCCAAATCACCATTATCTAATGCAATAATCATTCCATTCGCATAATCTATAGAATAATCACTTCCTAATACATAGACTACATCGCCAGTTTCATTGGTAATCATAACAGAAGAAGAATCTAAATTCTTATGCTCTAACGCACCATAACCACCTGCGATAACAAATGATTCTATTTTTATCTGTTCATCCAGAACAGAATAATAAATTATTGGGCTTCCAAATTCTCTATCAAATGTAATTGAATACGTTGCATCTTCAGGAACTGCAGTTGGATCAACAGTAAGAACTTCAATACTTCCTGTAGCATAACCAGAATCATGAACAACAAACTCTTGACCAAGAGATGCAGTATTTGGACCCATATAACCTGCTACTGGGGCATTAGGAATAGCCATACCTGCATTTTCACTCATATTTGTTACATTTCCCTTACGATCTAGATCCACAATAATAGAACATTCAGATGGTGCAATTGGCAAGAGATTTTCCTGATCGCTAAAACCCAATTCATAGAAATCAAGATCATACCCTTTATCGTATGCAACAACAGCATAATAATACGTCATACCATTATATACATTATTACTATCAACAAACATATGTTCTAATCCAGTATCATCTCCCATATCATATTGTATGCCATTAAACCCAATTGGGTGAGGACCTTTTAAACTATCTATCAAATCATACTGCGCAATCGGCTTATTAAACGTATTGTTTCCATATGCATCCGTAATAACATAAGGATCTATAAACCCTGGATCCGTACTACGATATACTTTATATCCTTCAAAATCAGATCCATATATCGCATCCAAAGAATTTTCTGAAATTTTATCCCAAAACAAGGTGACCTTCTTATCCCCAGGAACTACAGTCAAGTTTGGTTTTAATGGTGGTTTAGCAAAATTATAATCATTATCATAAATATTCTGCATGGTTACCGTATTCCTCAATATATCATCCATATCATTACCAAATACCATTGCTACGGCGAACTTTTTTCTTTCCCCTGGATCTAGACTAATAAAACCAGAGCCATATAAAAATGTTTGATCAATATTTTGTTGAGGAACATCAAAAAAACCAGGCTGTAGTTGACTCCACATAATTTCATCATTTGATGGATATATACTTGGATATGGGGAAGAGTAAAAACTTGTTAATCCGATCTGATCAGATTCATCATTATCAGTAATCTCAAAATTAGGCTCACCAAGATCAGGAACTCCATTTCCTTCTGTACCATCCGCATCTGGACCATTATATCCATAATGATATGCACCAAGTCCATCGGATCCTATATCATCTCTTTCAGCTAACCAGTCTCCATCATTATCTATTCCATCAAACTGGCTTTCATCAATCATTCCATCTTCATCATTATCTATACCATCATGAGGATTTCCGGGTGATTCTAAGAAACTCCATCCAAAGTAGACTGGTTTAAATCCACCATCAGCATTACTCCAGCCATCATGATCCCATTGATACACAATATCATTTTCCACATCAAACCATGCATCATCATCTGTATAATCACCATTTGTACTACCAATATCTGCATCACCATACATTCCAAAAATCACACTATCAAGACGAGATGTACCCACATTTGTTATCCAATAAGTAACAATGATTATATCTTCAGCCGCAGGGTGATTCCATTGATATACTCGGACTTCAAGCTCTACACCCAAACCAGATCTTCGCTTAGGAACAGCATCAAAATCAGTTGAATCAGGAAAATGAGAAAATTCATCATTATAATAATCATCCATGACAAAATAGGATTCCTGATCTGCTCGAACATATTTTCCATATTGGCCATTCCAAAAACCATCCCAATCACTTTCACGATTTGGCCATGTTTCTGGCCAAGTAAATGATTTATCACTCATCGCCATAATTTCTTGATTAGGATTTGCATATCCAGTAAGAGGTTCAAAACCCCATTGATACCCCTGAGGAGAATTATCTTTTAGAGCAACGGCTCCATCCGATACAATATGAACACGATTACCATTTGTATCAATAACACTTGCAGCTACTACTGGAGTAAACTCATAAAAATAAGAATGACCTGATCCATAAGGATATATACCAGATAAACTACCTCCAGCATCTCCAATACCACCAAAATTATAGAACCTATTAAAAATACGGTTTCCATTATGATCGCCATATTTCCTATCAGTTACATCTAAACTTTTTGAACGTTTTTCTATACCTTCTAAGTACTTATTCGGCTCCTGGCTAAATAGCAATGAAAATAAAGGGATAATTATAAATAATTTCATTAAAAACTTACACTTAATCCAATTTTTATCTGTCTAGGGCTAGAATAATAATCTGGCCTGACAAGATACTCATTCAAACTATTATATCCTGGACCACTATATTGAGGTGTATATGTAGGCACCAGGGTATATGTTGATCTTCCAGTATCAGAAAAAACAGTTAATTCATTTCTTATATCAAACAAATTATACACGTTCATGCTAAGAGATAATTTCATGCCTGAAAATTCAAAATGATAATAGCTACGTAAATCAATATTATAGGTACTTGGTTTCCTTGCATTATTTTCAAAAGAAGTTCGTACACCAAGATATTGAGTTGTATATGGAAGGCCACTTCCATAGCTAAAGATAAGACCTACACCAGAATTTTTGATAGGATGATATGTCAAAGTAGTATTTAAGGTATGTCGCTGATCCCAATCAAGAGGTACAAGCATTTTTTCTGGCTCAATATTGGATGCTTCATCATTAAATGCTGCTGCAGGATCAGAAGCATTTCCCTCAGATATAGAATATGTATAATCAATATTTCCAGATATTTTTGCGGAAGCCCTTTTTGAAAGAGCAACAGTAATACCTTTGGAATTTGCATAATCCTGATTGATATATAATCCATATTTATCACCTGCGACAAAAGATTGAATGATTTTTGTTGCATTTAAATTTCTAATATCTTTATAAAACCCCGTTAATTCTATCCCAATATCCATACCAATCTGTTGAGAAAAACCAACTTCATATTGTGTTGTGCGTTGAGGTTCTAAGTCTCCATTGCCCATTGTATAACCCGTACCACTCCCTGCAGGAACCTCAAATTCAGGATTTGTATACAAATAACTATACTGAGGGATTGCAAAAAAATGTCCATATGAAAAATGCATATGTCCTTTATCTGTAATAGGAAATGCCAGTGCAAAGCGAGGACTTAACTGTGACTTTACTTTAGCGTTTTTATACCATGAATTACCAAATGCATTGCTACTCATACGATCTTCATTGTCCTTTTGATTTTGAGGATACATCTCTATTTCTGATATCTGACCATCACCATCCAAATCAAAAAAACGATTAATTGGTTTTACTGGACTATTAATATTTGGATCACTTGGGTCATTTAATATCTTCCATTTTGGATCAAAATAATCCCAACGTAATCCAATATTAACTACTAAATCATCAAACTCAATTTTATCTTGTAAATAAAAAGCATATTCAAATGGATTCCTACCTTTTTTACCATATGTGTTATGGCTAGGAGATTCCATAGCATTAGGGACTCTTGGAGTATAGCCAGTATATTCTGCTAATTGAACACTATAGCTTGTTAATGACATATTTGTCTTTCGATATTCAAATCCAGCCTTCAAATAATGGTATCGATTTATCTGGCTTGTACCATCAATTTTAAATGTATTAATTGTTGATTTTTGCTCAAAATACCCCATACTATGCCCTCCAACCTCAAAGTTGTTTCCAGGAGTATAATCATCAATAGTTGGCGAAACATAAAACAAATTAGGATCAGCTGATATTGTAGTATCAACATAGGAAAAACCAAAAAAGTTTACACTATCAATTGAAATATTTGAGTGATCTTGATAATAATTTCTTTTGTCACTTCTTTGGCTTCGATAGTGATTAACCGATTTTGATAAAGATACAGTAAGAAATGTAGAAGGATTTAAACTATAATCCATAACAAACATATTACTTAATTTGGTAGTAAACTGATGTGACCTACCATAAGGATTCCATTTATAGGCATGTGAATAACCTTGAGAAGCTGTTTCACTTCCACTAAGGCTATATGCAATTCTCAAAGTAGGGTTAATTATCCACGAAAACTTAGTTAAACCAGTATACTGATCAGACCAATTCATAGACACCCAAGATGAATCATTAATTCCATAAGGGTGATATAGAGAATCCCAAAGCGCATGTGAAGGACTAATATATTCAAAATTATTAGATTGAGAATTCCATTGGTGTGATTCTGGAACAAAGATTTTTTGTCCATATAAATATCCACTGTTACGTTTATATCGACCTGAAGCAAAAACAGATAATTTATCTTTTATAATTGGTCCATTAAAAGATCCTTGAATATCTTGTATTGTATTTGGACGAAAAACATCTAATTGTGGAAATAATGCATCATTAGCATAATAACTTCCAAGCATAGATGACATATTCCCCGAATACTTTTTAAAGTCACCACTTTTAGTAATAATATTAATTATTCCAGACATTGCCTTTCCGTATTCAGCATTAAAAGTTCCACTGATAAACTGTAATTCTTGTATGGCATTGTTTTCAATTTCAACTGCCATGCCAGCATCGTAAGGATCAGTAACTGCTATGCCATCAATCATATAAGATATTTCACCGCTTCTACCACCTCTTACATGCAAACCTCCAGAGTTTACTACTCCTGCTTGTAAAGCAACAATATCCTCTAATTCCTCTACTGGAAGCATATCAATCTCATCACTTGTAATATTCGCTTGAGAATATGTTACATCTGCTTGAACCATTGGTCTTTGTGCAGTAACCTCAACTGCATCCATACCAATTACACCTTCTTCTAATTCAGCATTCAATGTAGTTGTTAAATCGACCTGGATTTTCACATCCTTTACAAAAACTTCCTTATACCCTATCATTGAAAATGTTATAGAGTAAGTTTGAGGGGGTATTTGTAATATGAAATATCTGCCTTCTAAATCAGTTGACGCTCCAAAGTTTGTTCCATTTACTAGAATATTTGCACCAACAAGAGGTTCTCTGGAAATCTTATCAATTACAACTCCAGTTAATTTCCCTGTAGTTCCAGCATGCAAAAAATGAAATGCTACTAATAATACTATAAGATATTTATTGACATATTTCATTTGAATAAATAATGCTAAATTATTGGGGAGAATATAATATATAAAGATAATTAATATTTTTACTTATTTATGCAACTTTCAATACAGACTATCAAAGAAGCTCACAATAGAATAAAACCATATATTATTAATACTCCTATCAAATCAAATAATGAGATTAATAATTTAGTTAATGCTGATATTTATTTTAAGTGTGAAAATTTGCAAAATTCTGGGTCATTTAAATTTCGAGGTGCATCAAATGCTATATTTTCTTTAAATGATGATGAGGCTAATAACGGAGTTATAACTGTATCTTCTGGAAATCATGGAACTGCATTAAGCTTAGCAGCAAAAAACAGAGGAATCAAAGCCACGGTAATCCTTCCATCTAATGCAACTTCATACAAACGAAATTTAATAGAAGAATTAGGTGCGCAGATTATTGAATGTGAACCTACTGTAGAAAGTAGAGAAAAAACCCTGCTATATCATCAAGAAAAATCTCAAGCCACAATAATTCATCCGTATAATGATTATCGAATAATGTCTGGGCAAGGTACTATTTCATTGGAAATAATTGAAAAAATTCCTGATGTAGATATAATTATGATTCCTGTAGGAGGCGGTGGATTAATAAGTGGAAATGCAGTCGCCTTGAATTCATTAGCTCCAACAATAGAAATAATTGGAGCAGAACCAGATTTAGCAAATGATGCGCAACAATCATTACGAAAAAAAGTGCTGATTCCATCTACATACCCTGAAACAATTGCTGATGGTTTACGAACATCTCTTGGTTCAAAAACATTTCCGATCATATTAAAATTTGTAAATAATATTATTACTGCTCCAGAGAAAAAGATTGTTCCAACAATGAATTTGATGAGTGAAAAATTTAATGATAAGATAGAGCCTTCATGTGCAGTACCTTTAGCAGCGTTATTCGAAAATAATTTAATTTATAAAGGAAAAAAGATAGCAATTATTATCAGTGGTGGAAATATTTCTTAAACATGAAATTAGTATTTAAAATTCTATAGAAAATAAACTTGATATGATATTAAATAATATTTTAGAAGCTATTGGTAATACACCAATAGTAAGACTTGATAAAGTTGGATCTGAATTGAAATGCAATTTATTTGCAAAATGCGAATATTTTAACCCAGGAGGATCTGTAAAGGATCGTATTGGGTTTCGGATGATCGATGAAGCTGAAAAATCTGGTCAAATTAAGCCAGGGGACACACTAATTGAACCAAGTTCCGGTAATACTGGAATTGGTCTAGCTTTAGCTGCTGCGGTAAAGGGATATAAATTGATTATTACTATGCCAGAGAAAATGAGCCTAGAGAAAGAGGTCGTTTTAGAAGCTCTGGGTGCAAAGATAATTCGAACACCTACTGAAGTCTCCCATGATGATCCAAAAAGTCTTTTTGGTGTAGCAAAAAGGCTTCAGAAAGAAACACCAAATTCGCATATTCTTGATCAGTACAGTAATAATAATAATCCTGATGCTCACTACAATGGAACAGCTCAAGAAATATTAGATGAGTTCGGAGATAATCTTGATATGGTTGTTATTTCAGCAGGTACAGGAGGAACAATTACTGGAATTGCAAAAAAATTAAAAGAATCAATTACCAATATTGAAATAGTTGGAGTTGACCCTATCGGATCAATACTTGGAGGTGGATCAGAAGTTTTGCCTTATCATGTTGAAGGTATTGGATATGACTTCTTTCCAGATGTTTTAGATAATTCATTAGTAGACCGATATATAAAGACAAATGATGAAGACTCATTTGCAATGGCAAAAAGGCTTATAAAAGAAGAAGGATTATTAATTGGAGGTTCTTGTGGCGCAGCCGTTTGGGGAGCAATTGAAGCTGCAAAAACACTTGATTCAAATAAAAATGTTTTGGTTATACTTCCAGATAGTATTCGTAACTATCTTAGTAAGTTTGTAAATAAAGAATGGATGATAGAAAATGGATTTAATATATGATTAAAACTGTACTATTATTTATAAATCTTACTTTAGCAATTGCTCAAACCCCAGACGAAAGAGGATATATAATAAAAGTAGGAGATAACCTTCCAGAATTTGTCATGGATTTTCCTGATGGATCACAAATCAATAGTGTAGATTTATTGGGAAATGTTACCATGTTGCAATTTACAGCAAGCTGGTGTTCTGTATGCAGAGAAGAGATGCCTCATATTGAAAAAGAGATTTGGAAAATATATAAAAATATTGGAATAAATGTGATTGGCATTGACCGAGATGAACCTGCAGAAATTGTTGAAAAATTTGCAAAAGAAATAAAAGTAACCTACCCTATTGCTTTAGATCCGAGAGCAGATATTTTTGCACTATTTGCTGATAGAAATAGTGGCGTAACAAGGAATATAATTATTGATACAGATGGAAAGATAAAATTTTTAACTCGATTATTTGACCCGAAAGAATATTTAGAAATGAAAAGAGTGATACATGGTTTACTTGAAAATCAATTTTTAGAAGAAAAACAAACACTTGTTGCACAAAAACAAATTTTAAAAGAACTAAAACATAAACGCACAACAGATCAAAATATTTCTACAAAAAATATCGAACAGAAACTATTCTTATTAGAGAGAAGATTAAATTTAAAAGGAAGAAGATTATCTTACGCTGAAAAACTTTTATAAGAGTTAGTTATTATCCAAACACCTTTAAAGAAATTCTTTCATTATTCAATTGTCTTGAATTAATTATTGCCATCAACGGAACCATAAATATCATTGCGATCACAGCAGCTTTCTGCGATAATACTTTTGCGTTATGTGGGTTAGACAAATATAGAGCAAATTCAAAATCTGCTATTATTATATGCGAAAGAACAATTAATCCACTGGAAAAAAACATTATTGATAAATAAAAGTTTCCCTTATTAATAAAAAGAAAAGTCAGTGAATAAAAAAAGACAGATAAACTCATAGCCCGAAACACCCAGTTTGCAAAAAAGACATGCATATCAAAATACAGATCTGCCGGAGTAAGACCAACACCTGCAAAACAAATACTAGCAAAGCATCCAAATATTCCTCCAACCCTTGATAATAAAAACGATATCCGGTTTTTATTATGTAGTGATGGTAGAAACAAAAAATATATTAAAAATGAGACTCCAATAATAATTAATGAAAGATTAAAACTATAAAATGGTACATAATTATTACTTCCAGAATATCCGATATATCTTCCCAAGTCACTTAAGTAATTAATTGAAAAGGAATATCCATAACTAAAGTTATCAATAGCATTCCCTCCATCATATGTTATCATAGCTATTGAAACTAACAGAACGAATATGAGAATAGAAACAATTGGTAAAATGATGAAGAGGATATATTCGATATTTTTCATTATGAATTTATAGTAACAATATTTCCAGAGATAGTTGCATTATATTGTTTTAATGGATCTTCTGCAGGACCATCAATAACATTTCCATTCAAATCAAATCTACTACCATGACAGGAGCACAAAGAAACTCCAGAAGAAGAATATGCATCAATTGTACAATTAGCATGAGTGCAATTTCTACTATATACTTTCATAATATCTTCGCTCTTTCTATACAGCAACATCCCATGGCTATCAATAGGATTTGATGGCAATGCTATGGTTCCACCTACAACTTGTAGTGCACTATTCTCCGATAAAGACATATCTACCATAAAAGATAATCCTTGGCCATTTGGACTAACAGGGTTTGCCTCACTACTACACGCAGCTTGATTAACGATGATAAAACTGCCAATTGAAACAGTGCCTATTCCCGTCAATGCATCTAGGACAAACTTTCTTCTACTGCATGGTAGATCAAGCTTATTTTCTATTGAATTATCTTTCACTTTATATTAATTAATTATACGCCTAGTATTATGTCCATAAGCATAAGGACATCTATAATATCAAGGATATTATCAAAGTTTAAATCAGATTTGCAATAGTCTAAATCAGTTGGTTCATAATACCCCAAGCTAAATCGCAATAATTCTATTACATCTAAAATATTAACTATATTATCACCTGAAACATCTCCAGGTTGACAATTTCCTCCGATCGGAATAACGGGAATAGAAACACTTATGCTCGTTGAATCGTTATCAATGAGACGTGTAATAAGTGAATAATTATATTCTATATTCGATGATAATCCAACGTCAGTATATATCTCAACGCCGGACCATATAGATGTTTCAAATTCTTCATCTTTATATATATCAATCATAAAATCAGAGATCGGGTCACCTCCAAATAATTCAGTAGGATCATCCCACTGAAGAGTAACTCTGTACCATTCAGATGTATCTGCTGAAAGATTTGTAATAGGGTTTGGATCCAGAGAATCTGCAGCTAGATATTCCATACTTAGCAATGCAGAATTATATAAATTGAGTCTACCTCCACTTACAGTAATTCCATTGAGAGAAGGTAGCTGATCCGTACCATCCAATATTATTTGTTTAATAATTAACGCTCCCTGATCTGGTGATGCTCGAAAAAATGATGCTAACCCATATGACATAGATGAATGGATAAACCCTATTGCGCCGGCAACATGTGGAGAGGCCATTGAAGTCCCCGATAATGATGACGTGCCTCCACCAGTATACGTAGATAATACTTGTGTTCCTGGAGCTCCTAAGTCTATTGTTGTTAGCCCATAAGCGGCTCCACTATTTTTAGAATCATTTCTAGTTGTGTTTGTAACAGCTACCATATAATCACTATCACAACCTGTAGGAACATCACCCGTTACATCCACATTAGAATTATTATTCATCGTAGCACCACAACTCAAAATCCCATATTCTCCCATTGCATTATACATATCATTCCATAGTGAATATGTTGCGCTATTACAATCCGCATTATTCACACCAAAACTACTATTTGTAGCTACAACAAATGCACCAGAAGCACCTCCTGTAGAATCATAGATTGCACGCTGATCTAAAATATATCCATAGGCTTCTAAAACTATTGATGTAGTACCAGATGATCCTCCTAAAGCCATTAACTTCACATTCCAATTCACACCAGAAACGTATGAACCATTATTACCTTTTGCGCCTACTATCCCGGCAACATGAGTTCCATGACCGTCACTAGGAATAGAGCCATTTGATGAATAAGCATTCCATCCATGAATATCATCTATATAACCATTATCATCATCGTCAATCCCATTACCTGCTATTTCTCCCCAATTTGTCCAAAGATTCGGGATTAAATCAGCATGGGTTAACAACATACCTCCATCTACTATAGCAACCACTATTGTATCACCTAAAGGCGTCAGACCACCTGTTGAGATATCCCATGCTTCAATTGCATCTATATCTGCATCTACTGTACCTCCACTTTGACCTGTATTATGAAGTGCCCATTGTTGAGAAAACTGTGTGTCATCTGGCGTATTTCTTCTTGCTACTTTCGTATCAGGAATAACTTTGTCTACAAATGGACTAGTGCGAAATTCTTTGATGGCGCTTAGTGGTTCTATAGTGTCATTTTTTAGCTTTATACTAACAATATTTAACCTTCTTACTAATACTTTATCTATAACGAATCTACTTGTATCTAAAGACGCATTGAATTCTGCGCGTGAAATATCAGGAGCAATTTTAACAATAATTCTATCTTGGACAATTTCTTGACCAAATAATAGATTAATTATGATTAAAGCATATAGTTGATAATGAAAGCGGTACATCAAGGTAATCTACTAGTAATTTTTGAACATATAGTTGATATTTATCACAGAAAATACAATACTATTTAATATATAATACGATTATAAAAGAGGGTTTACTTAGGTTTTTGTTCCGAATAAAATTGTTTTGCTACTAAAATGATTTCTTTAGCAATATTGAGAGGTATATTAGTTTTTTGTACAATAACATTTGAATCTGCCTTCGCAATATTTTCAATATCTTGAAATGTTTTAAATAATGTTTGAATTCTTTTTGGGCCCATTCCTCTTACAGAATCAAAAATAGATTCACGTACTTTCTTATTCCTCTTCTGTTTTTGATATGTTATTGCAAAACGATGAGCCTCATCTCTAATTTTTCTTAATAATATCAAACCAGGAGAATTTTTAGGTATGGATTGAGGATCAGGGTTGCCGGGAATATATACTTCTTCCAATCGTTTAGCTAATCCAATCACTAATAGATAATCTAAACCAAGATCTCGTAATGCTGATATAGCCATATTTAATTGACCTTTACCTCCATCAATTAAAATAAGATCTGGATATGATAATTTTTTATTTTTCAATCTCTTGTATCTTCTAAATACTACTTCTCTGATCGCAGCAAAGTCATCAATTCCATTTACTTCCTTTATTTTATACTTCCTATAGTCAGATTTTTTTTCTTTACCATCCATAAAACTTACCATTGAAGCAACCGTATTTTCTCCTCCCAAATGTGATATATCAAATGCTTCAATCCTACGGGGAGCAATATTAAGCTGTAAATCTTCTTGTAATTGTTGAACCATTTTTGGAATTAATTCACGACGCTTTTTACGATTAATTATCCATTCTCCTAATAATAACTTTGCATTTTGTTCAGCTAACCTGATTTCTCTTGCTTTATCACCTTTAATAGGAACTTTAATATCTATTTTGCCACTGCGCTTATTTCTTAACCATTGAATCAACTGTACTTTATTAGAAGGTATTGTAGATACATTAAGAATCTTAGGTATAAAATCTGAATTTAGATAAAACTGAGTAATAACTAATTCAATGATATCTGAATCAGTTTCATCAGAAATATTCATAGATATTTTTTCTCGGCTATGAATTCTTCCATTGCGTATTCTTATAATCACGCTGACGCACATATTATCTCTTTTCGATAGTGCAATTACATCCCGATCATCAAAATCTGCAGCTACTTTACGTTGTCTTTTTTTAAACTTGCTTATTGCATTTAATTGATCTCTATACATAGCTGCATCTTCATATCTAGTCTCATTTGCTGCATTTAACATTTGATCATTGATATATTGCTCCGTATCCTTAGTTCGTCCTTGTAAAAAAGAAATTACACGCTTGATCATCTTATTGTATTCTTTTTCTGAGACTAGG
>CEVZ01240525.1_pt1 | contig 17983 bp, 11 predicted proteins | sample 361371 | NCBI WGS metagenome assembly CEVZ01 (sample SAMEA2620217, study PRJEB7988) | marine metagenome | isolation source: saline water (ENVO:00002010), including
TTATATCTCAAAGGACATAAATAGTCAAGTTTTATTTTTGAGGTGGTTATTATGACCCTAGATATCCTAGTTTTACTCGAATACTACTACTATCATGTATTGTTATCTTAGCATGGTTGCTCGCATTCGAACTAATTACTACTCTTGCGCCTGTCGGGCTTCCAATAGTTAAATTACCTTCTCCCGACATTGTATTATCAGTAGAAAAGCCGGCGGCTTTTAAAGTTCCTTTAAATTCAGCGCTACCGGTACGATCAATTTTAAACTGCTCTGTAGCAATAGCTCCATTATCAAGATTAAAATACGAAGGTCTTGAAGTGGATGTTGCATTGGTGTTTGGTTGTGCAAAATCAGTACCTGTTTTATCTGAGCCAGTATCCCAAGCAGCAGAATGAATCACACCAGTAGTAATACCTCCACCGTCTATAGTAGTTATATTATTTCCACCAGTTTGTAAATAATTTGTACCGCTATTAAAAGTTACTACTCCGGAAAAGTTTGTATATTGTACTATATTTCCGTAAGTTACAGCTACATTTTCAGAACCCTGACTAGCTTCGGTACCGGAGTATCTAACTGTCCAATGGACATTGCTACTTGTAGGATCTTGAGTTCTTGGTTCGTTTGTCCAAACGTTTGTTCCAGTTCCTACTGCATCAGTGCCTGAACCTCCTGCTGTTATTATGCCATTCGCAAAATTATAAAGATTTACTTCAGGAGAAGGGGGAGCCCCTGAAGTTGTTTTTTCATAATATAAGAAACCTTGTACAGTTCTTAATCCTGCTGGTCCAGTTGCTCCAGCTGCTCCATATTGTGCTGCAAGTATTGCATCCGACCATTCACTGTTTGGAATAGTATCTTTTGCCGCATTCGCAATAGCTGCTGCAGTTATCTTCCATAAATACTTATTACTTGAAGTTGGACTACTTCCTGCTTGAGTCCAGCCGTTAAAGGCTCCCCCAGAAGCTGTTGTAGTGCTAGGAAGATAAACTTTAGCAGTTGAAAAAGTATACTCTAGATTTCCTGAAGGATCTGCAGGAGGGGTACTATCACTATTGTTTAGCTGAAAAAGTTCAACAGTAGCGCTTTTTAACCCATCAAATCCAGAGAACTGAATAGGAGGATCAGACCACTCATTATAAGCTATAGTATCTGAAGAACCTGAACTATTCGCTGTCGAAGCAACTATAAAAGTAGCTTGTCCTTCTGCGGGTGTTTGGGGTTTCCTGTACCATCCAGTACTACCTATTTGGTCACTAACAATATTTACACCTGATGCTGAAGTAATTGTTCCTCCTCCTGTTCCCGACAGAGTAACCGTAACAGTTGGAAAATTACTATCAATATCATCAGCTGCGCTTGCGCTTGCTGCATTTTTATATAAATAAATTAAAGCGGTTGAATTTCCTTGTGTACCTTCTCGTATCTTTCCAATACTTACGGTAGTTGTTTGTTGTTTAGTTGCATCATTCTTTTCTTGGACTGTAACTGTAAATACAAGAGGGGCTCCACTATTGTATGCAATAGCGGTGCTATTATTTAATCGTTTTGTATAGCTTGTACCAGAGGTGGGGTCTTTGAATACACTATCTACCGTACCTTCTTCGCCATCAACTGTCTGACCCGATTGAAAATCTCCAGTTACTTTAAACATTGGCTCAACAAAATTAATCGCTTCAGCAGTTAATTCAATGTTTGTATACTGATTACTTACCATACTATTATCAGCATTATAGTTCAGACTATGTATAGTTGGGCCTGCAGTAACTGCTCGTCCTCGTATTCCTGCAATTACATCAATCCACTCTCTTTCTGCAGTATAAGTAGTCCCGTCTCTTTTAATTTCTACCATTATGCCATCTTCGACAGGATCAGGAGTATAGTGCGCTTTTGTTACAGTTTTTGTACTGCTATTTGCAGTTATAGAGAGTGTTGAATCAGATGTATTTAATGCACGATCTGTAAATAGTTTACTATCTGACTCAATATATGCAACTTTTGCTGCGTATATTTTATTTGGATTTCCGCCAGCATTTAAACGAATTATATCGCCGACTTTAAAATCTGTTAAAAATGCGGCATCTCCTCCAGTTTTAGTAACAATATTATTTCCTGTTCCAGTCGGAACACTAACATTTGCATTTACATGTGTCCACCTATTTGCTTCTGCTGCATTTCCAGAACTCGGTGCATAGTTAGTTACATCAAACCATACATCTAATTGAGTGTTTTCAAACGTAACTAATTTATACCCCGCTAAAAGAAGATAATCATGTGTAGCAATAGGTGTTCTATCAAAAACAATATAAGCTCGTTCTAATGAGGCATGCTGCATTGATGTGAGATCTTGTGTATGACTCGCAGTAGTAGTTGTACTAGGATTAATTAATACCGAAGATTCATTATCACCATTACTAACCATTGCCCAACTTGTAGTTACTAATTTAAAAGTTGTTCCTGTTAAATTAAATTCCTCAAAGTCAGACTTTACACCTATAGCGAGTTCGGAGAGTCGTGGAATACTTGCTGCATTTCCATAAGGGTCATTTATTAAAATCTCCCTATATACCCAGCTACTTAATTTTTCATAGCCTACTGCTCGTACTCCGATTTGATAAACACCATTTTCTAATGACAGAGCATATTTTAGCTCTCCTGGATCATTAACCCGAATAAGCTCATTATCTGTTACAGTAGGGGTTACTTTAATATCATAACCAGTAATATCCTCACTAAAAGTTCCATCATCTGCTAAAGGCCTATCCCATTGTACGATTATCTCGTCTAATCCGCCTGGTACAGAAGCTCTTAATAAATATACATTTGGAGGCGCAGGACAAACTAAAGTAGCTTCTGGGTAAACAACATCCGCTACATCTAATTCAAATTCTCTATCTACAGCAGAAAACTTAGAAGTACTATACTCTGCCGCCGTAATTCCTATAGCTCCGTCATCTTCTTCGGTGATTCCAAGAACTTTATACTCTTTATAAGACTCATTAGAGGTTGCCCCTACGTTAGTTACATGTTTAATAACCCATATAGAGTCGGTAGAAAAAGATCCTGTAAATTGTGCTGATTGAGTACTGCTCATACTATCAAAAGTAATGATAGTTTTTTCACCACTATTGTTTACATCACCTGAATTAAACTCTCGGGTTTCCACCGTTGTACCATTTACAAGCTCAAGTAATAGACTTTCACCACTACTAGCTTTAGTTTCTGCAAGTACTATGTGCTTTTTAACTTCTTCATCTGTGAATCCATCTAATAAATTATCATATACGAGAGCAGCGTCAGTTGTAGAAGTCGGAATATAAGCAGATTCAATTGTATCTCCTCTTACATAATTAGTTGTAACATCAGGATCAGAAGGATCAGTATTAATTGTAGCACTATCTTGTGCTAATACAACTTTTCGTATATCTACTAAAGCTGATAAAGTATATGTTGAAGTTCCAGTAAGTGAGCCTATATTTCTATCAAGAGTTAAAACTGTTGCTCCGCTTGAAACAGCGGAGGAGGATACTCTACCAGAAAATAATATATCAAAATCATCTGAATTTTGAACATTAATTACGTCACCAGGTTGTATAAATCCTGCATTTATTCCTGTTTTAAAACTAATTATCTCTGTTTGATTTACGGCAGTCCAAAGTTTCCATTTACCATATCGTATTGCCTGTCCTTCAGAGGTACATCCAAATGCATTTGCTTCTTCTTTAATTATTCGTCCAGTATCTAAAATATTTTGACGATCTTCAACAATTAAAGGTTCAAGCTTAAACGAAGACGCAGGATTATTCCATGACACAATTACTTGGTTAATTCTCGTCTTACTTCCTGTAGTCTCAACTTTTATCTCATTATCAATAATATTTGCTTTGCCAAAATTATAAATAGGAGGACTTGGAGAATCTTGAATAGTAAGTACTTGACCACCAAGCCAGTATAGCATACCTCTAAATACGGTAGCCATATCCTTTAAAACTTTATAAGAATCGGTAGCTTTTGTAAGATAAATGTTAGCTCGAAAACGTGGTTCAAGACCTCCTTTGCCGTCAGCAACTAGTTCATCACAGTATTTTGCAATTTTGTATAAAGCAAATTTATCTATGTCGCTTGCTTTCAGAAAATGTCCAAGACCATATCGATCATTGGTAAGCATGTCGTAAAAAACCCATGCAGGATTATCAGTATAGTAAAGCCCTCTAGATAATCCACTTTGATTTGTGAGATTTTCATCACTAAAAGATCCATCCCATAATTTCTTATATTCTGCTTCCCCACTAGTAGTTAAATGACGAGGAGTATAGTTTGAAGGAATTTTTACTTTTTTACCTAATACATCATAAGTTCGAACAGGGACTGAACTATAATCCCTAGAATTAAAAGTAACGGTTGCTAAAGCAGTATGAGGATAATTTAATTTCTCTTTAACAATTGCTACAATACTTACTAAAGCAGAACTATCAATAGCTGAACTATTATTACTATCAAGTAGTCTTACAATATTTCTTTGCTGCCCATTAGGATCAGTATAAGCTTGAACAACACTGCAGTCGTAATCTTCTCCCCTTGGATTATCAACTCCTGTAGGCGTAAGTCGAGTAAACAAAACTCGTATATCTTCATAAGGTTGAAAAGCTTCTAAGTTATTTATTAGTACATCTTTTGAAAAAGCAGTTTTCTGTTTAGCTGAGTCTGCAAGGGTTTTAATTATATACTGACCCGCTTTTACTCGCCAAACTCCATCTCTTTTAAAATATACATGAATTTCGTGACCAGCTGCTTGACTATATAAGTCTCCACTGCCTCCTGTATGATATAAACCAGAAGGATATCTATACTGAAGTCTTAATTGATCAATTTCTGCAATTTCTCCAGCACTCATATTTGCGCTTAAAGTAACTACTCTAGTTTGTAGTGTAATTCTGCTAACAGTTTTATTTCCACCACCTCCGCTGCCGCTTCCAGGAGAAGTAACAGTTGTCCATGCTTCTTGTCCTGCATTAGTTGTATATGCATTACGAAAATATTCTTGACCTGCTTGTCCTGAATGGTGTTGTCCAATTACTTGAAAAACTGCTGTATCTGATGTTGATAATTGAACTGCTTTACTTGCTACACCAACACCTGCTAATTGGACTAATGGGGCTTGATTTACTGTTCCAGTTCTAAATTGTACACTACTATCTTCTACTTTATATGTTTGATTGTCTGCAGTATGAGTTCCACTTATAGCAAATTTTCTTTTAACAAGACCTGTAGTATATAAAGTATTATTAACAAGAGTTAAAACTTTAGAAGAGCTAATCTTTACTTGAAAACAGACATCTACTTGTATTTCTACATCTGTATCTACGTCTTCCTCAGGGTCAAATAAAGTTCCTAGTCCGGAGCCATTATTATTTACAATTTCTAATTTTGCAAAATTTTCAGAACCAGATGTTGAAGCACTCGCATTCTCAGTATCACGAATCTCATTTACAATATATTTTGCTTGTCCTCCTTTATTTAAACCAGTTAATTTTTTTACTCTTACTCGATGAATTGCATTTGAAATATTTGCACTATCAGCTACATAGCTATATAAAAAACTATCATTTCCATCTGTGTCTTCAACTACGAGTGTTGCAGGGTCTATTCCCAACCAAGATCCTTGTGTAACCTGTAAAATTTTTGCATTTATAGTTTTAACATTGTATATAAATATATACCTAGTATCACTATCTCCTGTTTCGGATAACTCTGAAAAAGCTGAAGTTGTTTCTACATCATTTTCATATACCGTTACTCCGGCATTTGCTCCTGTTGCATTAACAGTAATAGTATATTTTTCGGCAGAGAATATAGCTTCTTTAGTTCTATCCGTTAAAGGATCTCCATCTAAAAAAACGGATCCTTCACTCTCAGATAAGCCTTCAATTGGACCTTCAGAAATTAAATCAGTTACCGAGACTGTTTGAAATTTATTTCCTAAACCTCGACGATAAGCATTTGCGGGTGCAAACCTTCTTCTATCTCTTGATGTTATTGATGAAGTTGCCATTATCCAAAAATACTCCCAAATTGCCAAATTACAGACATATCTTGTGTATCTGGATCTCTCCATGTCAATACATCTTCAGCTTCTCTAGTGGATGCAGGTCCACCTGTTATTGTATCAAAAACTATTGGTTGTCCCGGTATTCGTAAATTTCCATAAAGTACCGGTACAGGGTCTCCTTCAATAACATTTTGTTCTGCTCCATTAAACATATAAGAAGATTCCTGATCTGTATCCTTTGCAGGATCTGGAGCCATCATTTCCGAGAGCCCTGTCATTGCCAAATTTGTAGCGAGTCCCATCGCCATTGTTCCTAATGTGCCTGCCGCACTTAATCCTGCCCCTACCGCTGCTAGAAATCCTTGGTTTGCAGCTACAGCCCCAAAAGTTGTAAGTGTACCACCCATAGTAGTAGCTCCAGCTAGACTTCCTTGTACAGCAACTTGTCCCATCATATAAGGCGCTGCTACAACTACAGCTATAATAGCTATTGCTGCGAGTATTTTTCCAAAACCTTTTGACCCTGCAGGAACAACAGTAACTGTTACATCTCCTTCTTTTAAAGGAAGTAAAAGTTCGGGTTCATGCTCTATATTTTTATCAGCAACATCAATAACAAAACCTACATTTTTTTCATGACAATCAATTAAGTATTTTTTAAACCCGTCATGGTTTGCATCTATACAACGAAAAATTTCTTGCATATTTTCAGCATGAACTGTAAAGCTAGTACCAAACTTCTCTCCCAGTTCTCCTTCTAAGTAAATTTTACGCTGCATATCTATACGCTCCTGTTAAACTTTTGTGCCATGCTGGATATAAACTCTCTCTACAAGATAAACGATTTACTGCATGGTGATAAAATATATCGTTACCTAAATAAACCCCACAATGATTATTTTTAGGTGCCATTACTTGAAATATCAATACATCATTTGGTTCAATATCTTCTAGCTCTATAGGTTGACCGCCCCAATCTTTTATTACATCTGCAGAAAAATAGTCTAAATCCTTGTCCCACCAATCGTCTTCGAACATTACCCGTGGAGGGATTATAATATCTTGAGTTTTTAAATAGTCCCTCATAGCTTCAAAACAATCTTTAGTCCCAAATTCATACTCTCTTCCATATAAGTCTGTAACTTTATTTTCTGGCTCTACTATTGTTAAATGTAGATCCGGATAACTAAAAATATAGTAAGGAATTCCTAATGCATTACAATAATCTATATCTACTTTTGTTGGTTCTGATGACCTATCTGGATGACTATGTACAATTCCTACTATATCTGTTGTTCTTACTAGTTTTAAATATTCTTGAGAATCAATAATAAAATCCTCATCATCTTGTGCTACATTTGTACATGGAAACCATTTTTTCTTTCCTTTTACTACTGCTAAAATACCACACCCCTCTCTGGGGTACTCATTTTCAAAGTGTTGTTTTATATCGTCAATAAACTCCATTATCTATACTTTCTACTTCCTGGAAAGCCTCCAAAAGGTAAAAGTCTTCCTGTATCTCTATCAACAGCGGGTACAGTATTTGTAAGAGTTCCTGCTGAACTGTGTGGTTTTGCTTGGTATCGAACCTTACAAGATTTTAATAGTTTTCCACAGCTATCTCCTGGCTCCCAAAATAAAGAATTCGCTTGCGGAACTTCATTGTTTGCTGTAGCTATAGTTCGTGTATTTCTCCAAATTGTTGAGGTTTCTGTAAGAACTATCGAAGATTGTGTACTCCAATTTGCAAAAGGGTAAACTACATAATCATTTCTTAAAGTATCATTTCTAACTGTATAAGTCCTATCGCTCCATAAAGTATATGAGCGAATTAATTGCCATAAAGAACTACTCGTAGATGGAGCAGTAGATACTGTTCCATCCGCACCTAAATAAATCCACAATAGCTCATAATTACTATCATCTGCATCGAGCGTGTATACTATATCATTTTCTGTAAAAGAAGTACTATTGCTATATAATTTAGGGTACAACCCATTTAATGCATTACTGCTAGTACGTCTTGTCCAGGTTCCTCCAGAGTACGTATGTGTTGCACCTTTAAAAATAATTGGTTCATCGTTTTGTGTAAAATAAAAGTTAAAATTTTGATTTGCAGAAACATACGCTGTAAGTCTACCATTAATATTCCATGAACAAGCTCCTACATTTTTTGGAGTATATTTCTTATAAGTAAGAGGACCGGGCTCTTTATCAGTAGCTGCACTTCCATCAGTAGATATTTGAGGTAAATTTGAAGTAACCGTTAAAGAGGTATCGCTTGTTGGAGTAGTCTTAACAGTTCTAAGGTATTTACCTTCAATTAGAATTTGATCTCCTTTTACAAAAGAACTAGTAAAAGCTGTTCCACTTCCAACAACTGTATCTAAATTACCACTTGCTACTGAGACAGTTCCTGCTAAATCTAATCCTGATACGGATTCTTTTAATCCTTTATATATCCAGCTACAGTATTTTCCTACTACCTCTCGTCTTGGTACTCGTATTCCAGCTAAATCGAACGGCACTGAAAGTTCAATATTAACCATTATATTTGTTTTATTTGCAATTCTATCTATAATATAAACTGCTTTTGGAAATTCTATTGCGGCTTTTGTTGCAGAAGTTACTGGGTCAATATTTAAATACTTTTCAAGAGTTCTTCTACGAGTAAGTCTTTTTCCAATTAAATCATTTAATTTAAAATTAGAGATTCCAGGTTTTGCTCCTCCTTCTGCGGCTGTAGAACTAAATGCATTTTGAAAAGTTGATCCAGTTAAAAGTAAAGATTCAACATTTGCAATTGTTAGATTAGGACGTCCCATTGCACCATCATTTGCTACTTCTAATCCGTCCATTGTAATTGGAAACCCATAATAAGTATTTCCATCAAAAACTATTGGTCCGAATCCGTCGTCATCTATATCACTTCCAGTAACAATCATTCCTACTGCAATTCCACCAGTTCTTCCACCAGAAGCGCTACTATTACTAACATTATCTACAGTTACACTATAAGCTGGTGAACCTACGGCTCCGTTTACGTCGGCTGTGACTGTATAAGAAACACCGTCCTCATTATCAAGTCCAGTGAAAGTTAATTGCGCATTATCTGTAAAAGTTTGTGGACGATTAAGTTTAACTACAGGGCCACTTATACTTGTTACACGAACTGTGCTATCTACTCCAGGGTGAAAATAAAGAGTAGTAGAATCATTATACTCTAGTTCAAATAAATCAAGAATTCCTTCAGGAATTTCTAATCCCTGTACATCCGTTGTTATTAAATTAGTACTCATGGGGCATATATTCTATCAAAAGTTGCGTTTACAGTATAGTGATCACTATTCGAATAAGTAAGACTCCAGTCCGAACAAACTACTTTTATAGTTTTTTCTCCCGTTGCCGTAGTATCATTTGTATCAGGGAGAGTAAAATCAAAGCTAGTAACTCCTGCTTTATTATCAAAGAATTTTACAATATCATCTGCTGTAGCCTTTGCACGGTTTACAAAATTTACAGTATACTTTTCTTCAATTGAATTTAAACCTTTTTTTGCTCGTTGCTCATATCCGTCCCCAAATCTTGCTTTTCTTACTTGAGGAGTAGATTTGCGAGAAAGGGTTTTATCAGGAATTATAGTAGCTGTAGTAATACCTGTTCCAGAAATTTGAAAACCTATTGCCATTATGCTGCTCCATACGGATTAAGAATACCGCCTGACCGTTTCTGATATTGTAGCTCTTCTTGAACTGCTTTAGCTACCAATTTTCCTAAGTCTGCTCCCATTGACGAATCGGACTCAGTATTAGACTCTGCTTTTCCTTGATTATCGATAGTTACATTCACTGTAACATTATTTGTTCCCATTCCAGAACCTGGAGTAACAGGAATAGACCGACCATCTGGTAAAGGAACTACAGCTTCATTATATCTACCTTCTCCAATTACTCCAATATGAGGACTTTTAGCGATTCCTCCATTTGCGTATTTACGGAAGCCTCCTTTTACAATACCTCCGTTTGCGAATCCAAATATTCCGAGCACTGAGCTAAAAAATCCACCCATTCCCGTACCGCCTTGTCCAAACATTCCTGATAAACCAGAGAAAAGATTGTTAAAAATACCACTAAAATCTCCTAAGAGACCTGAGAATAAACTGCCCAATTTATCTAAGAAAGGTGCATCACCACTAAATAATCCTTTTAAGTTCTCTACAAAATTACCAAATAAACCTGCTAAGCCTCCTGCTTGTTTCTTTTTTGATCCTGTAACCACTACTTCTTCCAGCGTAGAATCCAGTCCGCCATCTTTCGTATTATCGTAGCCTGGTGTTGACGCACCTACTTTTTCAATTAAACCACCGCCTCCACCACTTTGGGAAGGGGATGGACCTACGGCAGAAGGATCTTGTCCTTTTACTCCAGCAGCTAATTTATTTGCTCCTACTTCGCAGGCTGCTACTATTTTATCATAATGTAATTGGGAGCCTTCCTCTAATGCTTGTTTTACTTTTGCTTTGCCGGTTTCTGATCCTTCAACATGAGCATTTTTCATAGCAACTGCAGGATCTTCTACTCCCATTAATTTATCCATAAACTTTCCGGTCATTTGTTCCGCTAGTTTATCTGCTACACTTCCTATCATACCCTGTGCGATTTTAATAGCGGCATCTTTAATACTGGACTCTTCACCTTTAAGAACTGCGGCAAGATTTGTTTTCATACTGCCTTCTAAGCCTGATGTAGCCGCATCTCCCAACTGAGCAATTTCATCTTGCTGACGTTGTATAACTTCTAATTGAGCTTGTAGTACCTGTTGTTGGGCCGTTAATTCTTTGGTTCTTGTGGCGTCTTGGCCTGCTCCTAAAGTACCTTGTCTAGTCATTTCGACTTGAATTTTTTGCATTTCAGCCAATGTTTTTTGACGATTATACTCTAGCTGTAATCGTGCGTTTTGATCTTTGGTTAGGCCTTTTCCAGCTCGAATAAAAGCTTCCTGTAGTTTGGTAAGTTTTAATCTAACTTGGAACTCTTCATCAATAACTGTAGCAATCTGACCTTGTATAAGACCTTGCATTTTTGATAGTTCCATACCACGAATTCTTTGGGCAAGATTTTTATCAGTAGCAGCAATTATTTTAAGAATTGCTTCTCCCTCGGCGTTGAGTATGCCAGCATCTGCATCTTCCTTTTGAAAATAATCTGCAAAAGTACGATTACCCTGTGCTTTATCCATACTTTTAAACATATTTTCTACTTCAGTTAATTGTCCTATATATTCAGAAAATACGGAAGAACTTTGGCCCATTTTTTGAACCATCTTATCAAAAGATTTACCTGTATTTACTGCTCCAATAAAAGCGTTGCCCATAGATATAGTTTTCTTTGTCGCATCTTGTAGACGCTTGGTTAACCCCGGAAGCCTTTCTTGAAGAGTAGCTAGAGCATCAGAATACCTTTTTGCTTCTTCCTCGCCATATATCGCAGTACCTGTGTCTTGCATAAATGTCATAGCTTTTGATACCTGAGCAAGATCGGAATGTAATTCTTGACTTCCCTGACCAGTACGTTGTAGTATTTTTCCTGCTCGTAATAATGTTTCTACTATTTCCGCATAGCTTTTTTCGATGGCTGCATTTTCTGCAGGCTTCATAAACAGATCCTGCCATACAGTAGGGCCTGTATACGCACCGCTTTCATCTGTAGGTGTATACGTTCTACCTGAACCTTCTATTTGGTTTAAAGATTTTAACTTCTGGGCCATACCTTCAAGACCTTTAATTTGATCATTAGCTAGAACATTTGCCATTCGAGACGCTGCTTCCATGCCGCCCCCAACGTCTTTCCACTTATCACCCATCTCAGCGATTGCTTCATTTTGTTCTGCATAATGTGCTGTTAAAGCGGCAGCACTTCTTTCTATGTTTTTTAATTCATCGGACTTTAGCATATCCATAATTTCTTTAGCAAAACTTAGTGCTAATTGTAACATTCCAAGAATTGCTATTGCATTAAAGGCACGGGAAGCAAAACGTCCCAGATGTGCCCAACCAGCCCTCATAGTACCCATTACTTTACCATGCTCTGCTTGTAAACTATATAACTCTGCTTTTGCACCTGCTGACCATCTTTTCCATCCAGTTGAATTTTCTTGTATCATTAACTGGTGTTGTGCTTTTATAATTTTTATATCACGAAGAACTGCTTTTTTTGTTGCCGAAGTAACTTTTAAAACTCCACTCCTATTGGCATTAGCAGCTCGTTCCATTGCATAAATTTCTCGTCCACCTATATCCCCTGCTGCTATATTTTTCCCCATAGGGGAGTCGCTAGCAATACCGGCCATTCGTGATTTTGCTTGGTCCGCAGCATTGGTAATGTCTGCTAAAGCGGGAGCTGCGGGGGCTAAACCTTTTACAATACTAATTCCTAGTATACCAAAAGCTGCAGCAAGTGCTTCTATATTATCCGCTAAAACTCCTCCTGTGAATTGAGCTATAGGATTGAGTATCTTCATTATCTTTTTGACTAGATCATCAAAAGACTTTCCAAGTCTTGCAATTTGGTTAACATTCTCTCCTACATCGTCAAATTTTTCTGTTGTCTGATCAAGTACAGCATTCACTACTGCTTGTGTTCTTTCGAACGCGGTTAATTCTTTTGCAGTTTTATTTATACTTTGTGCATAGTCTGCTGTAACAGTATCTAATCTAACAATAATACCTAATTCATCTAAAAGTTCTGGTTCTGCTTTGATTGCACCTTTTACAAGTCGATTAAAAGAGTCTGTTAAATCTCGTCCTAAGGCAATAGAGGTATTTTTTGCAGCTTTTGCAAGACTCTGCATCTGATCTGTAGATACCCCTGCCGCAGAGCCTATTGCTGCAGCTTGAGAAGCGGCTTCAAATTCCAACATACCACCCGTAGCTTCCTGCATACGAGAAGTTAAAAGTTTCATAGAAGTGCCGGTTTTTATTGCGTATTGTTCTTGTGCGGCTGTTAATGATGAAATATCGCCAGCTTTCTTTAAGAAGTTATAAGCCGCAGAAATTGCAAAGATATTTGCAGCAAGAGTTGCATATGCAGCCACAAGGCCTCCAGTGCCTTGTGCCATTTTTGAGAAATTTTTAGTAGCATTTGAAGATGAGGCTGCTACGCCTTTTATATTTCTATCAGCAGTTCTGGCACTAGTTGAGGTTTTATCTAGTTCTAAACCTAATTTTTTCGCATTAACTGCTACTCTTTTGGTAGTGCCTTTATCATCAATTACTACATCAATAAAAACTTGATTTTTCTTTGCCATTAGCCTCTTACATTATGAGTGTAATTTTTCCCACTCGCTTGCTGTTTCTTGCGCTCTTCAGCTTTTCTTTTTCTTTCTGCTTCTTGGGCTCTACGAGAGATTAGAACCCCATCATACAACTGCATAAAAAATAAAATTTCTTTTGGATTCTCAATTTTATATAAGTCAAAAAGTTGAGGGGTTTCAACCCAGTTCTTGCCCATATATGTACCAGACATTCCATCCCACCTATCTGATACTGAATTATACATAAAAAATGCCACTTGTACTTCCTCTGGAAATGCAGAGGCATCAAGCGGCATCTTTTCGGGATCAGGCTCTTGGCCTAGTTGTTCACAAATTCGTAAGTATTTCTCAACATCAATAGTATCTTGTTCTTCTACATAACGAACAAGCAGCTTTCTTACTTCAGCTACTTGTTCCCAGTAAAATTTTCAAGATCACTCACTGTTTCCGTAACCCAAGTGTCAAAATCCACAGCATTTTTCATCAATAACTGGGCGTTCTCCGTAGTATACGGTAAACAGTCTTCTGGATCGAATTGCGAAACATCCACCAAAAGAAGCTCTTCTAAGTATGAATATTTTAAGCCTTTCCATCCTTTTATTACTGATTCACAATAATTAACTAAGAACTTATCTTCGTCTAATATTTCTTCAGGTTGACGAGTTTTTTTATTCCATTTCGTACTTAAACACTTTTTACGAAGTTTTACTAATTCTTCCCGTGCTAAAAAGCATAAATCAACAGTCATTTCTTCACACCCAGGATAGGGAATTGTAACTGTTTTGCTCGGAGTCATTAGACTCGCTAAAGATACGGGTTCTGGAGTTTTTGGTTTTGTCTCTGGCATTACATAAGTCCTTATTAAAAATTTATAGAGATAGTATAATTCAAAAGACAAGAAATGTCAAGAATTATTTTTGGAGGGTGAGGGAAAAAGGGGCCGAAGCCCCTTTTATATGTTAAGCGTAGTCGTCTACTGGGTAGTAGGTGATTGCTGTAATTTCGTTTGCAGTTCCGAAATCCGTCGGTAGTGCCTGGAAGTTTGTTTCCATCGATATTACATCTTCTACTTGGTGAGTTGGTACTTCAATATGAGCAGTTGGGAACTCAACTTTTAATGCAGGATCAGTAGCGTTACCTGTAGCGGAACTACCACCGATATGCATTGTTACCTTAAATTTGTTCACAACTTTGGACATAGCACCAGTACTTACTAGATCGTTAAAGAACTGTCTAGAGGTACCTGATGTTAAGTCACTATCTTCTAAAGTTAAGTAACAAGTTGCATTACCTGTTGAGGTTCTGGTTCCTGTTACGTGCTCCAACGGCTTGTTAATAGCACCTAATTCTTCCGGTACAAGATATGTAATATTATTTGCAATATTAAAACTTCCACCAGTTAGTGTAAGGCCATACTTACCATTAGCAACTGTACCAGTATTAGCATTGTAAGAACCTGAGCCGATGGCTACTAGTCCTGTTGCATTACCTAGATTTTCTGCTTGGGCTTTTGTACCGAATAGTGCGAACTCAGTGGTTGTATTTGTAGTACCTCCATACGTTCCTGTCTCATCACCTACACGAACAAAGTGATGGGTGCCATTCAGATCTGTATTACCCGTACATCCAGTAATATAGACTTGGTCGCCTGTAGTAAGATTGTGTGCAGTTGAAGTGGTAACAACTTCATTAGTTGTATCAATTGCTGAAATAGTAGCGTAAGAACCGGGAAAGATAGTAGATATCTTATCCGCTGCATCTGATGCTTCAATATCAACAGAAGTTAGTCGATTTCGAATAAAGTTCTTAGTACTTGTTGTTCCTTCGTCAATCGCCTGAGTAGTAGTACAAGCATTACTATTACCTGGATCTACTTTTACAATTTCGAATACACGTCCTTGAGCATTACCAGTATTAATCCAGACGTCTCCAACATCAATCTCATCGCCATCTAAAGTAACATCAGTACCTACAGGGGTTGTAGCATCTACATGAGTTTTTCCTGACCAGTCCATAACTTCTTTTGCGAATCCTGTCCAGTTTAATGTAGCAATTCCATCAACATCGAAATCAATACTAACTTCATTTACAACCGCTTCCGGTAATCTGTAAATTAAAGGATTTGATGTTGCAGTATCAATCCAGAACCAAAGAGTCATTCCATGAAGCGCCGCTCGGTTGGACTCAGTAGCCACAATAGTAGAAACTAGAGGATCTGATCCGGCGGTTGCAGGGGTTACTACCGGACCTGATACAGCATTAGTCGCTCGAGTAAATTTGTAAGAAGCATATGTATCTGCTCCAAACATTGATGCCCATAATACTTCTTCCACCGCATGAACCTCAGCAGCGGAGTCGGAAGATCTAGTGCCGGAAGGAGTTGGACTTCCTGCTTTTGATTTAAAGGGACGAATGTAAGTTGAAAACGACCACTCAGCCGGTGCAAGAGAGTCAGTAAACATACGACGGCCTCGACGAGATACACCAGCAGAACTTTCCATTTCTGCCAATGTTATTTCGGAAGTATTCGTAGTTTGAGAAAAGCTGTACCCATCAAGAATGGGAACTTCCCACAAGTCTCCTAAACCAAGGCTAGCGGCTGTTTCAGTATTATCCGTAGTATTTCGAAATTGAATAATCAATCGCGTATCACGGCTAAAATATAGCTGTTCTGCCATAGTTATTATCTCCTATGAAACTTGAAAAGACTGGTCGTGAATGTTTATTCGTGCCAGAATTTTCTAATATCGAACCTCTATGAGTATTTCTCCAACCCCTAGAGGATCTAGTACACCTTCATCAGTATCAATACTAATAATTGTGATTTGTTGTGTATGCTGCTCTAAACCGTTTCTATCGTGATATTTTAAACGACTATTTTCTTCTAGAACAGTCTCTACATCTTCTAGTAACTCGTCCAGTGCGTTTACTGCGTCTTCTTCATTAACATAGCATCGGACCGTTACATTTAAAAATCTGTCTTTATAACCCCCTGTTTGGTATTGTCTGCTTTCAGACCCAGCGTTTAAATGGATTGCAGGAAACTGCTCTACCTCATCCCAAAACTTTAACCTAGGACTGGTTTCTGCAACTGCTTGTTTATACAAACCTCTTCCATCTATTAACTCGAATTTATCGGCTAACGCTTTTGTAATTCCTTGTCGTCTAGAAGTATATAATCTCTCATTAGACATTAGATCCTCCTAGTATAAAATCTTCCGAGTGCCATATTTGAAGCTACTTCTCTAATAGAGGCATCGATTAGCTTTCTAGGGTCTCTATCGGGGGTTGCCCAACGAGCGTCTCCTTGGCCTACCTCGAACACTTTATAAGGATCGTGTTCATATGTATACCCCATACTTAGAAATCCTTGTCTGGTTTGAGTAATATCAGTAAGTTTAACACTTCGAGCAAGCCTACCTGTTCTATTTTCTAATCTAGGCGACCTCATATTTTTTTGTACTGTTTGAGGTAGTTTTTCTTGTATCATCGCCATTAGAGAAAAAGGACTAAATTGTCTAGACTCTCTCGCTTTTATATTTTTTACTGATTTTGCATCAATACCAGCACTTTTTACCGTAGTAATTGGGATAGGTCTTTTATACTTCTTCTTACTCTTTCCCTTACTGCTATTTTGTATTCTTGAACGGGCTTCCCCAACAATGCGTACGTTTTTCTTTCTTTTTGGAGAAGCAGCAGAAAATAAAACCTGACCCAAAGCATCTTTCATAGTGATAGATCCTTTCATATTTGCTATATCCTTAAATCTATCTGTTAAAATTTGAGCTGCTCTTGATTCTGCATTTTTTTGTTCCTGGTTACTAACAGCTTTTTGCCAAGTAAGAATAGGAACATAATCTTTTTTAAATTTTCCGTTTTCGTCAAAGGCTTGATCGTGGTCAATAGAAATAGTTATTTCATTTCTAATTTCATCAAATATATTATTAAGTATATCTCTATCTTTTTGATCAGTAATTCCGGAAGCCATTGATTCTGCTCTTAAAGCTTTCATACCCGCAGAAGCAACACCACGACCTTCTTCTTCGTGCCCTAGCTGAGCCCCAAAAAATCCGTCTTTTCCTCCAATCTTTTTTAATCCCGCTTCCATACCTCTTTTATTTATTTTATTATTTGTGAAAGCATTTCTAATAATACTTCCTAGTTCTCCTGTACTATTTTTTTCCGCTTTAATAGTTCTATAACTAGTAATTATATAAACATGGTCTAGTTTGCTAAGTCTTAAATTTTTTGCTGCATCTTCTAGTTGTTTAATTCTTTCCTTTGCTGTGTAAAGTATTTTAGCCCCGTCTTTAACATCTGTAATTTTAGCTTTATGAGATTTTAAATATATATCCCAATTTTTCCATATTTCTTTAAGAGCTTTCTTCGCATTAGAATCACTACCTATTAACTTTGGAAAAATTGATCGTAAAATGTTATTAAATCTGCGTTTGTTTATAACCAGAAGCTGACCATGTTGTCTAACTAAGTCTTCCCTGCCTGCATCTCCTCCGAGTTTTGCTAGCTCTGTTGTTATCTCTTCAGCTACCTTTTTTAATTCTCGAGATGACATTTAAAAATTCTTATATAGGTCTAATACCCTCTTAATGTGGTCGGGGA
>CEVZ01031400.1_pt1 | contig 17972 bp, 13 predicted proteins | sample 361371 | NCBI WGS metagenome assembly CEVZ01 (sample SAMEA2620217, study PRJEB7988) | marine metagenome | isolation source: saline water (ENVO:00002010), including
GTTGCACAATTGCTGATCGGCGAGGCCCTGATAGAGGCAAACGCCGATAGCATCATCGCAGAGCTAATCACGTGGTCGGGAACTGGAACCATCGCACTGGGGCTATACTTCCTGATCTTCCTTGCTCGTCACGAGGGTGACTTTGCCGATGCATACAACAAGGCCGAGAAGCTGGTGATGGATACAGACCCCCGAACAGGGGAGAACGTATTAGTGGACGACTCTCCAAAGATGGTTCGGGCAGCTTGGTACTCCATCCCCGCAGTCATGACATTCATCGGCCTCCTAGCTTGGCTAGCTGCTTGATGTGGTCCTTGATGTCGGAAGAGGAAAATACCGAGCTTGTAGATCAGGTCATAGGCAATCCTGCGTTCGATCAATTAGGTGGGTACTACATCTTCTTCCGTAGAGCCGCAATACCGATTTTATTGTTCATTATCGGACTATTCTCCTACACAGTCTTCCAATCATTCCTTTCCCATCAAAACTCATTGGTACTTTCATTTGTAGTAGTGGGCCTTTCTTTAGGGCCAATTTCCAATCTCGAGAGGTACTATGGTGCCATTTTGTCCAAAAAACAGTGATTGACCATCGGTCTTCCGAACAAGTCAAACGTGAATACCGCTAGCGGCAGGTATGGGTCTGTTGGATGGCTTTGATATTTTCAGCCTGCTCGGCTTGGGTGGGATTTCAGGAATAAAACTTCTTTTTGCCGCAAGTGCACTAGTCGGGGGAATTCTGTTCGTCCTGTACTTCTTCCTCCTGATGATCGGTGGAATCGCTACTGACGTTTTCGACGGCCTATTTGGCATAGAAGTTGATGTGGGTGCAGATGCATCGTTCAAGGCACTAACCTTTCAGGGAATTATGGCCTTCATGATGTTCTTCGGTTTAGCCGGACTTTACACAATGGAGTCAAATGGCGGTGCTAGTCTGGCAGTCGTCGCTGGAGCATTAGCAGGCGGAGTCTCCATGTACTTCACTGGCAAGCTGTTCGAGCTCTTCGTTACCCTACAGCAAGACGGCACGACCGAGTTATCCGAAGCGATAGGCTCCAAGGGGCAAACATACCTGAGGATCTCCGAAGGCGGTCTGGGGCAAGTTACCGTCGAGGTAAACGGGATTCAGCGAACATACAACGCAAGGTCCGAAGACGGCGCGCAAATTGGAACTGGCGACTTTATCGAGGTCGTCGATACGATCGGAGAGGTCCTGGTCGTAAAACGAATCTAGGCTGGACAAATTTCGTGACCCTGCTAGGGTAAGCATTCATAGGATATGGCCCACTCAATAGACCAGAGATGATACAATGGCAGAGGCAAGTCAAATTCTAACAATTATGATTTTTGCTACAGTTTTGGTACTGGTAGCAGCCGTGATGTTTTTCGCGCAGAGGTACAAGAGATGCCCACCTGACCAAATAATGGTCATATATGGTAGGACGGAGAAGACCGCGGAGGGGCGCCCAAAACCATCAAAAACGCTCCATGGCGGAGCTGCTCTTGTCTGGCCACTGATTCAGGATTACGCCTACATATCCCTCAAGCCCATGACAATCAACATCGACCTAAAGGGGGCCCTCTCCCTTCAGAATATTCGAATCAACGTCCCCAGCACATTTACCATAGGTGTTTCAACCGAGCCTTCGATAATGGCAAATGCTGCAGAACGTCTACTCGGATTCAGAATCGAAGACATCGAGGAGATGGCCAAGGAGATAATCTTCGGTCAGCTACGTTTGACAGTAGCTACCCTGACCATCGAGCAAATCAACCAAGACAGGGACGCCTTCTTGGAATTAATTCAGAAGAACGTCGGCGCCGAAATGAGGAAGGTGGGACTTTACCTGATTAACGTGAATATTGCGGACATCACCGATGAGTCGGATTACATTGACAGCATTGGAAAGAAGGCCGCAGCAACTGCCGTCGAACAAGCCCGAGTCGATGTCGCCAACGCCGAGAGGGACGGAGCAATTGGCGCTGCCAAGGCAGACAGGGCCCGAGAGATCGAAGTAGCAGAGAACCAGGCCGAGGCAGAGAAGGGGCGCAAGGCAGCAGAGGCAGACCAACGTGTTTTCGTCGAGCAACAGGAAGCAATGGCAGTATCTGGGGAGAATGCCGCCCAAGCAGAAATCGCTCAGGCCAATGCAGATTTGTCCGAAGCTGAAGCATCAGCAAAGCAGAGGGCCGACATCGCTACAGCCAACGCAGAGGCAGCCATCCAGAGAGCAGTTTACAGCGAAGAGGAGGAACGCCTGAAAGCCTCGGAGATCGTGAAAGAGAACATAGTCAAGCAGCAAGTCGAGATTGCCGCAGACGCCGAAGCAGAGAGGCAGCGTCGGGTCGCCCGTGGTGAGGCAGATGCCATACTGGCCAAGTATGAGGCCGAAGCAGAGGGAATTCAGAAGGTCCTTGATGCAAAGGCACAGGGTTACAACAACCTAGTTTCCAGCGCATCGGGAGATCCTAAGGCAGCAGCGACCCTGCTGATGGTCGAAAAGATCGAGGCGATGGTCTCCGCCCAGGTAGAGGCAATCAGAAACCTGAAGATAGACAAGATCACAGTCTGGGACAGCGGTAACAGCCCCGACGGGTCATCTGCCACTAGTAACTTCGTTAGCAGCCTAGTCCAGAGCTTGCCGCCGATTCATGATGTCGCCAAGATGTCGGGAGTCGAACTACCAGATTACCTAGGTTCAATGACTGATGAGAATGAAGACTCTTGATCGGAATATTTTCTACGGCATGCTCTTGAGCCTTTCCGGGGTGGGAATTGCATGATGGGCGATGATGCGGTTCTGGTCGGAGGGGCCAGGACCCCTTTTTGCGAATGGCTCGGAGGGAAGAGAGGGGATGGAGAGCCCGGAGGCAGACTAGCGTCGATTAGTGCCGAAGAATTAGGGGCAATAGCCATCCGAGGCGCTCTCGACAAAACCGAAACAGATCCGAAGACGGTAGATCACGTGATCATGGGGCACGCACTACAGACTTCTAGTCAAGCTATCTTTGGAGCAAGGCACTCCGGACTAAAGGCCGGTTTGCCCCAAGAAACTCCAATGCTCACATTAAATCGATTGTGCGGGAGCGGCGCGCAGTCTATCGTCACCGCGTCACAGATGATCAGGCTCGGAGAGGCCGATGTAGTGATCTCAGGGGGTATGGAGAACCTAAGCCAAGCTCCACATGTTTTGAGGGATGTTCGAGATCAATACAAACTCGGTAGGCCGCCCCAGCAGGGCGATCAACTCACAAAGAACATGGAAGACTACCTTTTCACCAACCTGAGGGATGAGATTAGTGGATTCTTCATGGCACAGACCAGCGACGAGCTTTGCCGCAGGAAAGGAGTCGTAAGGGAGCAAGCAGATAGTTTTGCGGCCCTAAGCCATCAACGAACAGAAGCCAGTATCGCATCGGGAACTTGGGAACAGGAGATCGTCGATGTAGAGACGAAAGATGGTCTGGTCGATTTCTCTCAAGAAGACCATGTTGTCATCGGAACGACAGAGGAATCCCTCTCGTCCCTGCGGACCCACTTTGGACCTGACTCATTGGTCACCGCTGGCAATGCATCAGGAGTGGTTGACGGGGCTGCTGCCGTGGTAATCAAGTCAGCTACCAGAGCAAAAGATGATGGCGACGAGCCATTGGCCAGAATCGTCTCGTGGGGCATAGTCGGTATAGAACCGGCAATAATGGCATACGGGCCAGTCCCCTCCAGTCAGAAGGCCCTTGCAATAGCGGGATTATCGACTGCCGATATAGATCGATGGGAGATTAACGAGGCATTTGCAGGTCAGGCAGTCGCATGCATCGAGGATTTGGGAATTAACTATGAGGTGGTAAATGTCAATGGGGGCGCAGTGGGCCTTGGACACCCACTAGCAGCAACTGGGACCCGACTAGCCCTTACTCTCGCCCATGAGCTAAAGAGGAGCGGAGGGAGGTACGGCGTCTCTACTGCCTGCATTGGTGGCGGGCAAGGTATCGCAGTGGTGATTGAGGCCCTCTGAGGTCAGAAGTGTGACTCTTGCAATAGTAGTTATTATGCCTAGCAATTGCTGGCGTGGCATATGGCGCACATTCCAGGAACTGGACATGCAAATAGGACGAGAAGCTTAGTCAAGACTTTGACATGGCGGATAATTGCAACAACTGACACAATCATCATCACCAGACTTGTCACTGGTAGTTGGACTGCAGGAGCAATAGTCGGAGGTGCTGAAGTATTCACGAAAATGTTCCTATATTACTTCCATGAAAGAGGATGGAGCTCACTTGATTGGGGTCTAGAGGACGTCCCGGACGCCGAATCTAGCACGGCTTAGGCCGATCACAAGACTCCAGCAGTACCAAGAATATCCCAACAGTACCTTAGCAGACTCGCCATCAATGCTATGAGGAAAGGGTATGTCAGGATTTGCTGCGGAACCATCTTTATCGCAGTCTTGGCACCCAGCCAAGCTGACGCATAGACAAGCAACATCACTATAGGTATCCAAGTTCCAACTGCTCCCCAAAGATCCCACCCAGATCCATTAACAACCAAGTGTGATGCGACCCCGATCGGAACCATCCATGTCTCAATTATGTATGAAGTGCCAGCTGCATAGTGAGGCTTCCATGCGAATAGGGAACGGTGCATTGTAACAAACAACATCCCGCCACCTATCCCTAGTAGGCCGGAAGCAGTACCTCCCGCTAGGCACATACCCCTGTAGCGATTGATTACCTCGTTACCAATTTCACTAGGCTCTACAGACTCAAAACCATTGCCATTCTTCTCCCCTGCTAACTGCCTCACCGTTCTTATTATCACCCAAAATAAAAGGGAAGCAGCAGCGAATTTTATGGTGAAATCACCCATGCTTTCGATAAGAATGGAGCCAATGACTGCACCTAGGATAGCTCCGATCAAAGCAGGGGGAATTGCGTACTTGCCAACTTCCTGAACAGCATAACCATCTTTGGAATGGGCGTTCTTACTGCCCATCGAAACCATCAGAACGAGGATAAGTGAACTAACGATGGATAGTTGGATCCCCCATCCTAAAATGTAATGGAAAATGGGGACAAAAAGAACCCCGCCACCCAATCCCAATGGCGCGAAAAAGAATGCAGTTGACAGAATTAGTACCAAGGCAATCAATGATGCTAGCTCCATTTCAACCACTTTCTTCGATAAACCAATTATCTTTCTTTGGAGGCAATGGCCTATTCATCCAAAGGGGCCTCCTTTCACCTCTCGGATGTGTCTCACGCTGCCTCGCCCAGAGATTCCACTCTTTGTAGTATCGGAAGGATTTACCCCTGTCGACCACAATATCGCCATACTTCTCATCTTCTCCAGGCCTAGAAAGTTTGACCTTCTGAAGCCAACAATGCGCCCCGCTTATCGGATCCGGTTGCACTGCATGGGTAATATTCTGGTGAACGCCACCATCCCTCCACCAAATTCGATTGGTATCCGGATCTTCAGATAGCCAAGGACGCACCCCCTCCAAGGTCCTCATCCGCATCTTGCCATCACCTAATTCCTCTATCTCCACCTCATTTGTCATGTACCGATTTCCCTGGTCTTGCTTTCTTCTCCATCGACCAATGTGATGCGAGCACCCAACCACCCCGGGTTTTATTCCCTCAGTGACCCAAATTTTGTCAATGAACCACCCAATTTCGGTTTCGATCTTTAGCAAATCACCTTCTCTAACATGTAACTTGGCAGCATCAGATGGATGTATCCAGATTGGGTTCCTGTGTGCGATCTCCGATAACCACTTTGAGTTCGCAGAACGAGAGTGAATGTGCTGTGGGAGTCTGAAGTTCGGCAGAAGACAGAACTCATCTTCGCCAGTTAGGTTGTCTGGGTGGACATGGCTTTTTATCTTGTAATGGGGAATAGAATGCTCGGGGTATCCAAACTCAATCATCGTATTCGAGAAGAACTCTTGCTTGCCGCTTGGAGTCGGCCACCCCTCCTCTTCATGCTTATTGTAGGTGGCTTCTTCAATTAGGAATGCACCATGCCTCCTCATGTAGCCAAGCTCATCTGTGCCTTCGTTTTCGGCAGCTTCAGAAAGGCCAGGAACCCTCTCGAAAATGTATTGGTAGTATTCATCTATTGTGATTTTCTCCCCTTCCCTGTATGGGCTCATGAAATGCTCACGGATCCCCATTGTCCCGTCATCAATTCTCCAGGAGAGCTCATTCCAGAATTCGTCCTCCTCCCATACTTCACCGGGATTCACCTCATGCGTGAACTCCACATCCCTGCCTTCGCGTCTGGCGAACTCCCGTAGGACAGGCTGACGAAAAGCGACCCACTTACCAGAACTGGTTGCGTAAGAATTCACATCGTGCCTTTCTGATGCATGTCCCATCGGAAGTACGTAATCTGCGAAGAAAGCAGTTTCGTTCCAAGTTGGAGTAAGGGCAATGTGGCACCCCACTGAATCCTCATTCTGTAGCATCTCCATCCATGAAAAACCATCCGGGTATGTCCAAACTGGGTTGAAAACCCTCGTGAAATAAACATCCATTGAACCCCTGCCATCCTTGATTAGATGAGGCAGGATGTGACTCATTTCGTAGTGGGACAGTGTGTATTCCGGTGGGAAATGCAACTCATTCCAACCATCGGGATCGGGTGGGACATCGAATAGCTCTGGTTTGAACTTAGACCAAGAGTTGGGTGCTGTTCCTCCTTCGGTTCCCACGCTTCCGGTAAGTACATTCAGTAGGTGCAGTGTCCTACTGACTTGCCATCCGCCCAAGTTACCAATACTGGCCGAACGCCAAACATGAGTGCATAGCCTACTGCCCGCCCCAGCTACTAGCTCCCCCGTTTCAATAACTTGCTCTACTGGGATTTTACACTCCTCTGCGGCGAACTCTGGAGTATATTCTTTGTATTCTTCTTTTAGCAGCTCTATGAAGCTTTCAACAGTCCTTTCTGCTTCCGGATGGTCATTCTCCAACCACATTTCCCAATTGACCCATTTTTCAATGAATTCAAGATCGTAAAGGCCCATGTCCAGGATAATCTTGGCCCATGCTAGAAAAAGCGCAGGTTCAGATCCAGGCCAAGTTGGTATCCAGTGATCAGCCATCGAAGCAGTGTTTGAGAGCCGAGGATCAATGACAATCAGTTTGGCCCCATCCATCATTCCTTCGAGAATCCTTTGGGCGTGCGGATTGAAGTAATGCCCAGTCTCAAGATGTGACGATGTCAAGACGATTACTTTGGCATTAGAGTGATCTGGCGAGGGCCGATCGTGCCTATGCCACAGTGCGTAACCAGTTCTCGCACCAGAAGAGCAAATGTTTGTGTGGCTGTTGTGCCCATCGACTCCCCAAGATTTCAAAATTCGATTAGTGTAACCCTCATGACCGGGTCGGCCGACATGGTAGACAACCCTGTCCTTGGCACCTGATTTAAGTGACTCACGAATCTTGAGTGCAATTTCGTTCAATGCATCTTCCCAGCTAATTCTCTCCCATCCCCCGGAGCCTCGCTCCCCGGTCCTACGCATCGGGAACAGAATCCTCTCAGTATCATTAATTTGATTTATCGTGGCAGGGCCTTTCGCACAGTTCCTTCCTCTGCTACCCGGATGGTGGGGGTTCCCTTCGAATTTAGTGACCTGCCCTGTTTCTTTATCCACGTATGCTAGTAATCCACAGGCAGACTCGCAGTTGAAGCAAGTCGTAGGAACTAAAGAATAACTCCTTTCGACCCTCTTTGGCCATTCATTAGCATCTAGTTCCTTGTGGCTTTCCCACTCTTCGTAGCCGGGAAAAGATCGTAGCTCCTTCGAAGCCCCATGTGCGTTGTCACGATCCAGGTTGGGAATTATCCCAAGCCTTTGTGCGATTCTTTCTATGTACGATCTACCCATATTTACCTCACAGCAAAGCCTCTAATTGAGGGTCCTTGACCAATTTCTTATCATGGAACCAAGCCAGAATTAGTACCATTGAACCAATAACGGCATAAATCGGCTCCATAGTTGCCAGAGGGAAGAAAACCGCACCCCCTAATGCCAAAGTCTCGAGCAGAAACTTCAATGTTAGAAAACGGTCATCAGACCAAGACCTGCCTTTTGCTTGTCCAAAAAGCCAGGCAGTGTAAATTCCAGTCATCAAGGCCAGGGGTATTCCAAGTATGGATAAGTAAGTTAGTAGAACTAAATCAAGATCAAGAATCAAGACTAATGCACTTGCAAATAGGACGCTGCCGTATCCAGCAAGAATATACGCCCCTTTGACAAGCCAAGAATCCCAATTCGGCCGCAGCAATACATACAGGAATCTCTCTGGCCTATCGAGATCGACAACAAGGAGAGCTCCAGTCAAAGCCAAGAAAAGAATCCCAATGCCAATAGTTTGCAACCATAATTGACTATCTGCTTCCACTATTCCAGCGAGCATGGAGAGAACAGCAACCACATATGTCCCCGCACAAATGCCCTTCGTCCAGATATAAGCAGAAACCTCCCAGCCCCACAACACACCCTTGCTGGGTTGGTCATAGGACCTCTTGGAAACACCCCCCTCGTCCTCAAGGCTCTCCATAACGTCCCTAATTATCGCCCTATCTCGGCTGTTCGAGCTCTTGAGCTTCTTCTCCAGGGCCAATTGCACAATCATGGAAGAGGTATCCGCCGAATCCAACCTACTCTCCGCATATTTTGCAAAGTGGCCAACACCAAAAGCCTGATCCGTCCACATTCCGAAACCAGTGACTTCAGTCGCCTCAGGACGGAGCATCTCTTCACTAGTTTCAACATAGAAAACATTCGGCTTGGCCCCCGACTCAGGTTTTCTCACAGTCGTATTTTCAGAGGCGACAATTTGGGAAATTTTCGACGTCGGATCATCCAGATCACCCGAAACTATGGACTCAGTAGGGCAAACAATTACGCATGCAGGCTCAAAGGAATTTTCCACACGGTGCGCGCAGTAGTTGCACTTGGCGGCAGTTCCTTTGTCGGGGTCGATGTAAAGTGCATCATAAGGGCAAGCCTGCATGCACGACTTGCAACCAATACAACGCTCGTCGTCAAAATCCACAATCCCATCAGACCTATTGAATAGAGCTGTAGTGGGGCAGATTGTAGTGCATGGCGCGTCTTCGCAATGATTGCATCTATGGACGCTAAATTCTCTGGTGGAATTCGGAAAAATGCCCTTTTCGATGTATTTCACATGAGTTCTATTGACTCCAAGGGGCACATCGTGTTCTGACTTGCAAGCAACCGTGCACGCATGGCATCCTATGCACGTCCTGTTGTCTATGACGAAACCATAGTTTGCCATTGCCCATCGCAAGAGCTGACGTACGATTAATGATTCTGGCCATCAGCTAATGACCAATCCAATTATTGCACTGCCGGCCAGAATGGCCCCAGCTGCTGAACCCATGTTACCCAATGCCGTAACCATTAGCACCCTACCCACTCTATTCTTCCAAAACAATGATACTTCATCCAACATAAGGAAGTCTTGGGCGTCTTTCCCAGTTGGGGAAGCAACCTTCAGTTGGGTGTAACCTGCAAACCAACCAGCACCAACCATGGGGTTAAGTGAGGTAATTGGGGATGCGATCGCACCAACTATGATTGAAATCGGGTGCCCCCTAGCAATCATAACTCCAAATCCCGCTAGCGATGCGTTCAGGAAAATCCAAATCTTTGCTGTCTGCATAAGTTCGTCAACGTCCCCTTTCACCCCCATCCACACCAATGCACCAATTAGCAATAATGGGATGGCCCCCATAACCAGCTTGGGCATGTTTGACTTCTTGGGACTCTCCCCTAGCTTTGCCAACTCAGAGGCCACTTCAGTTGATGGCCTTCTCAGATTTTCCTCCACTCCGGTGAGATGTCCAGCGCCGATGACCGCCAGAACTTTCCCTTTCTCCCTGATCTGCTGGATCCTACCTGCCAGAAAGGCATCCCTCTCATCAATAAGTACCTCTCCAGCCCTAGGGGCAACACTCCTTGCTTCCTCCATCATGCTACTGAGTAAGTCCGAGTCTCCGAGGATTTCGTCAATGGTGACATCTTCTTCATCTTCGTCCCAAAGCAGAGCGTTCAATACCCTCCACTTCTCGAAAATACCCATTTTCGACCAAGCTCTCCTCAGGGTTATGACCACATCCCTGTCAATCAACTCCACCGGGACTCCCGAATTCTCTGCAGCAGTGACTGCGGCTAAGAGCTCCGCACCAGGGACCTCTCCCGATTCAAGACCCATCTTCCTCTGCTGCGCGGCTAGAGCCGATTGCAGCAGAATCATCAAAGATCTGCCTTCCCCAATTATCTTCAGTAAGTCTTCCGACCCCATCGCTTCAGGCTCTAAGAGTGATGATAACCTGGATTGGCATAGCTCAACTGCAACGACATCAGGCTCCCATGCTTCTATCTGGTCCTTAACCAGATTCACTGATTGGCTACTTATGTGGGCAGTGCCGATTAGGCGTAGCCCCCCATCAATGTCAATCACATTCATCTTTTCCCCCCCATATCGTCATCCCACCGACAACATCGCTCTGAATAGATCTACATGTTCTCCGACATCGTGAACTCTTAGGATATCAACTCCTTTCTCCTTTGCCATTGCAGCCACGCCTAATGTTCCAGATAGCCTTTCTTCCGTAGACTCCCTGCCTAGCAGATCTTTGAACATGCTTTTCCTACTCACACCCCACATCAGTGACATCCTTTCATCTGGAACCAAACTTCTTCCCGCCTTCAACAACAATATGTTCTGATCCAGGCTCTTGCCAAAACCAATTCCAGGATCGATTACTATCATTGATGCGTCCAGACCCGAATGAACCAGTAGTTCAGCAGATCTAGCCAGCTCCCCCTTGACTTCCTCTACCACGTCATCATAGTCCAGGTTTCTCTGCATATTTTCTGGAACCCCTCTCATGTGCATTACACAGATTGGCAGGTTGTGCTTAGCAACAATTTCCACCATCTTCTCGTCTCCAAGTCCCGAAACATCGTTGATCATGTCAGCCCCTGCCTCTATGGCGGACAAAGCCACTCCCGATTTTCGCGTGTCTGCTGAAATCAGAGCTTCAGGCAATGCAGACCTTATTCCCCTAATTACGGGAATAAGGCGCTCAATTTCCTCCTTTTCCGACATTTCCTTCGCGCCCGGCCGTGTTGATTCCGCACCAACATCGATCCAAGTCGCACCTTCTTTCTCCATTTCCAATGCCCTTTCTACAGCAAGTTCTGGGTCGATTACTCTGGATCTGGGGTGAAATGAGTCAGGAGTCACGTTCACGATCCCCATAATGTGAGGGTATTCTCTACCTCGGCAATTGAGATTGGGTCGCCAGTCGGCCATCTAGCCCCGTCCAAGCGACGATTGCTTTATGATGTGACGGAGAGGCAAACAGTTGATGGCTCTGGGCGAGGATGCGATTGAAGAACCGGATTCAGAAATAGTTTCAACCAGTGGAAATGGTAGGAATGATGCTGAAACTCTGCTTATTTTGGAGTCTATTGTCCAACGATTGAAGCCAAGGGATAGCCATCATGTGAGGGACATGATCACTCAAAGGGGATGGATCTCTGGAGCTCTTTTCATGGCTAGCCTGCTATTTTGGTGGATTTCAGTAAAGAAGGGCACTGAGGGTATATCGGATTCCGAAATTCCACTATCCTTAATCGGAGCTTTCTCTTTTGAAACTCTCAGCGTTTTAGTCCCCTCTTTAGTCGTACTAGCAACCCTTGTCATGGTCGTTGGTAGGGAGAAGGGCAATGCAAACCTCTCTCAAATAGGAGGATTCCTGGTCATTCTTGCATTGTTCTACATTGCAGAGCCCATTTTGCTCAACTCAAGCGAACTAGGGGCGCAAAAAGCTCTTTTCGCTTCTGGTAGGCTGTTGATGATAGCGGTTATGGTTGGTTTTGCATCCAGGTTCATGTTCGATGCAATGCTTCTTTCGTGGGTCAGGGCGAGCATGATTAGCATGGGAGTAGACGTATTCCACAACGGCAACTCACAATCCCAAGAGGGTCATGCTGATGAGCAACAGCCTCTTGTGTGATTCATGCGCGAAGCAGCCCCTACTAGGAAAACGGTGCTGAGACTGGGCCATAGAATTGACAGGGACAAGCGAATAACATCGCACCTTGGTCTAACCGCAAGGGCATTCGGAGCCGACGAGGTCGTTCTTTCAGGCGATCGAGACCCCTCTCCTTTGGAAACTTGGGCATCAGTTTCCGAACGCTTCGGAGGCAGATTTGAGAGTAGATTTGAACCCAAACCAATGTCCCTGCTCCGAGGCGCTTCTAAGGAAGGAACTACAATTGTACACTTGACTATGTACGGTGAACCAGCGACAGAAGCCATCCCCAGAATTCCCATCGACAGGGATGCCATAATAGTAGTAGGGGGGAGCAAGGTACCAGGAGAGGTATTCAGGATCTCTGACTATAATGTTTCAATTGGCAGCCAGCCTCACTCCGAAGTGGCGGCACTAGCAGTTTTCCTCAACTCATGGATCGGACCTATAGACGAGGATAGCAGATTCTCCGGGGGAGAATTCACAATTGTTCCATCCGAGAGAAATAAGATCGTGATTTCACATGAAGAGGAGTGAAAATTTGTCAGGGTTTCACAACAAATTTTTGTGAATGATTAAGAGTCGTATTTTTCCAGTTGCGCTGATGCCTGATGGAAATGGTGCCGGAGGTTTCTGCCCGGGACTTGGAATTCCCGGTGTCGACTCCCCCCCGCGGTTTCCCGATGCTGCCGATCCTTTGCTAGAAATCGATGGATTAAGCCTACCTAGTGGTTCCAAGGGCATTCTTATTCTGGCCGATGGCACGTCCTTCGAGGGGACTTTGTTCGGCTACGAGTCAATAGCCCAGGGAGAGCTCGTCTTCACAACGGGAATGTGTGGCTACCAGGAAAGCCTAACTGACCCATCATTCGCAGGTCAGGTATTGACATTCACATACCCACTAATTGGAAATTATGGGGTCATTCCAGGAATTTCAGAGTCCTCCACCGTTCACCCACGGGGCGTCATATGCAAGCGTCAAATTTCTCATCCAGATCACAGGGATTCGGTTGGCAGCATCCACGAGCTCCTACTAGCCCATGAGGTTCCAGGGATTGAATGCGTGGACACTAGGGCGCTGACCAGGAGGGTCAGAGAGCATGGAACTGTTCTTTGTGTATTTGGCCCTGCAGAGAGGGAGGAAGAAATGAGGGGAATTCTACAGGAAATGACCCCGCCTGACTCCGAGGACTTAGTTGCCCAAGTGACATGTGAGGATGCCATACTCCTCAATCCGGGTGCAAAATCAAATGATGGAGCCCCCCTCGCCAGGGTCGCAGTCATTGATTGCGGAATCAAGCACAACATCCTAAGGCAACTATGTTTGCGATTTGAAGTTGTTTGGTGCCCGGCCACGATGAGCCTTCAGCAAATCGTATCCAAGTGGTCTCCCGATGCAATTTTTGCTTCCAACGGTCCCGGGGACCCTGCTCATCCAGGAGCAGCTTCAGATGCCCGCAACACTCTTGCTGAAGCAGTTAGGGATGACATACCGGTCATGGGCATATGCCTAGGGCATCAGCTAATGGGTCTTGCCGCTGGACTCAGGACATACAAGTTACGTTATGGGCACAGGGGCGCAAATCAACCAGTTTTGGATCTTGAGACCGGCAACGTCCACATTACGAGCCAAAATCACGGATTTGCTGTTGAAGATCCAGTAAAAGGAATGCTAGCTCCGCACCCTAGTGGGGCTTGCTCTGATCCGGTTGAGAACTCCATTGGCTCCGAGTTCCGTGTAAGGCACGTTAATTCAAACGACGGAACCGTCGAGGGACTCGATTTACTTGGGAAACCAGCATTCACCGTACAGTTCCATCCAGAAGCTTGCCCCGGGCCTCACGACGCATCATATCTCTTCGACCGATTCAAGGAAATGGTCTCCAATTCTTTGACAGTTAGCAACCCAGAAACAACACAAGGGAGGGCCAACTGATGCCAAGGAGGGACGACCTAGAAAGAATCGTAATCTTAGGTAGCGGCCCAATTAGAATCGGCCAGGCGGCAGAGTTCGATTTTTCTGGATCTCAGGCTTGCAGGGCCCTTCGTTCCGATGGTTATGAAATAATTCTGATTAACTCAAATCCAGCAACTATTCAGAATGACCCGGAAATGGCTGATAGGATTTACATTGAACCCCTGCTGCCCGAGGTAGTCAGTAGGATTCTGGAAATTGAGAAGCCTGATGCACTTCTTGCTGGGATGGGTGGTCAAACCGCCCTGAACATCGCATCAGCACTTGCAAACGATGGCACATTGGACAAATTAGGCGTTGAACTGATTGGCTGCAACCTCGTTTCCATCAATGAAGCCGAAGACAGAGATTTGTTCAAGCAGGCCTGCGAAGAGATAGATTTGCCCGTTTGCAAGGCAATTGCTTGCGACTCAATAGAGGAAACAATCAGGGCGGCTGAGGAGCTAGATGGTTTCCCACTACTCGTTAGGCCGGCGTTCACTTTGGGTGGCTTGGGGGGTGGAACCGCATTCAATATGGGCGAGCTCGTCGAAATCGCGAGCCAGGGAATACTTCACTCAGCAATTGGCCAAGTCTTGATCGAAGAGAGCATCCTAGGGTGGCAAGAGCACGAATATGAGGTTATGAGGGATAGCGCTGATAACGCAATAATCGTCTGCACCATGGAGAATATCGATCCAATGGGTGTTCACACGGGAGAGTCAATTGTGGTTGCGCCACAGCAGACACTCTCCGATATGGATCACCAGAAGTTAAGGGATGCCGCCTTGAGGCTTATTCGAAGGCTGAATATAAAGGGCGGATGTAATGTTCAATTCGCATTCGACCAGTCAAATGGGGATTACAGGGTCATCGAGGTCAACCCTCGCGTTTCACGATCGTCAGCTTTGGCATCCAAGGCAACTGGTTACCCTATTGCTCGAATGGCAGCTTTAATCGCTGTAGGTTATACCTTGGATGAGTTACCAAATCCCATCACAGGCGAGGGAACCACGGCGGCCTTCGAGCCAACACTCGACTACTGCGTCGTTAAGATCCCACGTTGGCCTTTTGATAAGTTCAGAACGGCAGATAGACGGATTGGCACTTCAATGAAATCCACGGGGGAAGTCATGGCAATTGGCAGAAATTTTGAGGAGGCCTGCCTAAAAGCTTGGGCCAGCCTTGAGTATGGAAAACCCCATCCTAGGCCATTGAACATGTCCGATTCTTCAGATGGAGAAGGCATGGACGAAAGGGCCATCGAACCCCTACCTACTGCAATCTTGGAAGATTGGCTCAGGGTGCCGACCGATCGAAGACTAGGCGCTATTGTTGAGGCATTTAGGAGAAGTTACACGATTGAAGATGTCAGGGACCTCACTGGCGGCGTTACTAGGTGGTTCCTGAGTCACTTTGAGAATATCGCAGCAATAGAAACGGAAATTAGGGCAGCAGGAGAAATGGGTGTCACGCCCTCTACTATCCCCGAGTCAGAGATGAGGTCTTGGAAGGGTGCAGGGTTCACCGATTTACATATCGCTGACGCACTGTCAGGTTTTCCTGAATCGGGTTTCAAGAGCTTAGGGATCGGTCATGATGAGATAGCCGTCCAGCATAGAAGACACGAGCTAGGAGTTCATCCTAGGTTCCGTATGGTCGACTCTTGTGCAGCGGAGTTTGCAGCCGTTACCCCCTACTACTACTCTACGTATGAGGGAGGATTTGCTGACTCAGGGATAGATTACGTTCCAGCCCTGGCCAACTCAAATAAGCACAGAGTCGCTGTGGTCGGATCAGGACCGATCAGAATAGGGCAGGGGATCGAATTCGATTATGGATGCGTTCATGCTGCAGGGGCGATCCAAGATTTAGGATTCGAAGCCATAATTATCAACAATAACCCTGAAACAGTATCCACAGATTTTGATACCAGTGACAGATTGTATTTCGATCCGCTAACTCTGGAGTCAGTATCTGAGATCCTTCTTAGAGAGGATGCAAATGGGATACTACTCCAATTCGGAGGACAGACAGCAATTAATCTCGCGCTTCCTCTTTCTGACTCACTCCCTCATCTCTCAAGATTGGGATTGGATCTGGCCATTGAAGGGACACCCCCGGAAACCGTAGATGAGGCTAGTGACAGGGAGAGGTTCGAGGAATTCGCAGAAAGGTGCGGTCTTAGGATGCCCCCTGGCGCGACTTCAACAACTCCCGATGGAGTCCGGCAGGCAGCAAATGAGCTGGGATACCCAGTTCTGGTCAGACCATCGTATGTCCTTGGGGGGCGCGGTATGGAGATTCTATCAAACTACAAGCAATTGGAGTCATACATGCGAGAGGCATACATTTCATCGGACAGGCCTCTACTGGTTGACAAGTACTTGGGCAATGCAGTTGAGCTTGATGTGGATGCAGTTTGTGATGGCGAGCAGGTTTTGGTAGGGGCAATAATGGAACATCTAGAGGAGGCAGGAATACACTCTGGGGACTCCACTTGTTTCATCCCTCCACAGAATGTTCCTGTGGAAATCCTAGACCAAGTTGAAGAATGGACCAATTTGATAGGACTCGAACTCGGCATCAGGGGGTGCTTCAATATCCAATTCGCGATCCACGAAGATGTGCTATACGTCTTAGAGGTCAATCCCAGAGGGTCACGGACATTCCCATTCGTAGCAAAGTCTACTGGAATTCCATTGGCCAGAATTGCAGCAAGGGTGGCTCTGGGGGAGCGCATAGCTGATTTGGAAGTGCCAGAACCTCAAACCGATGCAGTTTCAGTAAAGGCCCCAGTTTTCCCATTCATCAAATTGAGGGGACTGGATCCTGCACCAGGTCCAGAGATGAAATCAACAGGGGAGGTCATGGGCTCCCATGTCCGTGCATCTGCAGCTTACCTCAAGGCCAGGCTAGCCACTGAGTTACCCGTCCCAGTCGAAGGAGGCGTTTACATCACAGTAAAGGACGAAGACAAGGTTTCGGCAATTCCATTGGCGAAGAGACTTCAAGACATGGGATTCACAATTTATGCCACTAGGGGTACCTCTAGGGTCCTTCGTAGCGTCGGCCAGCTGGAAATCAACACATGCTATCGGATATCCGAGGGACGCTCCCCCGATGCCTTGGATCTCATGAGGCAGGGGAAAATAAACTTGGTAATCAACACCCCTAGGTCTTCTGGCGGTGCTGTCTTGGATGGAAATATGATGAGGCGTCTTGCAGTAGAGCTCAACATCCCCTTCGTCACCACAATGGCCGGAGCTAGGATGGAGGTAGAGGCAATAGAAGAGGCGAAGATTGGAATCCCAGAGCCCAGGCTTCTCGATATCAAACCTCTTCGATGATCAATATCGCCTTGTGTTACTGAATCTCGGAATCAATGAAGCGACTAGGAGGGTCGAAGCCGTCAAGACCCCGAAGTCGGAATACCCCAGAAGTCCACGACTATCATCTTCCTTCACATCATCTTCAGACTCCTCTTCTTCAATTGCTGGATTCTTCTCCAGTGAATCCACTAGCGATATTCTGGTGCTAATGCCCGCTGTATCGGTGATCTTTATCGAAAAGTTATGTCCAGAATTTGGCATGACTGCATTGAATCTGTGGACCTGTTTAATCGGGTCTTTGATTACATAAACACCACTACAAGCCGTAGAATTGCAAATCTGAGCATCCACCGAAGCTGGTTCGGAAGAGAAGAATGTCACTGAATACTCACCCGAAGAGTTGCCAAACACCAAACCAAGGATCTCAGGGGCACTTTCATCGATGACAAATCCTGTTTCGAATTCCATTGACATTGACGAGGACTCTGAGGAAACGATTACGGTATATTTCCTTCCGGGCACTAGATCTCTTAGGGAATAGTGACTTTGTGATGTTTCCGCGGTCCACGAATCACTGATGATGCTCGATCCGTTAC
>CEVZ01000079.1_pt1 | contig 17942 bp, 13 predicted proteins | sample 361371 | NCBI WGS metagenome assembly CEVZ01 (sample SAMEA2620217, study PRJEB7988) | marine metagenome | isolation source: saline water (ENVO:00002010), including
CTCTTCCGATGAGGCAGGGCATGACGATGACGAAGTGAGCGGCGAAATCACAGATTTGCCGAGCATTACAGAGGACCACTCGGAACGTGTCGATCAGGAATTATTGAGAATAAGGGAGAGGCGCGAGAATCCGGGTAAGAGCTTCTTGGTAAACTCGATAGTTCCAAGGAAATTCGAGGACTATACGTTGGTTTTTGGCCTAATTTCTGGAATAGTTTTCTTCGGCCTGATTTTCATAGCATCCTCCGGACTTGTGTTCGGGGATTCAATCACAATCGATGAGACCCTTTCGGGAACTCCGCTGGATCCTTCTGAATGCGTAGACAAGAGGGATGAGATTTGGTTTGAGACTTGGGTAGACCAGGATCAGAATCTACAGATCAGAAGCAACAACGTTGACCACGAATCTTCTTCAGCAATATTTGTTTCAATATGGAATCAAACTGAGGGCTATGAACTGAAGATTGAAGCAGAAACTGCAGAGGGTGGAATTGGGGATATTTCAACTGAGATAGAGAATGAAGATCTCGAAGACGGCTCTTTCCTCATCTTGGTTCAGATATACGCATGGCCAGATGATAATTCAGACCTATCAAACCGTTCTTTTGCCCAACTCTCGGAACTGGTCCAATCCAATCAACATGAGACCTACTCCTCGAAAGACTTCGACATTTCCATTGACACAGTGAAGTCATCGTCATTGTTCGGCTCGGGCGATTTCCACAGGGAGATTGAGTTGTTCGATGATGGCATCAGGGCCTGCTTCACAATTCAGAAGATGGGGGCTTGGGGTTGGGGCCTGATGGCAGCCGAGTGGTTCGGGGGGAGGGAAACTGCAATGTTGACAGGAGGGAACGCGAATGTCCCACCCTGGTACATGGCCATGGTTTCCCTTGGTATGTCCATTTTCTTCCTTTGTGTTCAATACCCCCTAATGCATAGGCTGTACCATAGAGAATCTGATGACCTATTATCCAGTGAGCAGATGTCTAGATTGATTGAGAATACCATAGAGTCAGCGAGCGATCGGCTACATATCCGTCCAGACTACGACTCACTCAGGGTCCAGGATCGCCCAATATCTGTGGATGTATTTGTCAAATATCGGACAACACGGAGGACAATTGCCAACCCAATCGAGGTAAAGGGGACGATAATCAAGGATATCCTGTCCGAATTTCGAATCTTCGGAGAGATGAGGCCCCTTCAGATAAAGGCCGTATGTTCCGACGGAATCCACGATGACAATCCCAAACAAGACTTCGAACTCATGTCAGAGGACTGGCCCAACGCTCCATTAGCCGAGGACTATAGCAAGTTCTTCGAGACAATTGGGAGGTTTGGTAACCTAGAGGAATCCTTCCGCGAAAGCATGAATCGGTGGTTCAAGAAGCATGACGTGGCAGACTACGGATCGGCAATAATGGCAGACGAGGAGGCGGTATTCGTCAGAGTGATATACAGGCCAATAACGAAATTCGCATATTTCTTGTTCAAGCCAACATACCACCATCTCCAAGGGGATTTACGAGAACAACTAGGAAGAGATTTGGAGGCCTATCTCGAGGGAAGGATACTTGTCGTGAGTGCCAGAAATGAGAAGTCTACTTTGGGAGATAGAGCAGTTGCAGGAAGGGTTGAGCAGTCAATTTCGAAGAGTGAACGCCCATCGAGATTTCTTCGGCTTCTGGGAAGGATACCAATTTTCGGAAGTAGGGCAAGCTCCTGGGTAGAAACCAGTCAGAATGGGATGGATGACTCGGAGGAACTTGTCGGGGAAGCGATGGTTGCTAAGCGAGGAGGAATCCCTGGGGCACTACTACAGAATCCATTCATGGGCGACATTCTTTCTTCAGTGGAATATGTGGCCCAGAAAAATCGCTCAAGGATAGATAGGTATGGGTTCTGGGGGCTGATCGTTTTCGTTTGGATACCATTCATGGCAAGTGGAGTTCTAGTAGGGGCTATGCTCGGGCTGGTCGCCCGAATGCGTTTCCAACGGGTGCTGGCAGCGTGCTTCATTGGTGGAACCGCAGCATCAATCACCTGGGCATACACTGCCCGCGGGATCATCGAGGTAATGGAGAGATATCACGCCGAAGCCCTAATTCCATTCATTATCCTTCTAGCGATTATTTTTACTTGGCTGAAGATACGAGATAATAAGAGGCATAGGAGGGAGGAACTCTTCCGCGACTCAATGGCCTTCTTTGCAGGGGCCAGTGAATCATGAAATGGGCCAAAAAATACAACAGAAAGTTGGAGACGAGAAAATGAAATTGGTAGAGATGTCCGATATTAAACGCCATTATGCAATGACATCGGGAACTGTGAAAGCCCTGGATGGAATTGACTTGGAAATTGATGAAGGTGAAAGGATAATTCTCCTTGGTCCCTCTGGTTCCGGTAAGACCACCCTTCTGAATTGCCTATCCGCCTTGGACACGCCCACGTCCGGCAAATACATGTTCGATGGGAAGGAAGTCCCAGTGGCGCCAGAAGAAAAGAAGAGGATATTCAGAACTGGTATCGGACACTGGTCATTGAGGCCCATTGATTGGGCGCTAAGCATAGTCTTCGCCCCCGTGGAGTACTTCACTCACTCTAGGCCTAAGGCGAAGGCGAACGAACTCATGACGTCATTCAGGAGGGACAACATCGGATACGTCTTCCAATTCTTCAACCTACTTCAGGATCTGACGGTCCTCGAGAACATCCTCCTCATCCAGGAGCTGGCTGACGGGAGGAATGAGGAGCGAGCACGCCACTTGCTCAAGCTAGTTGGATTAGAGGATGAGGTGGATCGATTCCCCGCAGAGATCAGTGGGGGCCAGCAGCAGAGGGTCGCCATAGCCAGGAGCCTCGCGAAGAGGCCCCGGCTGCTTCTGGGCGACGAGCTAACTGGGAACCTGGACACACAGACCTCAAACACCGTCATGGAGGTCCTAGTCAAGGCATGTGAGGCGGAGGGAATCACCTGCGTATTCGTAACTCATGACGAGTCACTGGTCGAATACGCCACCAGGGTAGTGAGATTGGATAGCGGAATAATCCTTTCAGACGAGATTGTCGGCTAAGGTGGTTTTTTTGTCTGCGCTACTCACAAAAAGACTCGCTAGGAGTCTCTGGAAAACGAAGCTCAGGCTGACGGCAGTAGTCCTGATGGTGACAGTAGGCGTCTTCGCAGGAATTTCTTTCGGTACTTATGCCAACTCAACCCAATCGATGTACGCGGATATTTACGAGGATGACGAAGACGGGATCAACCTCCCGGATATTTGGGCTGAGAACACAGTCGGTTTCTGGGAGGGGGAAGACGCCGAATCACTCTGTCAGGAGATTTCCGAAGAATGGCCATCTGAATCAGTCCCAATGAGCTACTGTGAGCCTAGGGTCAGGGTCAGTGGACTAATGTTCGAGTCCGAATCAATAATTCCTGCAATCTGGTATGGCATAGACGAGGGAGTGGTTGACAGGGTTTGGATGCCAGAGGATGACTGCTGTCCTGGAAGGCTCGCCCTCCAGGAGGACGAGATAGTCCTAGATGGGCATGCAGTTGAAGGATTGGGAATAAGTGTCGGCGACAATGTAACCATTGGGGCAGGGCAGGGCAGACTGGACTACCGAGTGGTGGGAATAGGGTACTACTCGTCCCTCCTATACTTCGCTTTAGATGGGTCCATTGTCCCTGCAGAGTCAGGAACATTGGCCTCGGGATATATGTCCGACTCGGGGATGTCCAGACTCACTAATCTGTCCCTAGGGAGTGCTAACCTCCTCCTGATAGACGTCGAAGGTACTCCTGGGTACGACCTTCAGGACACAGATCAGAACGAGGGAGAGGCTCTCAACGTCATTATTGAATCAGTAAACTCAGTCTTGGAGTCGTCTTCTGAATCCCCAGTAATAACCTACGACCGATCCGGCGTTCAATCGGTAGAATTCCTGCGTCAGGACGCCAAAGGGGCTGCTGACACGTTCCCATACATCACCGGGATGCTAGCCATGGTTGCTGGGATCACTATCTTCCTCAGCCTGCAGAGGCTCATACAGTCTCAGTCTAGGGAAATAGCAATTCTCAGAACTCTGGGGATACCTAGGTCGGCAATCATTCCCGGATTCATGGCTGCCCCTCTCGTCATGGGATTAATCGGATCAACTTTGGGAATACTCCTCGGGGCCTTTTTCGGCGGACCAGCCATGGTATCACTTTACGAGTCTGTTATCGGAATTCCTGCCATAGGATTCTACACAGAAACCTCACTGATTTTCGAGATTTTCGCGATTACAATGCTCGTTGTCATGGTCTCCGGCATCAGGCCGGCATTGCAGGCCTCGAGTACGCAGCCATTGGAGGTTCTCAGGGGCGAAAACGAAATCAGACTGTCATCGAGATGGGTACAGGTAGCAACATCCAGGCTCCCCTCAACAATGGGCCTGACGGTCAGGTCAAGCATAAGGAAGCCAGCCCGCATGCTCCTGACTTTCCTAGCAGTCGGACTCTCGATGCTAATCTTCGGAACCATGACCATGATGATGGACTCCATGGACGATATTTTCGGGAATGATGGCATCAACTGGGATGCCCAGGTTAACGTCTTACCAGGAGGGGAGGGGCCCGTCATCGAATGGGCCAATGAGGCGGGGGCAGATTACGAGCAACTCCTAGTTTTCCCAGGGAGTGCTGAGGGTGACGGAAGAATATTCTCGGCATACGGTTTGGACGAATTCTCCACCTCACGTGAGTCCATGATAACGTTGGAAATTTTGGAAGGATCGATACCGGAGAAGGACAGAGATATTCCACAGGTTTTGGTCGATGAGGGGACCATGAAATTCCTGGGATGGGAGGTAGGGGAGACGCACACACTAGTCTTCGGCACCAAGTCCTCCGATGTTGAAATTTCAGGGACCACCTTTGAAATGGCCAGAACGGTGTACTTCCACCGCAACGACCTCTCGAAGATTACGGGCATCGAAGCGACCTCGATCCTCCTCTCACTCCCGGAGCAGGTCGAAGTAGATGGCCACTTGGCGGACCTGTCGGTGGGAATCACCGAGAAGCAGGACCTCATCGACTCCTTCGACGCTCTCAAGGAGTTCCAGAAGGGATTCTTCAACGCTATCATGGCACTGGGGATCCTCATAGCGATCGCCGTACTGTTCAACACCCTTCTGATGAACCTCTCCGAGAGGGATACAGAGTTGGCCACGCTGAGGGTACTGGGTGCACCCATCTCCAAGATCAGGATGATGATGCTGGGAGAGAACATAGCAATAGGGCTGATCGGCGGAATCCTAGCAGTGTTCTTCACCGTCCTAATGGCCCAGTCATTCATCGCCTCACTGGTAAACTGGTCGTTTTACTTCACTCTTCAGCCCCAAGCCTCAGCGATATTCGAACTAGTGGGGGTTGTGGTTGTAATCTCCGTCCTCTGCACGCCCTACGGATCTTGGAGGGTCAGTAGGATGAATCTAGTGGAGAAGGTAAAGGACCTATCTCAGTAGGACTTGGCATGCGTGTCGTCACATGGAACCTGAATGGCATCAGGGCGGCACACAGGAAGGGACTCGATGACTTCATTGAGAGGATCGATGCTGACATCATGCTATTCCAAGAAGTAAGGGCACTTCCTGAGCAGATGCCTAAGGAATGGTCCGAGCCAGAGGGCTATGAGGTAATTTGGCACCCAGCAGAGAAGAAGGGTTACTCGGGGGTCATGTCATGCTCGCGAGTCGGGATGGACGAGATAGGGAGAGGGATTGATACTGATCTCGATGAGACTAGGGACCCAGAAGGCCGAGTGCTTGTGACGAAACATGGCAATCTGAGTTGCATCAACATGTATTTGCCAAATGGATCGGCTAGACAGGAGCGTCAGGACTACAAGGATCAGTGGCTGGAAGACATGCTTCTTTGGAGCCAAATATTCCTCGATTCGGATGAACCAGCCCTCCTGTGTGGGGACTTGAATATTGCACATACGGAGGATGACATCTGGGATCCAGTGGGAAACAAGCGCACTTCTGGTTTCTTGGAGCATGAGAGAGAGTGGTTCGACCGGCTCCTCTCAGCTGGATGGCATGATCTTCTGAGGATTCACGTGGGACCGATTAAGGGACCGTATTCTTGGTGGTCCAACTTTCGGCGTGCTAGGGAGAGAGATAGGGGATGGAGGATCGACTACGTTTTGGCCAATCCTGTTGCAAGGCCGCTGATGAAATCCGCTGAGATATTGCGTGAGGGCGGATTGGTTGTATCGGACCACGCTCCCGTAATTGTAGATCTGAGTATCTAAAACTCTCTTAGTGGGTCAAGACCTGAAACGAGGAAACGCGACCTTTCAAGTGATGAAGCACTGGCGAGCATGCATGGCTGACCTTCTAGCAAGCCGAATCAGCACAATCCTGCCAGGAGGGCGTGGAGTGTGGGTGCCAATGGACCACGGCGCCTCAGCATTCCCGGAATCGGGATTGGAGGATACGGATTCTGCCTTGGATTCCGTAATTGAGGGTGGTGCCGACGCAATTGTCCTGCACAAGGGTTCACTGTCATATCACTCAAGCAGGACCGGATGGGGCAGATTTGTTTGCCATCTCTCTGCATCCACGGTGCATGGTGGAGAGCATTCCCAAGACAAGGTTCTAGTCGGCAATGCTTCAGAGTCACTCTCTCGAGGGGCAATTGGCGTCTCAGCCCAAGTAAACATCGGCGAAGAGTCAGAATCAACGATGATTGAGAGATTTGGAGAGGTTTCTTCTGATGCCTTCAAGCACGAAATGCCAGTGTTGGGGATGTTCTACCCCCGGGGGCCTAACCTAGCCACAGATCCTTCCGATCCAACCAGAGGAGTGGCTCATGCAGCTAGATTGGCTTGGGAACTTGGTTGCAATGTTGTCAAAGTTCCGTGGACTGGGTCTGTGGAATCTTTCAGACTCGTAACCACTTGCGTCCCCATCCCTGTACTGATTTCTGGAGGTTCAGCAAGCACCCCCTTCTCGGAGATATTGGATGTGGTAGAGAAGTCAATAATTGCTGGAGGCTCAGGGGTTTGTATGGGAAGGCGGGTTTTCGGAGCAGAGGACCCTGTTTCCAATGTCAGGGCACTAAGGGCGATTGTACACGACGAAGTTAGTGCATCAGAAGCTTCTAGGCTATTGGGGTGAAAAATGGAGATTTGGCTTGACTCTGTCGGGAGCGAATCTATTGATTCAGCAGACGTCGACAGGATTTGGAATGGAAGCGCAACAGATGTTCACGAGGTGAAAATTGAAGATAGTAGCAGCCAAAAAATGGCTATTTCCAAGATTGGGATGGTTCCATGGCTTCTAATTCGATGCTCCAATTGGACAATGATCCCATTGGAGAATTTGGTTGCCTCTTCTAGAGAATCGGGAACTAGGATTGCCGCTGCAGTAAACAAGGAGATAGATATCAATGGAACAATTTCAGCGCTCGAACATGGCGTGGATGCCATACTCGTGAGGGAGAATCTACTGGAGTCGGCCTTACTAGCAGCCAGAGAGAAGAGCCCAATTCCTGTTTCGGATGACGTGCAACACCCACAAATCGGCTCTGCGGAAATCATTTCGATAGAAAGTGGCGGTGTCGGAGAGAGGGTTTGCATTGATCTGACTAGCCGACTCAATGAAGGTCAGGGAATTGCTACTGGATCAATTTCCAGAATGCTCTGTATTGTCCATGGGGAAACAATACCTACCGAATTTATTCCAACTAGGCCATTTAGGGTCAATGCAGGCTCAATCCACTCATATGCCCTGATGGCAGATGGAACGACCAAGTACCTTAGCGAGTTGAATGCAGGAGACGAAATTGCCATCCTATCGAGCGAGGGTATTGTCGGCAATGCTGTAATTGGAAGACTAAAGATTGAGAATAGGCCTTTGCTCATTATCAGGTTCAGAGTCGGAAGCGAACAAGGTCAGGTTATCTTACAGCAAGCAGAAACTGTCCGTCTGGTAGCACCTGGAGGTGGTGCCTTGCCCATCACCTCGGCTGCTTCAGGAAACAACATCTCCGTCATGATTGACGAACGTGTGAGGCATATCGGTCAACCACTCGAAGGAAGGGTGAAAGAGAGATGAGTGTCTTGGGTGTAGGAATTGCAAACGGGGGGATATCCCTCCTGCATGCTTTGGGTCTAGGGAAAGGATGCTCTGTCGGAATAGACCTGACAACCCGAGTCTCCATAGTCGAAGGTCCGAATCGAGAGGTATTGGAAGACAATAAACGGCTACTAGATGCAGTAATCTCCGTATGGACTTCGGAGGGACTCCCCAGCCCCGATGAATATTACTGGGAGATAGAAAGTAATGTGCCGATTGGCCAGGGCCTAAAGTCTAGTTCGGCACTGGCATGTGCAGCACTCAGGGCCCTGAACTCTGTTTCTTGGACCGGTCTCTCTGACAACGAAATTGCAGATTTGGCAGTGTCTGCGCAGAAGCTTGCAAAATGCACCTTGACAGGTAGCATGGACGATGCATGGGCATCACTTTCTAGCGGTTGGAGATTGGTCGATCCAACGCTACCAGCATCTCAATCAGTGCTTCTGGAGGGGTTAATTGAAGACGGATTGCAAGTGCTGATTGGACTCCGTGGAGGTCGAAAAAACCCTCCCACAATAGAGAATTTCTCGGGGAACAAACATCTCTTTGAGAGGCCACTGGCTTCATTGGTTAGCGGCTCTCCACTGGAGGCCCTTTCTTCGAACGGAATGGCGGTCGCGGCTTCTACAGAAGACTTCGAAGCACTGAGGATTTGTAACCATTCAATAGCTTCAGGCGCAATAGCAGCAGGAGTAAGTGGCTCGGGACCTGCGGTTGCGGTAGTTTGCTACGAAAGCGATTTGAACAAATTGGCCGAACTCTTTTCTGATTGGGGTTTGGGAACAATATGTACCAGATTTTCAGACTCCGAATCTGTCGTTGAGGAGGTGCATTGATGGGAATGGGCATGGGAGAAAAATTCAGAGTAACCCTCTTCGGAGAAAGCCATGGAAAGTGTGTCGGTGCCCTAGTAGAGGGAATCCCTCCGGGCACTCCTCTGGATGCCGAGTCCTTAGCAAGGGATTTGTCATTGAGGAAACCAGGAAGGAAGGGAATGTCTTCACGAAGAGAACTCGATGATTGCGAGATTGTTTCCGGAATTCACGAAGGGAAAGCGACTGGTTGGCCAGTACTAATGCTTGCACGTAACGAGGATGCAAAGCCATCGGATTACGGGTTTCTTCCCGACCACCCCAGACCGGGCCATGCCGATATGGTAGAGGCAATCAGATCCGATGGAAATTATGATCCCAGAGGTGGTGGGTCCCAGTCTGCTAGGCTTACACTGGGCTTAGTCGCTGCAGGAAGTCAAGCTCGTACTCTATTAGATGAGGCAGGATGGACTTGCAAGGCACACCTGCATAGCATTGGACAGATTTTTTCCCGGCCATTGAAGGAATTAGATTACTCTACTGATTTTTCTGAGGGGTCTGCTATGGCCCGATTGAATTGCCACGATCCAGATGTGGTAGGCCAGATGTCGGAATTGTTAGAGTCTGTAAGAATGGACAGGGACACCATTGGGTCTTCTGTTGAATTGATTGTCGATGGGCTCCCCATAGGGGTCGGCGAGCCTTGGTTCGATGGGATTGAACCTTCACTTGCTAGGGGTTTGATGGCCATTCCTGGTGCTAGGGCAGTAGAATTTTCCCATGGCACAGACTCTTCCCTAATGAGGGGTTCAGAGCACAATGATATGTGGATTCCCGGAGAAGACTCCCCCATTCTAGAAGGTGCTGACTCAGGAGATGCCGATGGTTCTCTTGGCGGCCGTTCCACAGGAGCACCGATTCGAGCTATTGTCCATTTCAAACCTCCAAGCAGCCTTCCTCGGGAGCAATTCACTCTTCATCTGCCCAGCAACGAAGTGCGCTCACTCAAAGTCGGAGGAAGGCATGATCCAGTGATTGGTCCCCGTGCTGCACCTGTTGTGGAAGCGGTCGCGATGCTAGTAATATGCGACCTCGGGATGCTCGGCGGCTATCTGGGAAATCAAGACTGACGTTCTGCGTATTGCTGAATCCTCAAAGGCAGGTTTATCGCAAACATTGTTGCAATTATGATGAAAACCAAGATAGTCCCAAGAGCCACACCATATACGCTAGTCAACTCGACGCTTTCCTTTAATCGATTAGCAGCCACAGGATCTAGTATCCCTACAAAAGCTGGAATTATCAGGTTGATGAAGAGTGTCAGCATTGCTACAAAGCCTGCAATCGCCGGTGTCACGCTGAGTGCCCTCGTGTATCTACGGGTAATCCCATTGACGTTCATCACGTACACCTCACCAGTCCTGATTGAGGTATCGAGCATTGAGAACCTGATGATCCCGCTAGATATCTCGACGTACATAACTAGGAAAATCGCGTAGATTATTAGCAGCAACTTTTGGATTGTCTCGTCCTCAGGCAGGAAGCTTAGCCCGTACTCCACCTTGCTCCCTGCGAATCTAATCGTGACTAGGATCATGGCCACGTATGAGGCCAACAAGGCCCTCTGATCTCTTTGGGAAATTCCAAAAAATCCTCCGATCAGTCCGATAAGCATTAGGATCCAGTGAAAAGCCAGCCCTATTGCACCAATTCCCAGAACATTGGAGACCGTGAACCATGCAGTTCCAGAAACAGGCGTTAGCATGAATGTGAGGAAAGTTAGAACAAGGAGAGATGCTGATGACCAGACCTGTAGGGAAACTACCATCCTATCAGGGGGGAGGAACTTCCTGGTTGTCAGAACCGGCCCGCCAAAAATAGTCTCAATCCAGCCTGGAATCTCTACCTCAGGAACTGCATCGTCAGGAATTCCTGTGTCCCTCTTCATGGTCCCTGCTGCCTTAACCCTGCTCGGGGCCGAAGATCTAACGACCTTGCCTTCGTACAGGTGGGAGGTGTCTACTGGCCCCTTTGCTCCATCATCAGCCATCTATTATCACCTCAGAATCCCCTTGCCCCAGCAAGTGCTGTGAAAAGTAGCATATCTGGCTCCCAATCCATCACATAGGCTCCTAAACCACGAAGTTCAGTCATCAGAATGTCTCTCTCAGTCTTCAGAACTTCGTACCCCGTTCTATCGATTCTCCTCGCATCGAACTCAAACTCGAGGCTGCTCGGAGAGAGGACGGTAACCTCGAAATTCCTGGCTCTCAAATCCCTCACTGCATCGATAATTGTAGGGTCGTCCTCTAAGGGAGAAAGGATGATGATGGGGCTTCCTCTGTGGATGTGGGGCATTATCCTGTTTGTTACAATCTTAAGGGGGGTGTTTCCTTTCGCCATCGCCCCTGCGAGTTTTGTCAGAATGATATACAGTTGCTTCTTCCCGGTGTCTCGATCGACTGAGACTATTTCGTCCCCATATACGACCAATCCTACAGAGTCTCTACGCGAAAGGAAGTACTGAGTCAAACTCGCCGCTGCTCTGGTGCTGTATACCAAAGAGTTCCTACTAACCGGACCTGTTTCACTCACGGCTCTACTGTCTACAATCAATATTACATCACTGACTGCATCCCTTTCGAACTCGTTTACCATCATCTTCCCGTCTTGTCTGGCAGTTGCCTTCCAATTCACCTTCTTCATTGGATCTCCGGGGATGTACTCCCTAAGGTTGTAGAAGTTCGATCCTTCCCCTGGATTTCTAATGTTCACTGCACCTGTGAAAATCTTCGGGACCCTGCTCTTAATCATGGCATCCTTGATGTCCTCCATCTTCGGGAAGACTAGGAAATCGTCGTACAGCAATATTTCCTTCTCGTTGTGGAAAAGGCCCAATTCATCCTGTACCCTTATGCAGACCGGGCCAATTGTGTAGAAACCCCTCAATGGAGTCTCTATAGTGTACGAAATCTCCGTTTCTCTCTTGGGACCGATCTCCATAAGGACATAGTTTGCCCCTTTCTTGATCCTCATTACTTCCGGAACTCGATCTCGGAGCTCGAGAACCTTAGCTAACCCAGATCTGTTCTGTATTCTTAGAGTAACATCGATCTCTCCATCCTCGAAGACTCTGGAGGAGGAGGTTTTCCGCATTGCAACAATGCTCTGAAGTTGCACCCCTTCGTCTAGGGTGGAATCCTCAATCCTCTTCCCAGTCGCTGCAACGTCTCCATGAGCGGTTCTCAGAGCCGCCCATGTTAGGAATGATAGCAGTACCACGGCTACAGTTACCAGCTGCTGATTCCGCAAAACCAGTCCTAGGAGGTACATCGCAATCGACAGCGAAGCGAACATCGCTGACTTCCGGCTCCAAGCCATTGCTCCCTACCCCGCACTGCTCAGACTGTCGGGACGTTTGCGGCGTTCTTCCCGTGGAGAATGTCTCTCACTACTTCCCCGGTCTCGAGGCCCTTGATCTGGTGCTCTGGTTTCAGTATAATTCTGTGTGCAACTGCTAACTCTGCGATTGACTTCACATCGTCAGGGGTTACGAAGTCCCTGCCCCTCATAGCAGCTACCGCTCTGCTGGTCTTCAGTAGGGCCTGTGAACCTCGAGGCGAGGAACCGACCAGTACCCGCGGGTCCTCCCTAGTTCGTGCAACTATGTCGACCATGTACTCTCTTACGGACCTGTCTACGTAGACCTCTTCGCAGGACTGCTGCATCTTGACAACAATGCTAGGGTCAGTTACTTTGTTCACCTCGACCTCGTCCTTCTTTCTGTCTATCCTCCTTTGGAGAATTTCGTTCTCGTCGGCCCGGTCTGGATAACCCACCATCATTTTCATCATGAATCTGTCAAGCTGTGCTTCCGGAAGTGGGTATGTCCCTTCCTGCTCTACAGGGTTCTGAGTAGCCATCGTCAGGAAAGGAGCAGGTAGTTTGTGAGTCACTACTCCGATAGTAACTTGCTTCTCCTGCATGGCCTCCAGTAGGGCTGCTTGTGTTTTCGGAGGTGCTCTGTTAATCTCGTCAGAAAGTAGAAGATTGCAGAAAATCGGTCCTGGCTTGAAACTGAACTCTCCCTTCTTCGCATCGTAAATGTTGGTGCCTGTAATGTCTGCAGGAAGAAGATCAGGGGTAAATTGCACACGCTTGAAATCGCACCCTAGGGCATCGGCGAATGTGTTTGTCATCAGAGTCTTTGCTAGGCCAGGAAAATCTTCGAACAGTAGGTTACCGTTCGAAAGAATGTCCACCATCACGTTGTCAATAACATGCGATTTTCCAATGATTACTTTCTGAACTTCAGTGCTAATTGCTTGTCCCATTGCACCTGTCGCTGTCAGTATCTCGTCGACCTTTCTCGAACCTCTAGCCGCTTCTGCCTTCTTTGCAAGAGCAGCATCCTGTCCACCTTGACTTGGTGCTGGCATCCCTTCTGCTGGTTTTGTCTCACTCATTTTTCTCTCTCCATTTATCAGTTATTCTTTCCCCATCGCCTGATGGCCTGCATCAGCTTGCGCAACTCTTGGGGCGAGTACGTGCGGCTTTGGCTATAAGCCAATTCCACGAGGCGAGGATCTCCGATCAACGCCTGAACCTCGGGAGGGAGCATTGTAGCCATCTCATCCCGAGTTAAATCATTGTGAACTCTTACCTTTGTCATCAGTGACTTTCGAACCCTGTCTCTGTATGAGCCCGGCTCGAGTTTATTCGGCCGCTGGTTGAATTTTGTTAAGTCGAACACGTGTCTCCAATTCTCTTTTTCAGGCACAACCATCATTGCAACTAGTAGCAATAATCCGACATTCAGAACCACCAGCCACTTTAGGAATTGGTTCGAGGTTAGAAGAACAACGGTTCCCATCGTTTCGACAAATGGCGCAGAGACGACTCCCGTGATGTGCCTACTCTCGTCGAAGACTACCTGGAAATTCCCCTTGTCGTTCTTTACTTGTGCAGAAAGGTTGGCATTGTCGAATTCCATCATATCATGAACGAGGAGCTTGAAGTATCTCTGGTTTCCAGCCCATTCATTGTTGTTGAGAATCTCCTTTGTCCAGCAGTTGTTCAATGTGTAACCGGCGACTGATTGGCAATCACTGTTCAAACCTCTCTCCATAGCAATGCTCTGATCCCAGAGCATGTTTGAGAAGGCCTCCTCATCCGCAACAAAGACAATGCTTCCGGTGACTTCTAGCTCACCTATGCCGGTTGAGAAGGCACCTCTGCCCTCATTTGGAAGCTCATCGAAAACAGTGATTCCTGGGTAATCAAATCTCATAATTAGCCTCAAGTCACCAGGTGCCGGATTTTCCAAATTGGTTGGGTCCCCATCACCTGCAATGTCGATGAATGCGGAGGATGATGACTTTCCAAGAGACATTATTTCTCTGTGGTCGGGATTTTCCGTATCTCGAAGTAATGGCTCAAATTTCAGACCGGTGGGTGATCTGAACATTACTGGAAGCCTACAGTCCCGGAGGCCATCTGGATTCTCAATCTGGAAAGTTGAGCATCCCTGCATCTGTGCCCCTGGGGACATCTCATCAACGTCCTGGCCAACTGAGGCTGCAGTCCACACGTTCTTCCATGATATCGCATTAGACTGATCATTGACAACGAAATGTTGCTTTTCATCCATCAAGGGGGAGTTGAAGAACGTGACACCAAACATTCCTGCAAGTCTGTTTGCGTTAGTGTTGTCTGCTGCGACAATCACCTTGCCACCTTTTTCGGTAACGAATCTGTATATTTCTTCAGCCTCCGTATCATCTATCGGCTTTTCAGGACCAACGATTGCCAATAGCGTCCGATGTGGGTCTTTCCAGTCGTTTACAAGCATTGGAGTGGACATTGTGTTAGCAACATAGTAACCTTCCTCTTCGTCGAATGTGTCTCTCATTTTGTTTACCTGGTAGTCCTCTCCGGTTTCATATGCCGAGTAGGCAGTTTCCTTCCCAATTACGAAGAACATTGGAAGAATCAATAGAAGGACGGAAGTTGCAACCAGGGAAATCATCACTGCTCGGTTGAATCTCTCATCAATGTCTGATTCCTCAGGCACTTCATCACCTCAATAGCAATAATCTAGGGCCTATGGCCCAAACAGTGTCACTGCGACACTTGGTTCACGGTTATATGTTGCTGAGCAAAGTTCGTGACCACACCTTTCAGTATACACTAGAATGGTGGCTTTTTCTGACGCCTGCTCCCAAAAGCAGCACCACAAAATAATGAGGCCGCGGTCAAAATTGCACTGGAAGCAGGAAGGTTAGATTTTACTGACTCTGAGGTGGTTCCTTCATCATCAGCTGAGTCCCCCGTATCTGAGTCCCTAAGGGGCGGCTCTACAGAAACCCTGGTCTCATCACTGACGACAACACTACCCCCAGTATTCATGGCCCCGTTTGAAGAAACAGTCACTGTAATGTCACAATGCCTCTTTGGGTGACTTTCTGAGGCCGTCGCCCTCAGGTCTCCCTCCACCTTCTTCCCAGGCTGGATGTTTCCAATCATCAGTGCATCCAATCCATTGTCAGTGGTAAGCAGGGGGCAGTCATCTGACACTTGAACGTCACCGACCTTGTCCTGCACGTTTCCCGTGTTCGTAACTTCAACCCTTAGGATGGTGTCCGAACCAGCGTTCATTGGGCCAATGGGATCTCCGACATCGATCCTTAAGTCGTAGATCGTGGGAATGATCAGGTCGCCTTCTCTGTTCTGTTGTGAGTTTAGGAGATCTGGGACCCCCTGTCGTTCTGTGACAGTCGCAGTAATCGAGAAAGACTCTATCTTCCTGGCTTCAAAGTTGAAGACATCAATTCCAGAGATTTCCAAATCGTAGGTCTCGTTGGTTCCAGCTGGGATGGTGTCGCTCTCCGGTCCGGCATGTTCCCCTCCGAAGGGGATGTCGTATGCGAACTCGACCGAGATTTCTACGAAACCAGAGTTTTCCACAAAGAACTCAACCCTGACATTGCCTTCTTTGGAAACCTCGAATGGTATATCAGCATCTTCATTTGGGTACATTATCCCAAGTTCCCAGGAGTCTAAATCCTGGGCAATTGATGGAGTGGCTGGGATCAATAGCGCGACAACAACCACTCTGAGTAGCAGAGAGCCAAATCCCCGAATCACTACCTCACCAGCAACTCGCTGCAGGCACGCTTCGTTAAGACCTTCACCATCTTGCGTCTGTACGATGGGGCTAACCACGTGTTCTGTACCGGTTTCACGGCCTTCCTTATCGACTCTGCCAGCTTGTCCACAGACTCCTCGCCCTTCCAATCAGATATCGCATCTTCGGCCTCTTCCTGGTGAACTCCTGGAATGGACTCTAGACCCGTAGTTGCGACCCTAAGGGAACTAGGCGCCGAAGCATCACCAACCTTCCACAGTACTGCAACTCCCGCTTCGGGGAAGTCCCAAGAATCACGCTGCCTAAGCTTCTGATAGTCCCCCTCCCATTCATTAGAATCCTCGGGTATGGTGAGGTGCGTAACTAGCTCGTCTGGGCCCAAAACATTCCTAGTCATTCCATCGAGTTGGAAGAATTCAGAGAGTGGCATGGATCTAGTTCCAGAGGGCGATGCTAGGTGGATCGTTGCATCCAAACACAAGAGCACTGGAGCTAGGTCGGCTTGGTACGTTGCGACGCAAAGGGTGTTCTGATTCGGGATTACTCTGCAATCTGCCTCTGTCCCGCAATCACACTTGTGGCACCAGTCTATTGACTCCCTCCATGTTTCAGATTGGTTGATCCAGTAGCAACGAGTATCCAGGCAAATATTCCCTCCCACGGTACCAGAACGCCTAATCATCACGCTGGCAATTGACTTTGCAGCCTTTGCTAGAACACTGTGCGTCACCTTGGAATTGGCTAGTTCATGAACCCTGACCATTGCTCCAATGTGAGTTTCGGAGAGAGTCGCCAAATCCTCAATTCTAGCCAGTGAAATAACGTTCTTTTTCACATTGATGTGCCATTTGTAATTCGGCAAGAGGTCAGTTCCTCCTGCAACCCAATCGAATTCTTCCCCACTATCCCTTAGTTCAGATGCCTTTGACAAGGCCTCTTCTAGCGTGGTTGGTGAAAACAGCTCAAAGGGTGGCATTTTCATTCTAGCCACCGCCCTCCCTTCTTTCTCGATGGATCCAGGCCTTACCTGCTAGACGTGGCTCCTTCATGTATTCCTCATCTGGTGTGACACGGACTGCCCACCTCGGGTCCACTTCTTCTGGCGCAACTTCAGGGTCATGACCGAATATGGCCCCATTGTGGTATGGCTTCCTATCCTGTTCCAGCCTGCGGCTCCTGTCCCTTATTTCATGCTCCGCAGCTCGCTGCTCCAGTTTTTCCTGCATTTCCGAAAACTCAATCCTTGGGGGCTCGAGTTCCATAGGTTCTCCTATTCCTTCTTCCTTGCAACGCTTCTCGATTTGCTTGTAGAGCCTATCTGGAGTTAGGGGCAGCTCCGAAGTCCTGACCCCGATGGCATCGTATACGGCATTGCATACCGCCGGGAGTATTGGGAGCAGAGGCCCCTCTCCAGCTTCCTTGGCTCCGAAGGGCCCCTCGGGGTCATTAGACTCCACAATTATTGGGAAGACCTCGGGCATTTCATGGACGCTTGGAATCTTGTAATCCAATAAGTCCGGATTTAGTAAATGCCCGCTTCGACCATATCTCATTTCTTCAGAAAGGACCTGTCCCATGCCCATGTGGCAAGAACCAATAATCTGCCCTTTCACAGCTAGGGGGTTTAGGGCCTTTCCACAATCGTGGGCCGCCCATACCTTGTCTACCTTCGTTTTTCCTGTCTCTACGTCAACACTTACCTCTGCCACGTATGCAGAAAACGAGTATGCTGGAGCAAGCCCTGCAGCTGCCCCCTTGTGCATTTTGCCCATAGGGGGTGTCCTGTATGCACCGGAAGAAACCAATGCCCCCTTGTCCTCTTGTGCCTTGTGTAGTGCCTCTAGGTACGAGACCCC
>CEVZ01120367.1_pt1 | contig 17904 bp, 17 predicted proteins | sample 361371 | NCBI WGS metagenome assembly CEVZ01 (sample SAMEA2620217, study PRJEB7988) | marine metagenome | isolation source: saline water (ENVO:00002010), including
CAGGGGTACCCGAGCTGGTCAAAGGGGCCGGACTTAAGCTCCGGTGCTTAGTGCTTCGTGGGTTCAAATCCCACCCCCTGCACCAATTCCATCACTTTATCCTAGTTACTGAGCAGCCAATTCCCCCCTTGACCTCGGGAATCCCCAGTTTTGTAATCTTCACAGAGGCGGCCCTGACCTCTTCGGGCAGCATAACTCTGCCAATAATATCGTCAGCCAAGTTCTCCAAGAGATTGAAGCGCCGAGATGAGATTGAGGAATTTAAGGAGGAAATTAGGTACTCGTAATTCAGTACGCTTTCGATATTTCCAGAATGGTCATTTTTCTCGCCGGATTGTGCTGCAAAAATGTCAAATTGAACTGGTTGCTTGATTCCAAATTCATAGTCATGAATTCCTACTTCTATATTACGAACCTCATTCTCCAGAAAAACGACAGTAGCGCCGCCAAGTGAATCGGAGATGATTGAAGAAATTGCTTCGGTAAATTCCTGCATCGCTATTCCTCAGTTTCAAATAAGACATCCCTGGACCTATTCAGGAACCTCTCTCCCGAATCAACGTAGATTACCTGGCCCGTAATTGAATGGGCGCCCATCAGAAATGAAACCGAGTCGGCTACTTGCTCGGGGCTTGGTCCGTGGCCAAGAGGGGTCTGAGATTGGGCCCTCTCGAAACCGATTTTAGACTGGTCATTGCTTGGCAATGTGTGTCCTGGTGAAACGGCATTAACCCTAACGCTTGGAGCTAGGCCCCTTGATAGTGCCTCTGTGATACCCGCAAGGGCGAATTTTGAGGCGGTATATGAGATGTGATCAGGATTTGGGGATGCTAGCTTCTGATCAAGAATATTCACCACTGATCCAGTAACGCCATCCTGGATCGATTCGTACAAGGACCTGATGAGAACTAATGGCGCCAACGCATTCACATCCATATGGGATTTCCAGGATATTGCATCAAAGTTCGTGATTTCGTCATGTACGAAGTGAGAGGCGTTATTGACCAGTCCAGTGATGGTGCCGATCTTCTCCGAAGCATCAGAGAAGAGAGCTGCAGTCGACTCGAAATTTGAGAGATCGCATTGCAATGACGCAGCAGCGACCCCCAGGGACTCTATTTCCTCAACAAGTGTTTGTGCCTCGAGACGCGAGTTGTTGTATTGCACTGCTATTGGTTTACCGCTTATAGCTAATTTAAGGCATATTTCACGACCGATTCTCTTCGCGCCCCCCGTTACTAGAACCCCGTTGCCCATGTTAAGCGGAAGCGTGACGTACATTTTACCAATTGCTAGGAAGAATATGAGAAATTAATCGATAATAACGGTTAATGTTTAGCCTCTATCCGGCTATACCATGAACGGGCGCCTGCCGACCATAGACTCGGGGATGGATTCAGTTGATGGGTGCGGTGGAGGTTTGAAAATTAGCGCAGAGGAGAGGAGGAAGTCCCTTAGGAAGAAGTTGCCTAGCTGGTTCAAGACGTCCTTGCCAACTGGTATTTCTCATACTCGCTATTCCAGGACAAAGGACAACGTCAAAGAGCACGGTTTGAATACAGTGTGCGAGGAAGCGCGTTGCCCTAATCTTCACGATTGTTGGGGAAGGGGCACGGCTACTTTCATGATCGCTGGTGATGTCTGCACAAGAGGTTGTAGGTTCTGTGCCGTTGGTACAGCTAAAACACCGCCCCCCCTGAATCCCGATGAGCCTCAAGAGCTCGCTGAATCAATAAGAAAAATGGGGCTCGAATACGCAGTAATTACTGTAGTCAACAGGGATGATCTGCCCGATGGAGGATCGGCCCATTACAGGAATTGCATTATCGAAGTAAACAAGAGGAATCCGGGGGTTGGAATAGAGCTGCTTTGTTCGGACTTAGACGGCAACCTGGACTCATTGGGGGGTTTATTGGCAGAATTGCCCCTTAGGGTCTTTGCACACAACGTTGAGTGCGTACCAAGATTGGATGGTTTGGTTAGGGATCAAAGGGCATCTTTCGATCAATCATTGGCCATTCTCAAAGAAGCCAAGAGTCTTCGGCCCGATCTGCTAACAAAAACCAGCATTATGGTCGGAATAGGTGAAACAGACGATGAGGTTAGGGAAACTATGGAAATCCTGAGAGGGGCTGGCGTGGACATGGTGACTCTTGGACAATACCTTCAACCCAGCTACAAGCACCTTCCTGTGGATCGTTTTCCAGAACCTGAAATGTTTGCTGATTGGGATAGAATAGCAAGAGAGTTGGGTTTCAAAGCAGTTGCTAGCGGCCCTCTGGTTCGATCTAGTTACAGAGCCGGGCTTCTTTGGGAGGAGGCAATGGGTGGTGAACCGGTGGTGACCATCGAATCATCTGGTTCGGCGAAGAGCCACCTTATTCAAGAGAGTCAAAGAATAGAAGGCAATGACATGATGGCAAGAGGGGGAACTTGGTGAATGGGTGACGAGGATTCTAGTGGAATTAGTGTACCCGATGCTCCATTTAGGCCGGGTGAGGAACCGAAATTCGGAACTTGGCCTTGGAAGCCAGGCGATCTTGGAATGCCAGACCCAGCTACTTGCACTTCAGATGAAACGGAAGATCTAGCCAAGGGGCTAGTTAGGGTTCTAGATGATGATGGAATTGCTTCCGGGGAGTGGGACCCGAAACTAGACCCAGAAGAACTGCGAATTGGTTTGGAACACATGGCAAGGCTGAGGATCTTCGATGAAAGGATGATGAAGATGCAGAGAACAGGCCTTTTGTCATTCTACATGAGATCATTTGGCGAGGAGGCTGTGGCAATAGCGCAGACCATGGCATTGGAAAATCAAGACTGGATTTTTCCCACCTACAGGCAACCCGGGGCTCAATTCGTACGTGGACGAGATATGGTTAGCATGATTTGCCATTGCATTGGGAACGAGGAGGACAACATCAAGGGCAGACAGATGCCGGTTCACTATTCATTCAGAGAAGGTCGATTCATTTCGATTTCAAGTCCGGTAGGGACTCAGTTTAGCCAAGCGGTAGGAGTTGCACTGGCATCGAAATATAAGGATCAAGATGAGGTCACAATTACTTGGATCGGAGATGGTGCTAGCGCGGAGGGGGATTACCACTACGCACTCACATTCGCTAGCATTTATGACGCACCTGTAATTCTCAATGTTGTAAACAACCAGTGGGCAATATCCACACACGCGAACTTTGCAACGGGAGTGGGGGAGTTTGCTTCTCGCGGACTGCCTTACGGATTGGCATCAATTAGAGTTGATGGGAATGACTTCCTGGCCCTATATTCCGTTACAAAATGGGCACGTGACCGCGCTGCTTCTGGAATGGGAGCGACCCACATAGAAGTTCTGACTTATCGTGCTGGTGCTCACAGTAGCAGTGATGACCCCAGTAGATACCGTCCTTCGGACGAGCACAATATGTGGCCGGGTGGAGACCCCATAGAGAGACTTAAGACACACCTGATCGGACTTGGGGAATGGAGCGAGGAAAAACAGGATGATCTAGAAAAAAGAATAGACGAGGAGGTCACAAATGCATACAAAGAGGCAGTAAAATTCGGTGATTTGGCAAATGGCCCTTATCCCTCGTCTGACACTATTTTCACAGAAGTTTACGAGGAAATGCCGTGGCACCTCAAAGAACAGCACGACGAGTTGATGGGCGATTAATATGGGGACGATGAATATGATCCAGGCACTGAACAGTGCTCTAGATACGATGTTGGAAAGAGATCCGAATGTAGTGATTTTCGGGGAAGATGTGGGTTATTTTGGCGGTGTTTTTCGAACGACTGATGGCCTTCAAAAAAGGCATGGTGAGCACAGAGTATTCGACTCCCCACTTTCGGAAGGCGGTATTGCAGCCACTGCATTTGGCATGGGATTGAACGGTTTGAGGCCCGTGGTAGAAATTCAATTCGCTGACTACATTTTCCCAGCATATGACCAAATAGTCAACGAAATGGCGAAGTTAAGGCATAGATCTGGCGGTGAGTATTGGTCTCCCATTACATTGAGGACCCCTGCTGGTGGTGGAATCAGAGGGGGGCACCATCACTCACAATCCCCCGAGTCTCAATTCACCCACACACCAGGGCTAAAGGTTGTTTATTGTTCGACGCCCTACAATTCCAAGGGTTTGCTGATTAGCTCAATAGAGTGTAATGACCCAGTAGTTTTCTTTGAGCCGAAAAGGTGCTACAGGGGCCCATTCTATGGAGACCCGCACAATGTTCCCACATGGGCGGATCACCCAGAGGCGGAGGTGCCTGAATCGCACTACAACATTCCCCTTGGGGAAGCGAGAATTGCTGTCGAGGGAAGTGAGTGCACCGTAATTGCATGGGGCTCCATGGTCCACGTTTGTGAAGAAGGTATCAAGCAAAGTGGGGTTTCATGTGAGTTAATCGATCTTCAAACACTAGTCCCATGGGATAAAGAGAGAATCATTGCTTCGATAAAAAAAACTGGCAGGTGTGTTATAGTGCATGAGGCCCCAAAAACCAGTGGTTTTGGTGCAGAGTTATCCGCTTCAATACAAGAAAGATGCTTCTACCACCTAGAAAGTCCAATTCAAAGGGTGACTGGTTGGGACACCCCATTCCCGCATACCACCGAATGGGATTACATGCCGGGACCCTCTCGGATAGCTAAAGCGATTAGAAGGACGCAGGAGGAATGAGTATGGGAATTCACGAATTCAAGCTCCCCGACATTGGGGAAGGAGTAGTAGAGGGAGAAATTGTCGAATGGCATGTTTCAGTCGGAGATACGGTATCAGAAGATGACAGTATAGTCGATATCATGACCGACAAGGCAACAGTCTCCATACCCTCGCCAGTTAGCGGAACCGTATCATCACTGAGTGGAGCAGTTGGGGATATGATTGCAGTGGGCTCGACACTGGTTGGCTTCGACACAGATGCAGCCGTAGAAGGGCAAGAAGTTGAGGAAGAGGGAGATTATGCAGATGAGGCCGATGTCGAAGATGAGCCTGTAGAGGAGGTTCCCCCGGTGGTTTCTGAGCCGGAAATAGTTGCAACAGAACCAGTTCCTGAACCGGTGAAGAGGGTACCGGAGGCAGCTCCGCCAAAATCAAAGAGCGTGCCTTCTGAAAATGAGCGAGTCCTGGCCAGTCCAGCTGTCAGGAGGAGAGCAAGAGAAGCGGGTTTGGATCTGAAGATGGTCAATGGTTCAGGGCCTGCTGGGAGGATTCGGCATGCGGACCTCGATGCTTTCATGGCAGCTGGAGGTACAGTGACAGGAGCCCCTCCATCAGCATATTCGACCAAGAGGACTGAGGTGAAAGAGGTCAAAGTAGTTGGCCTGAGAAGGAAGATCGCCGAACAAATGACTTTGAGCAAGAGTAGAATCCCCCACTTCTCATACTTCGAAGAAGTAGATGTTACAGAGCTAGATGAGCTTAGGCAAGTTCTGAATTCCTCCAAGGACGAAAATCAACCGAAGCTAACTTACCTCCCTTTCATCATGCTGGCACTATCTAAAATCATGCCAGATCACCCTGAATGCAACGGCCACTATGACGACGATAACGGAATAGTCAGACGTTTTTCCGGGGTAAACCTAGGCATTGCAACACAAACAGAGCGTGGACTCTATGTCCCTGTGGTGAAGCACGTGGAGGCAATGGACATTTGGCAGGCAGCTACCGAGATGCAGCGAGTTTCTGGAGCGGCAAGAGGGGGAACTGCGAGTCTGGATGACTTGACTGGATCGACTTTCACCATTACCAGTCTTGGAAGGGAGGGCGGTTTAGGGGCGACTCCAATAATCAACCATCCGGAAGTCGCCATCCTTGGAGTTCATAAAGCCCGAGAGATGCCTGTTGTTAGAGATGGGGAAATAGTAGTTAGGAGGATAATGAACCTATCAAGTGCATTTGATCATAGAGTAGTGGATGGAGCTGACGGGGCATCTCTAATCCAGCATCTAAGAAAATTGCTGGAATATCCTGCCCTAATCTTCATGTGAGGTAAATATGGCCAGTACTAAGAAATGCCAAGTCCTCGTCATAGGGGCAGGGCCCGGTGGTTATGTTGCTGGAATAAGAGCGGCACAACTAGGTTTGGAAACAATTGTTGTTGAATCTGACAAAGCCGGTGGGACCTGCTTGATTCGTGGTTGCATTCCAAGCAAAGCGATTATTCATGCGGCTGATAGATTTGAGGCACTGAAAACGCATTCATCGGAAGAAGGGCACATGGGGCTGTCAATTAATGGGGAGGCAAAAGTTGACATGCCAGCGTTGGTATCCTGGAAGAACTCGATTGTCGATAAGCTGAATAAAGGCGTTGAGGGATTGCTAAAAGGTGCTGGTGCGGAATTAATCAGCGGATGGGCAAATTTCGAGAGTCCGAAGACTTGCAACGTAGAGACGGCTAATGGCACATTGAGGATTGAGGCAGAAAATGTCATCATTTCGACAGGGTCGAGTCCTGTGGAGCTCCCATTCATGAAATTTGACGAAGAGTTTGTTTTATCATCGACGGGTGCGTTGGATCTAGAAAAGCTTCCAAAAAGCGTAGCGATCGTCGGAGGAGGTTACATTGGGCTTGAGCTGGGTTGTGCTTTATCCAAGCTTGGGACACAGGTAACTGTTGTTGAGGGATTGGATAGCATTTTATCGATTATAGACAAAGAAGTTAGAAGGCCTCTTGAAATTTGGTTGAAGAAACATGGAGTGGCGATTCATACGAAGGCATTGGCAAAAGGGGCTGAAGTCAAAGGAAAGGGGGCATCCAGGAAGGTGGAGCTTTCATTTGAGAAGGGTGGAGAGTTGGATTCAATAAAGGTTGACAAAGTTTTGGTCACTGTTGGAAGAAAGGCGAACACAATCGGATGGGGGCTTGAGAACATGGGATTGAGAATGGACCCCTCCAGTAGGTTCATCAGAATTGACCGTCAGTGCAGGACCTCAGTCCCTGGGGTTTACGCAATTGGAGATGTCGCCGGAGAGCCGATGCTGGCACACAAGGCAAGTGCCCAAGGGGAGATGGTGGCCGAGATAATCGCGGGCAAAAAAAGAGAGTTCGACAATATTGCAATTCCCGCAATTGTTTTCACTGAGCCAGAAATAGTGTCAGTTGGTTTGACTCCGGAAGAAGCGGCTGAAAGAGGCGAGAAGACGATAGTTGGTAAATTTCCCTTGGCTGCTAATGGCAGGGCGCTTAGTATAGAAGCAGAGAAGACCGGTGGTTTCATCAGAGTTACGGCTAGAGAATCTGATCATGTAATTCTAGGCATTCAAGCAGTTGGTTCCCACATTGCAGAGTTGCATGGCGAGTTTGTTTTGGCGCTAGAGATGGGCGCAGTACTAGAGGACATCGAAGGTACAATTCACGCCCACCCAACAATGACTGAATCTTTCCATGAAGGAGTACTCAAGACTCTTGGGCATGCGATTCACATTAGCTGAGGGATGAGATGGATCGAATTAGGGTCCTGAAAGCTGGAATAGTCAATTATGAGGTGATGAGCAAATCCATGAAGGATTTGCAAAAACTAAGGATTAGAGATCTGATTCCTGACACGATTATTTTTGTTGAGCATCCAGAGATTGTGACAATTGGCCCTAAAGCTGTCAGAGAAGGTACGGAAGTAGTCGGTTACCCCAGTGTAAAAACAGATCGTGGTGGGGGGATAACTTGGCATGGACCTGGGCAATTGGTAGCCTACCCCATTATCAAATGGAGAAAGGGGGAGCAGGACATAAGGGGCATTATCGGGAGATTGGAAGACTGGGCTATCGCTGCGTTAGGGGACTGCGGTGTTGATGCTTACAAGGACGAGAAAATGCAGGGGGCATGGGTCGATAGCCACAAGATATGCTCGATTGGCTTGTCATTCCGACACTGGGTAAGCAGGCATGGCATGTCAATCAATGTATGCACCCCTAAAGGAAGAGTGGAGGGGCTCGAGGGATGTGGGATGGAAGCAGGAGTGCACACTAGCCTTCAGAGTCTTGGTTATTCCCATGACCCCGAAGGAATGCCAATTGATTGCGAGAGGATAGGATTGGCTATGCTTGAAAGGTGCGATGGTTTTCTGGGTCGGCAGCCAGATGAGCCAATTGAGTGGTTTCCGGAGATTTTAGCATGAAACCCAGAAGAGGCGATTTTGCGCATCACTGGAACCTGGAGCCAGAAGTGACTTTTCTCAACCATGGCTCATTTGGAGCAACTCCAAGAATTATCCTCGAAGAGCAAACAAGGATCAGGGACAAAATGGAAAGGGACCCAGTGAGTTTCTTCGAAGGTGATTTTCTGGAACTATGGGACTCTACGAGAAAGGCGGTTTCAGATTTCCTGAATGCTGACATGGATGGAATGGCACTTGTGACAAACACGACTGCGGGTGTAAATACCGTTCTACGTAGCCTGAATCTTCATGAAGGGGATGAAATATTGGTGCCGAACCATTCATATCAAGCTTGCTGGAATGCAGTGGACTTTGTGACAGAAAGGTCTGGAGCGAAGACGGTAGTTGTCGATATCCCATTCCGAGTGAAGGATTCTCAAGAAATAGTCGATTTGATCATGGGTTCAGTTACTGAGAAAACTGTTTTAGCCCTAATTGACACAGTAACTAGCCCCACCGGCCTGAGAATGCCTTTTGAGTCGCTGACAAAAAAACTGCAAGGAATTGGGGTCGATGTATTATTAGATGCAGCCCATGGACCAGGAATTGTCCCATTGGACATAAGGGGCCTAAATGCTGCTTATTGTACGGGAAATTTCCACAAGTGGGTCTGCTCTCCCAAGGGTTCGGCTTTTTTGCATATCAGAGAGGATAGGAGGGGTTCTATCCGACCCCTAAGCATCAGTCATGGTGCTTCCTTCGAAGGCTCAAAGCAAGAGAAGTTCGAGTTTGAATTTGGTTGGCCTGGGACGCGAGACCCCACTGCATGGTTATGCATTCCAGCCACAATTGATTTCATGGCTGGCCTAGTGGACGGTGGGTGGGCCGAAATAATGCAGAGGAACAATGACCTCGCCTTGGAAGGCCGAAAATTGATATGTGACGCATTGGGAACTTCTGCACCAATTCCGGAAACTATGGTTGCTGCTATTGCATCAGTAGAGATCCCTAGCGAGGAAGAGATTGGGCCAGTAAGTATGGAAGGCGACCCTTTCCATCACCTATTGATGGAAAAATATGGAATACAGGTTCCCGTTTTTCCATGGAAGCATCATGGCACCAGGTACATTAGAATTTCAGCTCAACTTTACAACCATATAGATGAGTACGTTTTCCTCGCTGATGCGCTTTCTGAAATTCTGGAAAATGGGGAAATCCTTCAAGGGCAGTAGTATGGACGAGTGTTCATGCCGGAGGCGGTTGTCTGCATCACTGGGGCTTCTGGGGCGCAATATGGAGTCAGACTAATCCGGATTCTCGCCGACCATGGATGGACCATTAGGCTGATAGTAACGGGTGCTGGTGCGATCAATCTGGATCTGGAATGCGGCATCTCCCCGGATGACCTGGCTTCTTGGGAAGGTGTTATCCTCGAACGCAATGAAAATCTGGCAGGCAAGTCAGCATCAGGATCATCTGCTATTGATGCATACATAGTTTGTCCCGCAAGTGGAACCACGATTGGAAAGATCGCTGCCGGAATCAGTGATAACCTAGTCACAAGGAGTGCATTGGTGGCAATGAAAGAAGGAAGAAAGCTGATATTGGTACCTAGAGAGTCACCCTATTCCACCCCCCATTTGAAGGCTATGGCCGACCTTTCGTCATGGGGAGTAATTATTCTTCCTGCAAGTCCTGGTTTCTACCACTCTCCTGAGACAATTGAGGAGTTGATTGATTTCATAGTTGCAAGAATTCTTGATCAATTGGGGATAGTGCACGAGATTGGTAAAAGATGGTCGGGCGAGGAAGTAAGGTCCGATTAACGACTCACAAGATACTCCAACCAAGCATGGGTTCAATAAAGGTCAGAACCGCCTCATTAACGATAGTGTGGTGGATTGGGAAAAGAAGACGGTTGGTGAACTAAGGAGTATTCTCCGTTCAAATGGCCTTCCAACTTCGGGTAAGAAGGCTGAGCTGATCAGCAGAGCCTCGGCATTAGACCCAGGGGGAGTTCTCGATGCAGAAGTGGGAGGCAGTGCAAGGAGAGATGTGATCAAGAACGCCATATTGGCGAAAATTGGTAATTTGCCTATTTCCGCTATTGCCGTGTCCATGATAGTTCTGATTGGAATTTCTGGCAGTGCAGCAATATACGGATTGGACGTAGCTAGTTGGATCAAAGGGGAAGAAGAATACGAGCTTATCGACTTCGACGCAAATCAAACGAGAGCATATGCCCAGGGTCTTGTGAATCTGGGCCATCCAGAATGGGAGGGCAGACTATCTGGTACTCAAGAGGAGGAGAATACTGCTCAATCAATTAAACTAAATTTCTCCAATAGTGGAATTCCAGCGACAATAGAAGAATTTGAGATCCCACTATTCTACATGGGAAATGAATTTGAGCTAATGATCTGCACCCCGGGAGACATAGGGAGCATTTTCGGCGGCCCTTCCCCCTGCTCACTTGCGGATGTAAATAGAGAGGAGGTTGAATATATCCATAGGGAGGATTTTGTGATTCAGGGATACAGCGGAGATGTTGATATTCTGGCCAGTAGTGACGTAAATGTCGTTGATCTAGGAATGGGGAATGAATCTGCCGACTGGGGTTCTGCCGCAAATGGAATAGGTTTGGTCTGGCTTTTGGATGGTGACGAAGGCGGCCCGGGAACTGAGAGCAATACGGTTCTCTTTCTTAGGGCCCAGGAAAATGGGCTAAGAGGTCTGATTACTGTTAATGCGAGACAAAACTGTGACGAGTTGATTTCCGGGGATTGCGTTCCTTACTTCAAATCATTAGACATCACTCAATTCAGTGAAAAGCCTTACAACATTGGATTCATGATGGTTTCTAGAAGTGTTGGAGAGGCGATTCTGAACCAAGTGGTAAACGGGGAAGGAATGCTTCAATTTGTGGTACAAGTGGACAATCAAGTCAATACATACATCCATGTTCCTTGTGGCATACTACAGGGCGAGACAGATTCTTTGATTATAATTGGGGCCCACCATGACACTGCCTACAACGGCCAAGGGGCGGTGGACAACACTGCAGGGACTGCGACGGTACAAGAAATTGCAAGGCAGTTTGGCTTATTGAGCTCGGAGCTTGGACAGCCTAAGAAAACAATTTACTTCTGCACTTGGGGCGGGGAAGAGGAGGGCCTCTGGGGTTCTAAAGAATGGGTAAAAAAGCATAGGGAAAATCTCAGAGAAAATCTAAGATTATACATCAATCTAGACATGAACCACGTTGATGCTCAGAGAAATAATGGGTTGATCCTTCAGGGAAACAGTCCATCGGATATCAAGAGTATTGAGGGCATTGTTGGGTCCTTTGAAGAGGCTTACCCAGATTTAGCTTCTAGGTATGAAATTAGCGTCAGGGAATTGGAGTCAGAAGAAATGCCAAACAATTCCGACCATGCCCCATTTGTATTCAACTTAGGTGATGGGGGATTGGAAGAAGAATACTATGGTAAGGCACTAGTCTGCTATGGTTCAGGATCATCTGAATATCACACATATTTGGACAATATGGACAGGTTTAACGAGGAAAGTTTGATCGTCTCAGGAGTGATTTTCGGCTCGCTGATTCGGCACCTTGCATGGGCCTAATTTGAACAGAATGAGATAACTTCATCGTAATCTGGTTCCACACCAGGATTCTCGGCAATCCATGCATAACCTATGGCCCCATCTTCTTCAATTACGAAGACTGCTCTTTGACAAGCGGTATAACCTGGGGCGCCGAAGTCTTCGATTTCCAAGCCATAAGCAGAAATTGCAGATCTATTTACATCGCACAGAAGGGGGAACTCGATGCCGTTAACCTTTGCGAATTCGGCATTTGCGAATACGTTGTCTGCAGATATTCCAAAAATGGCAACATTAGCTTCATTCAAGGAGTTCAGTGAATCGCTGAAAGTACACATTTCTTTGGTACAAACACCAGTAAATGCAGCAGGATAGAATGCTATCACGGCCCTTCCACCGACCTCACTCAGAGTGACCATAGATCGATCGTGTGACATCAATGTAAAATCTGGCGCTTTGTCCCCTACTGAAACCATGCTACCGCTAGGGCGTAATGGATTTCAATATACTCATGAAAACCCTACATCCTATCTGGGCAACCTATGCCTAATAGGCCCAACCCAATCTCTAATTCTCTAGCAGTTAGGTCGCAAAGTGCCAAACGGCTGGTCTTTATTCCACCTTCGGCATTCAAAACTTGACAATTTTCGTAAAATGATGCGAATGAAGAGGCCACTGAATGCAAATGGTTGCATAGCTTGTGAGGACTGAATGTTGATATTGCCTCATCTACTACCGAAGAGAATCCCAGTAGCCTACGTGCCAGTAGCTGTTCCTCTGGCAATAAACATTCGATGTTTGCAGATCTAAGGGATTCACGATTGCCGTCCCATTTTCGAAAGATGCTACAAATTCTTGCATGAGCATACTGCAAGTATGGTGCGGTATTGCCGTCGAATGATAGCATTCTCTCCCAATCGAAGACGTAGTCCTTTGTCCTCTCAGTTGAGAGATCTGCATATTTGACCGCGCCGATTCCGACCATCTTTGCAACCTCCTCCCTCTCCTTACCAATTAACTCGGGGTTTTTCTCCTCGATAGCCGCTTCTGCTCGTGACACGGACTCGTTTAGTAAATCGAAAAGCTTCACAACTTCGCCCTCTCGACTTTTTAGAACCTTGCCATCTGTGTCAAGGACCGATCCGAAATTGACATGGACTGCTTGATGCGAATCGCTCATGAATCCGGCTTTCCTAGCCACTTGAAAGACCATCTCAAAGTGCTGTTTCTGAGGGGTTCCGACGACATATAGGAATGAGTCGCACCCAAGTCTCTCCACCCTGTCAATAATACATGCTAAATCGGAGGTACTGTAGTTGAAACCGCCATCGGCCTTTCTTATGATCATTGGAAGTGGTTCCCCGTCCCTGTTTACCCAATCGCCGGGAAAGGTAACATCGGCACCCTCGCTTTTCTCAAGCATCCCTGCCTCCTCGAGCCTTTCAAGAACCGTTGGCAACAATTGTTGGTACTTCGATTCCCCCATTATGTCATCATCAGTTAATAGAACCCCAAGCATTGAGTAAACTTCATTGAAATACCTCATAGATTCGTCGACCAAAATCCCCCATAGCCTAAGCGTCTCTTCTTCCCCACCCTGTAGAAGGACAACTCGCTGCCTCGACCTCTCTGAGAAATCGCTATCTGAAACAAATTTGGATCTAGCCTGCTTGTAAAATGAGTCAAGATCGCCTACTCCAAGCTCTGTTGCAGCCTTGTCCTCTCCAAGATCTAGTAAATGTTCAATCAGCATCCCAAATGGGGTTCCCCAGTCACCGACGTGGTTTTCCCTATGGACCAAATGCCCCTTGAACTCCAACATCCTGACGATTGAGTCCCCTATTACAGTTGAACGTAGATGGCCAACGTGCATTTCCTTGGCGACATTCGGGGCAGAATAATCCACGACGAAAGTTTTTCTTTCGTCACTTGAAATTTCCAACCTTTGACTTTTTGCTAAGGATGAAACTTGATTAGAAAGCCATTTTTCATTTGCTGTGATATTCACGAACCCATTTATTGTACTTACTTCTGCTATTTTTAAGAGGGCATCTGAAATCTCAACGGACATTGATTCTGCGATTTCAATGGGGGATTTTTTGAGAATATTTGCCAGGGAATGACAGGGGATAGCTATGTCTCCATGAGCTTCTACTGTTGCTGGACCGATGAGGCTTGTCCAATCGGATCTTGGTACCCCTAGGATTTCCATGGCCTTGGAAATTTCAGGTTCTATTGCATCAATAAGTCTCTTCATACTATCACATCAAACGATTGAGTACCTCAGTAAGGCTGCTATACCGCCGAATGAGTTGTTCAGTGTCGCCCCTTCCTCTGTATCTAGTGACACAAGTCTGACATCTGCTGAAATGTGGCCTGCCAGGATGGTCAGTTCATCGATCAAATCCATTGATTCATCTTTGTCTTCCACGATGCTGGATGAATCGCATTCGGGGCAATTGGGTACCGCATCAGTTTTTGATTGTGTCAATTCCCACTGGTTGCTGCATTCTTTGCATTTCCAGGTAACCCTAATCTTGTTAATTGCTTCAGAAAGAATGAGGGTCGAAACCGCTCCTTGGTCGAGTGCTGAGCGGACCATTTTTTCACCATAGGTAGCTTTAGGATTTGTTTGCATCACCTCTCTGAGAAACTCATCGATCAGGGTCCTTTCTACATCCAATTCTATCTGGTCCATCATCGAGCCAGCCCTCTGGATTAGCTCTCTCAAACCACTCTCATTTGAATATCCGACATCGAAAAATGGCTCTGCTATCAATTTCTTTACCTCATGGTGGAAGTAGTCATTTTTTACTACGAAATCCTTGGTCGCACCTGGTCCGCCGATAATTATGCCCTTCAGATCTTTGACCATTGGCAGCCAATAACTGCAGGCTCTCTCAGTAGCTTTCTTGAAAAACTTATGAGCAGCTTCCTCGATTAATCTCTCGAATCTCTGAGCGGACTGGCCACCCCTGCCATGCTTAGATGGTACTAGTGAGGTAATGTGCTCCTGGCAATGCAGCCTCTTTCCCGAAGCAAGGCCGTAAGCAGCTTCAGAGCGATCAATTACAAACAGACCATATGAAGTTCGATCGATCAGCATTTCCTCCAGCTGACTGATCTCAAATGTCGAGTCGCAGCGATACCGAAATGATGGGAATGGCTCAGGAGGGTCGTCGACGACAGTGGTGATTAGTCTGGTCTTGTTATTCCCAGTAATAACGTGCCCGACATAAATGGCTAGACCGCGCTCTCCTGGGGTCTTGTACCTATTTATTGTGGAAATAGCCGACTCTATTGCATCAGTAACATGTTTTTTTGTTGATTTAGACTTGATGTTAGCCGCTTGACCTGCCTCTTGGCCCAAGTGCTGTCGAACGTCACTGATCATCCTATCTGGGGGAATAACTACGGAAACAAGCTCAGTTCCCATGCCCCTCATTTCAGATAGTTCGGATAGCGTCTTCTTCAATCTTAGACGCCTCTGTTGCTGGGCCAAATCGTCGGACATACCTTGCCTCCGTGAAATGCCACCATGGACTACATTTCAACCCTTCAGCCCTTCATGAGCATATGTCTTGAAAGGAGGTGGGTATACCTTGGGCCATGGGGACGGTCGTCTTGGCGTTAGGTGGTAGCCTCCTAAGGCCCGAACTGGGGGACAGGCATCAGTGGCTAGAAGAGTTCGTTTCAATTGTCAAAAATAGGTTGCGTTCTGGCGATAAGATGGGGGTAGTAGTTGGAGGTGGTGCACCGGCTAGAGAAGGAATTGAATTAGCTAGGTCTTTGATTGAAGATGAGGCTCACTTGGATTTGATTGGTATCGCTGCGACTAGGCTAAATGCGACGATAATCAAGGAAACACTAGAGGACGGGGGGATTGAAGTTCATAGTAGAATGCCGGAAAGCGTGAGCGAAGCAATAGATTCACTGGATAGCAGTGATATCGTGATAATGGGGGGTACAGTAGCTGGACAGACCACGGACACTGTTGCAATAGAACTGGCAATCGGGATTGGCGCATCTAGATGCATAATTGCGACAAATGTGGATAAGGTGTATTCAGAAGACCCGCGAGATAATCCGCAAGCTGAGTCATTTGAAAAACTGACATTGCACGAGCTGCAAGAAATTGTCGGTCCTGCCGAGCATGCATCTGCTGGAGGATCAAAGGTTGTCGATCCAGTTGGTGTAGGTGAGGCCGTGAGACACGGATTGCCACTCGTAGTTCTGGATGGCAGGGACACATGGAGGATTACCGCAGCACTTGATGGTGGTGAATTTGGCGGCACACTGATAGAGGGATGAGAATGAGTAGGAAGGAAACGATATTGCGGGCGGCCAAGAGAACGGCGAATGAGGCCAAGTCAGCTGCGAGAAAAAGGAGCAGGGGGCTAATTAGGTCAGAGTCAGAGCCGCATAGGCATTGCGTGGTCTGCTGGGCACCAATACCCTTGGACAGCGATCCAGCCGTATGTGGGAAGAGGGACTGCGAGGAAACCCAGAAGAAGAGGGAGAAGTCTAGGAAAAGGTTGATGGTCATGATGTACTTGTTTCCCGCAATAGCTATTTTCTTCGTTATCTTGGAAATTGTGTGAGAGTGAAAATTGGAAGGTGAGATGTTTTGATGGTCAGAATACTTTCGATACTTCCAGCATTGATGGGAACAATATGCATCATCATCCTAGGTGCTAGCCTGTATGGTTACTCGCCTCCCGACTCTGGGATGGAGGTGCCAATTGTTCCGTGCCCAGAAGGCAGTTCAGGATGTATTGTTGGGATGACGGATGAGGATTTGTCGGTTCCTGGTGCATTCATTTTGCTGGACATAAGACTCAGCCTCGAATGGGCGGAACCAGATAGAAGCTGGGTTGCAGTTGTTGACGCTGATGCAGAGAAGGAATGCCCACCTGATGCTAACGGCCTGACAACATGCACAGAAGAAGATATTGAAAGTTTCATTATTTCGGGCGGGCCGGAATCTGATGGTAGTTTGGAATTCCGCCTTGAGCCTGGGAAATACAGGTTCGTTACTGCAGGAAAAGAGGGGTCTGGTTTGGACTCTCAAACTGCGACCATGGGAACTACAATTCAACTGAGTGGATATGTCGAGATTGCACTTGGAATCCTTGCTATCCTACTATTTGCTGGTGCTGGTGAGATGGCCTTCCCCGTTCGGAACATCATGGGCAGACTCAGAAAAAGCTAGAGCTTCCCTGATTATCTTGAATAACCCAATCGCTGTGGGGCTACTATGGCAGGAACGTCGTGCCCTAATTGTGGATCTGCCATTGAGCTTGATGGTTTGACACCCGCATTCGGTGGTTATGACCTATACTGTGTTGTCTGTGGCCATAGTTGGCGTGCTTAGTCTATTTTGTGTCGTTCCTAGGCCAGTGTTCTGGCAAAGACAGAGGATCGGAAACTTCGTCTGCAGCAATAACATCAATCAACAATTGTCGAAGATCTTCTAGGCCCTCGCCAGTTTCTGAGCTCAACCTGTGTTCACCCTCATTATTGGGTGAATCTAGCAGATCGGATTTGCTGCTAACTAGAATTATGGGCCTTTCCACGATCATACCCCTTACTTCTTGGAGTAGGTTCTCCTGCTCAGAAATATGCGTGGTAGAATCGGGGGTTCGATCGATTAAGAATACCAATGCATCACCAAGATGCTCCAAAGCAGCTATTGCCTGTAGCTCTATCTTGTTTCTCTCAGAGGTTGGCCTATCTAGTAATCCTGGCGTATCGACCATCTGGTATACCCGTCTACGATGGGTGAAATGGCCAAGATGCAGTTGCTTGGTTGTGAATGGATAGGACGCGACTTGCGGCTCGCCGCTAGAAAGGGCGTTTATCAATGCGGATTTTCCGACATTTGGCGAACCGGCCACCACTATGCAAGGCTCATATGGATCAATGGATGGGAGCTTTCGGAGTTGGTCTCTTGCTTCGCCTAGCCAAACTATTTGCGGTGAAATCTGATCAATTATGGAAGAAACCCTCCCATAAGCATGCCTCCTAGCTTTGTGAAATCCATCTATATCCCGTAGACGGAGGATCTTGCTTTGTGCTTCCCCCGAAATCCTTTGGCACTTCTCTGCTGCCCATTGAAGAGCGGCGAGATTTTGCTTGTAGTGGTCTGTCCCTACGGCTGCGTCGACTAGTGCTCGATCGAAATCGGAAAGCGCATT
>CEVZ01234854.1_pt1 | contig 17881 bp, 22 predicted proteins | sample 361371 | NCBI WGS metagenome assembly CEVZ01 (sample SAMEA2620217, study PRJEB7988) | marine metagenome | isolation source: saline water (ENVO:00002010), including
ACTTCTTTATGCAATATGTAGATGACAAAGAGGTTATAAATGGCTGATATAAAATTACCTAAATTAAAAACTACTAAAGAACCTGAACCGATACCATTTCCTGCAAATGATAAGAAGAAAACAATTCTTCTATTATCTGACGATTGTAGGATGACATCCGGTGTTGGTGTTATGTCTTTAGAAATAATAAGACAAACCTGTCACAAATATAATTGGATACAAGTTGGCGGTGCTATCAAACATCCTGAAGAAGGTCAAACTTTTGATGTTAGTAAAGACCTACAAGATTACACAGGCGTTGAAGATGCGGGTCTATTAATATACCCTATATCAGGATATGGTAATGATGAGATTGTAAGACAATTACTTAATCATCACAAGATAGATGCTATTATGATTTATACTGACCCAAGATTTTGGAAGTGGCTATTTGATATGAGTCACGAAATACGTTCACAGATTCCAATATTTTATTACAATATTTGGGATGACTTACCTTATCCAATGTGGAATGAACCTTTCTATGAATCAGTAGATTTGACTTTGAACATTACAAAACAAACATATAATATTGTTAAGAATGTTAGAAAGAATGTTCCTGTAAAAGATTGGGAGTGTACACTCGCACCACATGGTATAAATGAAGAAGTTTTTTATCCTATCACTAAAGATAGTGAAAACTATAAAAAGTTTTTAGAATTTAAAGACAAAAATATTATTAACAAAAATACTGATTTTATAGTCTTATGGAACAACCGAAATATAAGAAGAAAACTACCAGGTGATGTTATATTAGCTATGAAGCATTTTGTAGACCAATTACCTGAAGAACAACAAAGAAATGTTTTGTTAGTTATGAAAACAACACCTATAGATAATAATGGTACAGATTTAGTTGAAGTGGCAAAAAACTGCGCGCCTAATTTAAATATTTTATTTTTTGCGCAGAGAAACTCTGAAGAGGAAATGAACTACATTTATAATATGTCTGATATGTGTATTAATATAGCTTCAAACGAAGGATTTGGTTTAGGCACAGCAGAAGCACTTATGGCAGGTACACCAATAGTTGTAAATGTTACAGGAGGTCTTCAAGACCAATGTGGATTTAGAAAAGAAGATGGTTCACTTCTTATGAAAGAAGATTACACAACAGAGTGGGGTTCTAATCACGATGGTAGATATAAAGAACACGGTGAATGGGTAAAACCTATATGGCCTGTTAGTTTGAGTCTTCAAGGCTCACCACCTACACCATACATATTTGACGACAGACCTGATTGGAGAGAAGCAGGTGATAAAATCAAAGAATGGTATGATACACCTAAAGAAGAAAGAGCAAAAGCAGGTCTCAAAGGTCGTGAATATTGTTTACTTTCTGAGACTATGATGTCTGCAAAAAATATGGGTAAAGCATTTATTGATGGTATGGAAGGATGTTGGGATAATTGGAAACCTATAAAACAATTTCAAGTATACGAGGTATAGAATGAAGAAGTTAGTATCAGTTATTGGACCTGTTGGAACTCGTAGTGGTTATGGTTCACACGCAAGAGACCTTGTTATCTCATTATTAGATTTAGGGTATGATGTTAGAACGTTGCCTATTAGATGGGGAAAGACTCCACAAAATGCTTTGAATCAAGAAGACCCACGAGATAAAAGAATAATAGAAACATTGAGACCTGATGGCAATATAGAAAAACAACCTGATATTCACGTTCACGTAAGTGTGCCAACTGAATTTAATCCAATTGGAAAATTAAACATTGGTATAACTGCGGGTGTTGAATGGACCGTTCCTCATCCTGAGTGGGTAGATGCTATGAACAGAATGGATTTAAATATAGTTCCGTCAAACTTTTCAAAGCAAGTTTTTGAAGATGCGCACTTTACCGTTGAAGACCCAAAAACAAAACAGAAAAAAGAAATAAAAGTTAATAAGCCAATAGAGGTTTTGTTTGAAGGTTATGATGAAGATTTGTATAAAAAGACAGACTTGTTCAGCCAATCGTTAGTAGATGAGATGAATAAAATTGATAACGATTTTTGTTTTCTTTATACAGGTCATTGGTTACAAGGGCCTATGGGTCACGATAGGAAAGACGTTGGGATGATGATAAACACATTTTTAAACACATTTAAAGATGTAGACAACGCACCCGCATTGTTATTAAAAACTTCGTGTGGAACATTTTCTCCACCTGACAAGTATGAAATAATCAAAAAAGTAAGAGACATAAAAGGACAAGTTCCTTTCAACAAATCATTACCTAAAATACATCTATTACACGGAGAACTTTCTGATGTTCAAATGAATGAGTTGTATAATCACCCTAAAGTAAAGGCTATGGTTTCATTTACAAAAGGTGAAGGATTTGGTAGACCTTTGTTAGAGTTTAGTACAACCGGTAAACCTATTATAGCATCAGGTTGGTCAGGACACGTTGATTTTCTTGATAAAGATATGAGTAACTTACTACCAGGAGGGTTGATGAAAGTTCATAAAGATTCGATACCCGGTAACTACACTCACGAAGAATCACAATGGTTTAGTGTAGATTACAACGCAGGTTCTTTTGCTATGAATGAGTGTTTCACTAAGTACGATAAATACTTATCACGAGCATACTTACAAAGACAACGTAGTGAAGATTTTACATTGAATAAGATGACAGATAAATTTGGTAAAATACTTGAACCTTGGGTAGCAAGATTAACATCACACGTTCCTGTAAACTTACCTAAGTTACAGAAGAAAGATGATACTAAAGTAACACTACCTAAACTACAGAAGGCTTAAAATGGAACAAAAAACAAAGTGTCCTTGTTATATGGAACAAGACGAATCTTGCTTTGTAGAAAAAACAGAACAAGGATTTGAATCATATTTATGTTTTGATTGTGGATTCACTTCTAACTCTGCTTTGAAAATAGGTACAGATGAGTGTAAAGAACAAACACAAAACTACACAGCATTAGTCAAAGACCTCAAAATTGAAGACAAAGAAAGAGGGATTGAATGGTACCCTTCTGTAATTAATATGGGAACTATGGGTTTGATTTATCCTGAAGGTACACCTCAGTTATGGAATTGGAAAGTTGCTAAAGTAAAAGAGATACCTGAGAAAGATAGAAAAAACTATCCTAAAGAAGATGGTAGTGGTAATTATGAAACATTTCTTGATATACACGGAGCAGAATCTTTTCAGAAGTTTGAATTTTTAGAGGCGTGTAAAAAATTAGGTATAACTCAATTTGTAAAAAAAGACAAAAAAGATAAATGAGTAAAGTACCACATACTTGGGCGAGAGTTGAACGAGGAGACATAATATCATTTCGATATCAAGGCTCTGATGGTCAATCTACTAAAAGAACTTTGATTGTTCTTGAAAGAAGATTAAAACACCCAAAGACTAAAAACTTTTTACTACACGGCATACAATTAGAAGTTAGAAACATTCCTGCTATCAAATCAGAACCTGTATTGATAGAGATGTTTCAAGAAGTAGGTCAGCCTGTAAAAGTAGATATGGATAAAAACATAATTCGTTTATTAGTTGTAGACCAAAATCCACAGATATACACAAAGATAAAAGATGTGATAAAGAGATATGGAATATACAGAACTTATAATTATGAGAGAGCATCACGAGTAGCAGTTTATAAAGAGCCGGTAAGAATAGACCCTAAAATATTGGATAGACTATCTATCGAAACATCAAAACGTTCAGTAAGATGATTAGTTACGCAATCACATCACACAATGAAACATATGAGTTGAAACAACTCCTTGAATTTTTAATGGTTTGGAAAAATCAAGATGAAGACGAAGTGGTTATACTTGATGATTTTAGTTATCAAAGTCACTTAGATATGTTACAGCCTTATATAGATTGTGAGTTTGTAAACAAGTTTGAACAACGAGAACTAAATAAAGATTTTGCCGCACAAAAAAACTATTTAAATTCATTGTGTACGAAAGATTATATTTTTCAATTAGACGCAGACGAAGTACCAGCAGAAACTTTAATTATGAATTTAAAAGCATTGGTAAATGCTAATCCTACCGTTGAAATGTTTTGGATACCAAGAATAAATACCGTAGAAGGAATAACAGAAGAACATTGTAAAATGTATGGATACTCATTAGATGAGAAAGGTAGAATAAATTTTCCTGACCCACAAGCACGATTGTATAAGAACGAAGAAAGAATAAAATGGGTAAGACCTGTACACGAAATATTAACAGGTGCGAAGATTACTACAGCACTACCTTTTGAAGATGACTTTTGTATAATTCACAATAAGAATATTGAAAAACAAGTACAACAAAATAAATTTTATAATGAGGAAATAAGTGGTTATGGCAAAGATAAAAGATAAAGATAGTGCTTTATACGTTTATGATTCTAACGTAGTAAACGTTTTACAAGACGACGGAATACCTGATGCTAATTGGGAGATTCTTGATAAATATCAAAATCAATCTAATATCAGTTTAGATACTCTTAGAGAAGAATTAGGAATGGGTAGTTGGGCTGTTAGATTAGCATACAATGAATTATTTGGCGGTGTTGTTATACAACAACACGAAGGCGAAGGTAATCGTAAACATATGCACACAGAAGCAGATGAAAATTGGGTTATACTTGATGGCGAATGGGAATGGTGGATAGATGGCAAAGGTTCAAGTAAAGTCGTTCCAGGTGATTTTGTCTATGTACCAAAACATACTTGGCATCAAATAACTTGTGTAAAAGGGCCTGCAGTAAGATATGCTATAACTAAACCTGATGTAGAACACATATACTTACCTGAGGCGGATGATGAATAATGCAGTTGTTACAGGCGGAACACGAGGAATAGGTCTTGCAATATCTGAGAAACTGAATAGTGATTATTACGTTCATTCATATAGTAGAGGCTTAGGATTTGATTTATCTACTGATGAAGGTATTGAAAAACTAATAAAAAATACTCCTGATAAAATAAAAGTCTTGATTAATAATGCGGCTTTTACTAAATTCATACCACATAAAGACTTGGATTCTTTAGACGATGACATCTATGATAAAGTATTTCAAGTTAATGTAAAAGCACCTTTTAAAATAATCAAAGGTCTTGTAGATAAATTTACAGAAGATGCTTGTATTATAAACATAGCATCAGTTGCTGGTATGACAGGTAATGGTAGTAATATAGCATATTGTGCTTCTAAAGGTGCAGTGATAACAATGACAAAATCATTTGCAAGAAGTTTAGCACCAATAAGAGTAAACTCTATATCACCTGGTTTGATTAAAACAGACTTTGTAAAATTTGACGATGATTATTATGAAGATATGCTTGATATGACACCGATACCAAGAATAGGACAACCTGAAGACGTAGCAAACGTTGTGTCAAGTATAATTCAAAGTGATTATATTACAGGACAGAATATAGTAGTAGACGGAGGTAGAACTTTAAACTAATGGACATTTGTGCATTGATAATGGCAAGAGGAGGTTCTAAAAGAGTTACTGATAAAAACATCAGACAATTTGGAAACGATAGTTCTAATAACTTACTTAAACATAAGATAGAATGTTTGAAACAGGTTGATGGTTTAGATGCTATATACGTCAACTCAGAATCAAAAAAGATATTGACATTGGCAGAAGGTTATGGAGCAGTTCCGATAGAGAGAGATTCTAAGTATGCTACAGATGATATATCTATTAATGAAGTTTACAAGAATTTAGCAGAATCGGTAGAACACGAACATATTTATTTTGCACATATAACGAGTCCATTAGTTAGTTTACATAATATGCAAATGTCTCTTAATATGTATGAAGATTACGTTTTCAATAATGATTATGACTCACTCGCAACTTGTACGAAAGTTCACAAATTTATGTGGTCAGATAAAAACACTCCTATAAATTATGACCCTGCTCAGATGCCACGTTCACAAGACTTACCTGACTATTATGTTTTGAACTTTGCTATAAACATATTACCACGTGAGTTGATGATACAAAAAAAGAATATAATAGGAGACAAGTTTATGCCATATTGGCTTGATGAGTTAGAGTCTTTTGATATTGACAATGAACAAGAATTTAAAATGGCAGAGTACTTGTATGGAAGATAGAATTTTAATTACAGGCGGAGCAGGTTTTGTAGGATGGTCTTGGGCTAAACATTTAGGTGACATAGATATAACACTTATTGATTTACCAGGTAGATTTACTGAAGAACAAAAGAAACATTACACTTGTATTGAATGTGATATATCAGATACAGACTCGATGTCTTCTTTAGATTTAAATGGTATTGATTATGTTTATCACATAGCCGCACAATCAGGTGGTCGTGGTTCTTTAGATGAACCTCAAAAAGATTGTATGTGGAATTGTTTAGGAACGGTTAATGTAGTTGAGTTATGTAGAAAGATACGACCTAAAAAACTAATCTACATATCAAGTATGTCTGTATATGGTAATCAAGAAAATGTTACAGAACAAACAACAACAAAGCCTACAAGTTATTATGGTGTTAGTAAATTAGCCGGTGAGTATTATACTAAATTAGTATGGGAGTTTGAAGGGATACCATATACTATATTTAGATTGTTTGCTACTTATGGGTATGGTCAAGATTTAGATGTTATGAATCAAGGCATAGTTAGCATCTATCTTAAACTCGCACTTATGAGTAACACTTTAGATATTACTTTAGGTAAAGATAGGAAAAGACAATTAATACATATAGATGATGTGATGACTGCATTTACATATGCTCCTGATATGATTACTGATAATAAAATTTATAATTTAACTTATGATGAAGTTATTACTCCTGAAAAGATTATAAATCAAATTGGAGAGTCTCTTGGTAAAGAATTGATTATAAATGAAGTAGAAGGCTATGCCGGAGACCAAAAGATAATTACAGGAACTGCTCGTGAGTTTTGGGTAGACACAGGATGGTTACCTAAAGTTGATTTAAAAACAGGTGTTGATAATTTTGTAAAAGAGGTACAACGTGAAACAAAGAACTAAAGAAATAAGAGAACATATCACTTCAGAATATCCTGAGATAACTGATAGAGTTGAATACTTGAAAAATAAATACGAAGGAGAGACCGTATACGTATGTGCTACAGGTCCATCTTTTTCTTATTATGAAACTGACTTTTTAAAATCTTTTTTAAAAGACAAGTTAGTGATGTCTATCAAACAAACTTATAATTCGATAGGCGAGGTAGCAGATTTTCATTTTATTAATTTTTGTAATTTAAATAATTATTCTGACTTGAATAAAGATGTTATAACGTGTTGGTCTGTTTGGGAACAATCTCAAATACCTGTTATATTAAATAACTTTCCTAAATGTGATTTGTTATTTGATGTACATAAGTTAGGAGATGGTAGTCCTAATCTTGATAATACGGTAGCATTAACTAATCAGTTTGATTTACTGCCATTCGAAAAAGGCATCAGTAGACCTTGGGGACCTGGAACTATGTATGAATTATGTATTCCATTAGCTATGTGGTTAGGTTGTAAAGAGATAGTGACTATTGGTTGGGACTTGTATGGTGATAGAGTTGAAGAGTTGAAAAAATTAGATGAGAACAAAGGATTAATTCATAATTATTTTGAATCTCATCACGTAGAATATCAAGGAACTGAAGCAAAGGTAAATGCTAAAGAAATATTAGGAGTTATAAATAGTACAAAAGACTTGAAGTCTTGGTTAGATTCTAAAGAAGTTGACATAAAAGTTACAGACCCTAATTATGATAACCCGACACACGAAAGTATACAGAGAGTTTTATTATGAGATTAGAATACAAATACATAGTTGGTACTCAATTTATGTTTTATGAATTAGAAATGTTGCCTGAGTATGTTGAAGCATTAACTGATACACTAACAGATGTAGAAAACAAAGACAATGTTTGTTTTGATTTCAATTTAAATATAAGTGAGTATTTTGAAAAGATAGATACAAGTAGAACTTCAAAAGAAGAATTGATTGAAAAATTTGAAACAACTATCGCACCTCTCAAAGAGTTGACCAATGTTAAAACTTCTATTTATGATGACAACAATAAAGCACGTTCAATGGTTGATTATAGAAGAGACTTGAATTACTTTGGATGTCAAGATTATGATTATGTTATTTGGGGCGAGAGTGATGCATTTCCTCCTAAACAAATGTTTCAAGTTTTAGATATGTTGAAGACACAAGCAAACTCACAAGGCATACACAGATACATAACTACATTTGCTGTTAGAAAAATGTGGGATGATAGTTGGAGAATATTAGAACACACAGAGTTTGAAGACAAGCCTTATCACGGAGCAGCAGAAGAACCTGAGTTAGCATACTCAATGCCTTACAGCATACGATACACGATGAGTAAAAAAGAAATGGATGAGTTGAATGATAAGACAACGGAACTTGATGTTAGACTTATAGAGTATCCTAAATTCGATGGAAGTTTTTTAATCATAAGTTCTGATGTTATAAAAAGTGGTGTAAACGTACCACATTCTATTATGGGGCATTTAGTTGACGACACAAGTATGATGCATATGTGTATGAGAATTTTAGGGAAACAATACAGACAATTTGTTGTTAAGAATATTTTAAAAGTACACAATAGAAATAATCCAAAGAAAAGAACTTATGCTCTTGATATGAATGAAAAAGATAGATTAGATGATGTCACAAACTTTAAAAAAGGTGATTGGTTCTATAGAATGAAAAAGTTAGTACATTTTAATCTTGAGAATTTTTTTGATAGTCAAGCAAGATTTAATACAATTAAAGATTTTGAACAAGGAGAATAATATGCGAGCATTAATTACAGGTATTAATGGAATGGATGGTAGTTATTTAGCTGATTTACTTTTGACTAAAGGCTATGAAGTTTATGGAATGGAAAGACGCTCTTCATCAAAAAATAGAACAAACACAGCCCATCTTGAAGGTAAAGTAACTTTTGTTAATGGTGATTTGACAGACCAAAATTCATTAGTTAGATGTTTGAGAGAATCAAACCCGGATGAAGTTTACAATTTAGGTGCACAATCATTTGTAGGTGAGAGTTGGAATACTCCTGAACAGACAAGTGATGTTACAGGAATGGGCGCATTGAGAATGTTAGAAGCAATAAGAGAGTATGGTAAAGATGTGAAATATTATCAAGCCTCTACATCTGAAATGTTTGGCAAGATGGTCGAGAATCCAGCAAATGAAAACACGCCTTTTTATCCACGCTCACCATATGGTGTAGCAAAACTATATGCTCATTGGATGACTAAAAATTATAGAGAGTCTTACGATATGTTCAATGTAAGTGGTATATTATTTAATCACGAATCAGAACGAAGAGGCATTGAGTTTGTAACTCGAAAGATTACAGATGGTGTTGCTCGTGTTCATTTAGGATATGAAGACCACATAAAATTAGGGAACTTAGATTCACGAAGAGATTGGGGATATGCACCTGACTATGTTGAATGTATTTGGCTGATGTTACAACAAGACAAACCTGAAGATTTTGTTATAGCTACAGGCGAGTCACATAGTATCAGAGACTTTTTAGATGTCGCTTTTGATTGTGTTGGTATAGATGATTGGAGTAACTATGTAGTGCAAGATGAGAGGTTTATGAGACCTGCTGAGATAGATGTTTTATGTGGAGACTCAACTAAAGCTCGTGAAGTTTTAGATTGGAAACCAAAGACTTCTTTTGAAGATATGGTATCAAGAATGGTTATAAACGATATAGCGTTATTAGAAGATTAAAATGAAAGCATCATTAGACATAGTAATACCTGAATTAGAAAGAGTTGATGGCGGTAGGACAGAATTTGAATGGGAGAACATAAAATATTTAATTGATAATTGTTCTATTGACAAGCAGTTTGCAGACTATGTGAAAGGTAAAAGTATTGTTATTGTTGGACCAAGTCCTTATATGTTAAATCAACCACGTGGAAATATGATTGATGAGTTTGATATAGTAATACGAATGAACAAATCTTTTCCTGTAAAAAAAGAACACGAGCCTTTTATAGGAAGCAAAACTGATATGAGATGGCATTGTATGAATACTTATCACAGACATGGTGGAGAGTATTTTATTGATGAGATGATAGAGTCCGGAACAGAGTGGTTGTGTTCACAATTTCCTAATAACTTAGATTACTTTCACGAAGACCATAAAAAGTTCTTGGAATTAAATCAAAATAGAATTAAATTTCACGTATGGACAGACCTTGAACAATATCTAACTTACCATCACTTTCTTGGCACACGGATGAATACAGGAACTGCTTGTTTAGCAGACTTGTTATCATATGATATTGGAAATGTTCACGTAACAGGTATTACGTTTTTCAGAGAAGGTTGGATAGATGGTTACAAAGAAGAAGGATACGATAGTAAACAAGAAGATAAATCTGTGCAATTTGGTAATCACGCCCAATTACCACAAATAAAACTAATGAAATTGTTTAATGATAATGATAAAAGAGTATCAGTAGACCCTGAAATAGAAGAAATATTAAATGGTAGTTTTCATACCGATTAAAGAAGAATCACAAAGAGTTGTAGGCAAAAACTTTAGAGAGTATAAAGGCAAACCTCTATGGAAACATTGTTTGGATAAGTTTACTGACTACCAAGTTTTTATAGATACGGATAGTGAAATTATACTTGATGAAGCAGAAGAATATGAAAACGTAAGAGCATACGAAAGATTAGATTATCTCAAAGGACACGAAACTTCTGTAGTAGATTTAATTAAAAACTTTGTAGACATTTATCAGATAGAGGATGTTGTATGTCAAGTACACACCACTTCGCCACTATTAGAAATCAAACATATCAAAGAAGCAGAACAACGTATGAAAGAATCTAAATCTGATTCAATATTTTCAGTTGATAAGATTCAAGATAGATTATGGAGAAAAGAAGATTATGGTATCACTCCAATTAATCACAATCCGTTGAAGTTAGAACAGACTCAAGATTTACCTATTTACTATAGAGAAAACTCATACTTTTATATGTTTAGACCTGAGGTTTTAGATACTGATAATAGAATAGGAAAATCTCCTCTTATGTTTGAAGTTGAATGGCCTTACAATATGGACATAGATACAGAAGAAGATTGGAATAAATTAATAAGTTTATAATGAAGCCCTTAGTAATTAGCATATCAGGAGGTTCAGGTGTAGGTAAAACTACTATGGCTAAAGTCTTTGCTCGTATATTGGGTGAAGATAAATGTTTAGTTGTTAGTGGTGATGATTTACACAAATACGAAAGACGAGATTCTATATGGAATGAATTAACACACCTTGATGTATCAGCAAACAATCTTGACCTAGGTGATTATTATTTAAAGTGGTTGTGTTCTAATCAAATGATTTACAGGTCTGTTTATAATCACACCTACGGAACATTTGACCCGCCTAAATTAATGAAACCTAAACCTTTCATTATCAATGAAGGATTACACGCATTATATTCAGACGACTCACGACAGCTTAGTGATATAAAAATTTATGTAGATGTTGAATATGATTTAATGACACATTGGAAATTAATCAGAGATAGAAAAGAACGTGGTTATACTAAATCAGAAGTGATGTCTACTATTGAAAAAAGAAAGTCTGATTTTGAAAAATATATAGAACCACAGAAAGACCACGCAGACGTAGTAGTTACGTTTAGTTTAAACTCTCCTATTAAAGAGATTGGTGATAGTGAAGAAGATATCGATTTACAAATAAGTCACTCTACAAATAGAGATATAAAACATAAGACTATTTTTGAAAATATGTTCAGAGGACTTGAAGAATACACTTCTAAGTTAAATGAATTTGTTAGGTGTTGTAAAGAGATTGGTAAAGATGTAGCATTTGTACAAGGCAAGGGTGGCAATATATCATCTAAATTTGAAGACTCTACTATGATAATAAAAGCATCAGGTTCTTTACTAAAAGAAGTTTATCATTCGAATGGATTTGCTATGATTGACTACGAAATAATATCTAACAGATATGCTTTGTCTGAAAAAATGACAGAAGCAGAAATGTGTGAGTTGATAGATGAAAGCACATACACAGGATACAAAAATCCTTCTATGGAAACTGCCTTTCACGCAATTTTAGATGGCGATGTGATACACACACATCCATTGTATCTTATGGTAATTCTATGTTCAAAAGAATGTGAAAATGTATTAGGACATTTGATGTTAGGTGAATTACTTGATGGAGTTTTTATAGATTATTATACACCGGGAAATGAATTAGCTGAAGAAATAATAAATAAAAAGAATGACCACGCACAAGTTTATTTTTTAAAGAATCACGGACTTATAGTTTGTAATACAGACTTAGAAAAAGGACTGATGATTACAGAGAGACTAAATAATAAAGCCAAAGAGTTATTAAATTTACCTGACTACGAAGAAAAAACACATTTTGAGGATTTTAAATCATATTTATTTCCTGACGATGTTTTATTTTCAAAGACATCTAATGGTTTTGATATCGAAATGGCAAGCACACACAATTATATAATCGAAGGAATGAAACAAAACGAATTGACTCCTGACTTCCTTACGGAAGAACAATGTCAATCTATCAGAGATTCTATATTAGAAAAGAAGAGGATTAATAAAAAATGAAAGTAATAGTACCTATGGCAGGATTAGGACAACGTTTTGTAGATGTTGGATATGAAAATCCAAAGCCGATGATTGAAGTTGGAGGCAAACCTATAATTGATAGAATAGTTGATATGTTTGACCCTAAAGATTTTATTATTTTTATATGTAATGAAAGGCATTTAGAAGAAACAAACATTCGTGATTATTTGTATGATTTACATCCTAATAGTTATGTTGTTGATGTACCTGAACATAATGAAGGACCTGTGTTTACTACGTTACCTTATATGGATATGATTGAAGATGACGAACCTGTTATTGTCACATATTGTGATAATCCATATCTTTGGGATTATAAAAAATTTAAAAAGTGGGTAAAAGAAAATGAAGTAGATGGTTGCATATTAACACATAGTGGTTTCCATCCACATAGATTAGCATCTACATATATGGCATATTGTAAAACAAAGAAAGATGGCTCTTTAATAGAAATAAAAGAAAAAGAGCCTTATACTAAAAATCATATGAAAGAACACGCCTCAACAGGAACATATTATTTCAAAAAAGGCTCTTACATTAAACAATATTTTCAAGATGCTATTGATAATGAAGTCAAACATAGTAATGGTGAATACTATGTAACTTTAGTTTACAATCTATTAGTAAAAGATAAATTAGACGTTAAGGTATATGATACTGACCACGTGATGGTATTTGGTACTCCAAGCGAAGTTGAAAACTTTGAAGCGTGGAATACTATTTTAGATGGTAGCCAAGTTAAATCTGAAAAGGATTTGATAAAGTGTTATAACTATTGGAAAGAATTTAGAGATGTCACGAGTAATACATAGTATAGGAAATCCTGATGTCTTCAAAGTTTTTGTAGACATTGACGAAACTATTTGTTTTTATGATACCGATAGAGTTTATGAAGAAGCAGTTCCTAATAAAGAATACATAGAAAAGATAAACAAATTGTATGATGAAGGAAAACATATTACGTATTGGACTGCAAGAGGTTCTTTATCAGGTTCTGATTATTTTGATTTGACGAAAAAACAATTAGATGAGTGGGAGTGTAAATATCACGAACTAAGTGTTGGAGAAAAACCTTTATACGATTTATTAATATGTGATAAAACTAAAAGGATAGAAGAGATATGATTTTAATATCACACAGAGGAAACATAAACGGTGTCGAAGGAAAAGAAAATCATCCTGATTATATTGATAGAGCCATTGAAAAAGGATATGATGTAGAAATTGATGTTAGACAAGATAATAGACCAGGATTTTATTTAGGTCACGATAAAATGGAACATCACGTAGAAACAAGTTGGTTAGTAGGTCGTAAACAAAATCTTTGGATACACGCAAAAGACTTTGGTTCTTTAGAATTATTGTTGGCACTTGGGTTGAGAGTTTTTTATCACGAAAAAGAATTACACACTATAATAGGAAATACACAAGTTATATGGTCACATAACATAGAAGAAGCATCAAAAAACTCAATTATACCTTTATTAGAATTAGATAAGTTACAAGTATGGAAAGATATGATTGATGATGAAGTTTATGGTATTTGTTCAGATTATGTAGGGAGATGGTAAATTGAAACATATAAAAGTTTATATTGTCACTTGGAAAAGAAATGATGTCTTAGATGATTTACTTCACGATTTATTTGAGAGGACTACTTTTAAAGACTATGATAATTGTGAAGTTAATATTATCAACAATCATAGTGGTTTAGAAGTAAATGATAAGTTCAAAGACAAAGTAAAAATTCATCACAATATGTGTAGAGTTGATTGGTCAACAGGAAACTTATCAGCTGACTTTAACTTTGCCTTAGTACACGGATTTGTTGACTTGAAAAATCCTGACGCAGAGTTAGTTGTTACAATGCAGAATGATGCTGTGCTTGATGAGAATTGGGCTGATTGTATTGTAGAGCAAATGAAAAAATATGAATTTTTGGTTGGATACTTAGGTGATAATGTTGTAACTTATAGACCTGAACACGTTATAAAAACAGGACTTTGGGATGAGAACTATGCAAGTGTTTATCACAAAGAATCAGATTATTATCTAAGAAGTTTAATTTATAACAAAGATAAGTGTAGCATAAATGATTTGTTACACAGAAGATTACATAACTACAATCCTGAGTTGACTATTGATTTAATAGGTGAACGAGGATTTACTATAACAGAAAATGGTTCATCAAGATGGATGGAGAGTGAACAACATCAGCTCCTAAGAGATGAACAAAACTATACAAAGCCATTTGTTGATTATTATTGGAAATGGAAATGGGAAGGAACACATAGTTTGCCAATGGTAAAAGGTGATTGGAATCAAGGTGGTTGGTTAATAAATTGGCCTGACTCTTTAATTAGTGATTTGCCTACTGCACCTAAAGTTCCTCAATTTGTAAAGTATCCTTTCTTTGAAAAAGATGTAGAAGATTTAGTTGGCAAAGGATTCGTAACAGATGGGAAAATGACACGATGAAATGTTTATGGCAACAGATACCATCTCCGATAGTATCAGAGATATTAGCAACTCAAGACGTAGATGGAGTTATTTTAGATACTGAACATAGTTCTTGGAACAATGAGACTATTTATAATTGTATTCAGGTTGTAAGACTTTCAGGTTTAAGTTGTTACGTTAGAATATCAGAAGTTAACAAAAGTTTAATTAAGCTCTGTTTAGATGCAGATGTAAGTGGTTTAATATTGTCTAATTGTGATACTATAGAACAAGCTACTCAATTTAAAGATTTGTTGTATTATCCACCTCATGGTAGTAGAGGACTTGGATTAACAAGACAAAATAATTGGGGTGAGGCTGATATTGAATTTCAAGAGTCTTGGAACTACTACCCACAAGCTATAGTTCAAATAGAGACAAAGCAGAGTATTAGTAATTTAAAAGACATAAAGAAACTTGGGTTTGATTACTATCTAATAGGTCCTTATGATTTATCTATGAGTGTAGGATTTCCAGGAGATTTTAAGAACCCAAGATTCATAGAGTGTATAAAAACATTTGAGTCTGAAATTGTTGAACAAGAAAGAGCAATACATATACCTAAAGATGTTAAAGAAAACATAGAAGAGTATACAGATTATGGCTTTGTAGCTGTAGGAATGGACACAACAGATTTAATAAAATCAATTAAGGAGAATATAAATGCTTAATATAGAAAATATGGACCAAAAGTTTCATAAAGTAGTTCAAAGTGATGAGTGGAAAGAACTACAGACAAAATTTAATCAAGCGACTAATATCTATGTTTTAGGACATGGTGGTAATTTAGGAATAGCAGACCACGCTGCAGTTGATATATCAAGATTGAGTAATGGTACAAAAAATGCACAAGCTCCAGGTAGTGCTATTGTTGATACTTCATTAATAAACGATACTAATTTTGACCAATGGATGGTACAATGGGTAAAACAATTAACTACAGGGATGACTCTAAAACAGAAGAAGAAAAGTTTAATACTTGGCATTTCATCATCAGGAACTTCTGTAGACTTAATCAAAGCATTACAATGGGGATATTCAAATGACTTGATGTTAGGATGTATCACAGCACAAAAATTAGTTGAAGAAGTCCCTAAACTAAGTGAAGTAGTAATAGGAGCAGAGTACTATCATACTGCTGAAGTACTATCTCTTTTATTGACTTACGAATTAACACACGGCTCAGGTAAAGTTTGTCCGCCTATAGGAGGCAACAAGCCTGCTGAGTTGAAAAGAATTAATTCAGAAAAAGTTGAAATCAAAGAAGGATTTCCTGATGAGTTGAAAAATATAGCAGTTGACTTTGATGGTGTTATACACAAAAACTCTAAAGGCTTTTATGATGGAACAATTTATGATGACCCTGTAGAAGGTGCAAGAACTTCTTTAGAGAGACTATCAGAAGATTACGATGTGGTTATCTTTACAGCAAAAGCAAAACCTGACAGAGGATTAGTAAATGGCAAAACAGGAACACAATTAGTTTGGGAATGGTTAGAAGAACACGATATGGCACAATTTGTAACAAAAGTTACAGCAGAGAAACCAAGAGCAGTTCAATACATAGATGATAAAGGTGTAAAATTTACAAAGTGGACTAAGTATTGGGAAGATATGAAATGAAAATAGCATTTTGTTCACAAATGGGTTTCGTTGGACAAATATCAAGAAACCATAGAAATATGAGAGTTGAGTTTGCTCAGATGTGTGCATTAGGAGCAACTCACTTTCCATTGTATAGTCTTGGCACAGATGAGATGGATAAAGATTATGACCATATCATATTATTAATTCCTAAGACACAACAAGACAGAGATAGATTATTTGAGATGGACTTAGTTGAGTTAGCAAGACAACACGGAAAGATGATTTGGTTTATGCAAGAAGGTCCTAATTGGATATTTCAAGACTTACCTATTTATCAACAATTTTGGCACTTTAATCTGTTACAGAAAGTAGATGGTATACTGACAGAAAATGTAACAGATATTTCTTATTTTAGAGGGTTGCTTGGTACTGAAAAACCTATTCACGATATACCATCGTTAATGATTGAAGACGATATAGTTTCGAGAAGTGAATGGGGCAATGCTGTTATCATTGGCGGTAATATGGTTAGATGGTATGGCGGGTTTGATTCATATATTATAGCATCATCATTCTTACCTGAATATTCATTAGCTTGTGTTAGTATGGGAAGAAAACAAAAACAAGAAGATGAGATAGATGATGTAGAATACTTACCTTATATGCAGTGGAGAGATTGGATAAATGCTTTGTCTCAGTTTCACGTTGGAGTGCATTTGATGCCAACAATAGCTGCGGGAACATTTGCTATGAATTGTGCATATCATGGTATACCTGTTATTGGTTATGAAGAAGCAGACACACAAAGAAATTGTCACCCACTTACCTCAGTAAAGATTGGTGACTTAGAATTAGCAAGAGAATATGCCGAGAAATTAAAGAGTGATAAATTCTATAATTTGTGTAGTGAAACTGCACAAAAAAGATATAGAGACCATCATAGTGAAGAGGCATTCTTAAAACATATGAATGAGGTACTAAAATGAATTTAATTAGTTTTATTCTACCAAGTAGAAACAATTTAAAATACTTAAAACAAGCATATCGAAGTATCAGAAAAAACTC
>CEVZ01000788.1_pt1 | contig 17872 bp, 15 predicted proteins | sample 361371 | NCBI WGS metagenome assembly CEVZ01 (sample SAMEA2620217, study PRJEB7988) | marine metagenome | isolation source: saline water (ENVO:00002010), including
GGTGCTTACCTCGGTCCTCACGCTCTCGAGGTCCTGCCCTATGTCCCGTAGCCAAATGGTGGCCGCTCTTGTCGAGGAAGTTGGGATCTGGGTCCTGTCCAGGGCCACCCCTAGGTAGCCGTGGTCATTTTGCATCAGGGTGGTCTTCTCCTGCTCGGTGAGCACGGAGTCAGATACGATGACAGGGTGGAAGAGAAGTGTGGGGTTGCCGAAGTCACCCTCCTCGTAGATCGCAGAGATGGTGAGGTTGGTCACTGTCATGAAGTTCTTGCAGTATAGCACTGGGGGGGAGTCTTCGAAGGTGGCGAGCACTGTCTGCGTCTGGCACTCACTGTAGCCAATGTCTATGTCGGCCCCCTCGTATGTACCGAGAACGTAGCTGAAAGTCAGGGAGTCAATCGTCTCGTTAACCTCGACGCCCGCTATGCTGGCTATCTTGGATGGCAGCACTACCGACCTGTTCGCTTCGGCGTCCGCTCCCGAGCTTGGCCATGCCCCGTAGATTACCGACTTGGCGTGCCTCTCGCCGAGCTCGCCGTCCCATATCCCGTCTCCGTAGAACCGAATGATCCTGCCAGAGTTTATCGGCGGACCATTCTCCACCGCCTCGGGGAAATCCCAGCTGACGTTATCCCATCCAGAGGACGCACCAGTTGCGATTTCCACGTTCAGGGGTTGGGGAGTGGTGAATCCGGAGTCAAAGAATCCTGAGACCCTTATACCCTGCCTGCCGAACACCAGCCCGCAGTCTTCGAACTCCTCCATCTCTACTATCTCGACGCAGAGGGACTCCCACAACGCCGAGTCATTCGTCCTGCCCTTCCAGTCACCATCGGGATCCGACTGGAAATCGACCTTAGCATCGAACTCATTTCCGTCTAGGCTGAAGGCGAAGAAAGCCTGATTCAGACCCACCGCGTATGCGAGGACGGTCGTGATCACCAACGACGATAGGAATACCCCCGCGAAAATTGCGAGGCCCCTCTCTCTAGCCCTCCAGGCGCTCTTTACAGCCATGGAAATGTTGTTCGGAGCCGAAAGCCAACGCGTCTGGAACGTCTTGTACCAATCCCTGGCCATTTCCTCTAGGGAGAGCTCCGCCTTGGCCTTCTTCTGCCCCGTGGAGGGCTCGATGATTGGTTTGATCAGCTTGTACAATAGTCCGAAGAACCTCCTAGTAGCGAGAGAGGAGACAATCGTGATGGCAAGTATCACCCATGCAAGAAGCATTGTGGGCAGGACCTTGGTAACCAGCGAGTCGATGTTCATGTCACTCCCCCTCTATCCCCCAAGCTGACCGGATGTCCGAAGCAGCGGTCAGGCCGTCCCTAAGTAGCAGCATCCTGTCTGCCATCGATGCAAGAAGCGGGTCGTGAGTCACCATCAGGACAGACAGGCCGTCCTCCGAGCAGAGGTCCTGGAAGAGCTTGATCACCTCTTGGCCGCTCTTCACGTCCAGGTTGCCGGTCGGCTCGTCGGCTAGGATCAGCGGCCTCGATCCCGAGATGGCCCTGGCCACCGCGACCCTCTGCTGCTGCCCTCCCGAAAGCTGGTCCGGGATGAAGTCCATCCTGTCTCCGAGCCCCACTCGCTCAAGGGCTTCCTTGGCCCTCTGCTCAGCCTCCTTGGAGGCAATACCGGAAAGCTCCAGGCTGAAGGCGACGTTGTCAAGTGCGTTCAATCGGTCGACTAGGTGGAAGTCCTGGAAGATCCACCCTACCCCCTTCCTCCGGACGTCAACTACCCTGCTTGGGGACTTCGTGCCGTAGTCGAAAGAATCGAGGGAGATGTTGCCCGAGTCAGCCTCTAGCAGGCCCCCGATTATGTTCAGGAGCGTGCTCTTGCCGCAGCCGCTAGGCCCCATCAGGCTGACCAACTCCCCCTTCTGGACCTCCATGTCGATGCCCTTCAGGACCTCGAGCCTCCTGCGACCGGAACCGAATCCCTTTCTCAGGTTGGAAACACGAAGCATAGAGCCGGTGCCGATAAATTCCCTATTAAGTGGTTGTCATCTGAAGTTATCCTAAGCGAGGCTGGACGACCTGTTCATCTCCCATTTCATCAGGTTGGTGTAGATTGATGGGAGTAACAGTACGCTGGCCAGAAGCGCGAGGGTGATTGCCACGACGAAAGCCTGCCCGAATAGCTGCAGCGGGACCAGCGAGGAGAGGTTCAGCACGGAAAAGCCCCCTGCGGTAGTCACCGCTGCTCCGGCCATCGCTCGACCGGTGGTAGATATCGATGCCGCAGCCCACTCCTCTGGAGTCCCTTCTGGGTTCTTCTCCACCTCCTCCTCTATCCTTGTGGAGAGGTGGACGGCGTAGTCGACCCCCAGGCCCAGGGTGAGTGCCCCGATAGTGACTGTCTGAGAGTTTAGCTGGAAACCCGTGAACCCCATGATTCCGTAGACCCATGCCACAACCGCGAGCAATGGTATCCAAGTCACAAACCCCCTCGCGAGACCAAGCCGCACGTCCTTGGTCCTGAAGGTGTGGATTGCCACGAGCATCAGGAGGATCACTCCTGCCACTATTGCAGTGGAGAGGATGGCCGCCTCTGCTACGTCCGAGGTGATTTGGGCCAGTATCAGAGACCTTCCGCTCAGATCTGCCGTGAAACCTGCCTCCATGGATCCGGATAGCTCGTTGGAGAGCTCGCTTTCGAAAGCGTTGGTGCTTGACCAGTCAAGGGTAGCCGCTTGGAACGAGACCAGTGTCTGCTTCCCATCGCTAGAGAGCATCCCGGCCGAGAGGCTTCTGCCCTCTGGGGTCTCCGTGAGCCATGAGTTGAGGCTGGACCAGCTCCCCTCCTCGCCGTTTTCCACGGAGCTCATTAGAGACGAGAGCTCAGGGTTCGCACCCCTCGCTGAGAGAAGTGTGGATTTGAGGTCGGAGACGACAACAGTGACTCTCTGGTCTTGCCCGAGGACTGAGACTACCGACTCCAGAGCATGCCAACCCTCTTCGGAAACTATGTCTCCCTCCACTACTACGTATATCGGGGATGGGCTGCTTTGGAAGTCTTCTGAGATGAGGAGGAAATCAGCTACGACCGGCACAGAGTCGTCGAAGTTATCCCTGGTGTCGAAGCCAACCTCTAGCTGGCCGACCCCGATCATCATTGGGGCCGTGATCAATGCTGCCACCAGGATTGTAACGGCCGGCTTATCCGAGAGCCGTGATATCCTCTGAACGAGGTGGCTCCTCTCGATCTTCACGGACTTGCCCATCTCCATGTCCTTAGGAGGTACAATCGTCATCAGTGCTGGTAGAGCTGTTATGCTGAACAGGTAAACGTAGAACAGGCCAATCGCAATCACCGTTCCGAACACAACTAGGAACTGCTGGCTCGATAGCCTGAACGAGAGGAACCCAACCATGTCAGTGAAAATGGCGATTAGCAGCGCGATAGATGTCAGAGTGGTTCCCGACCTTATGGCCTTCCTCCTTGCCTCTTCGCTTAATGCGGATATTCTGCTGGTGTCGTCTCCCGACTCCTCCAGGTATTCCTCTCGCACCCTCTTTACCACGTGTAGCCCGTAGTCGACTCCGATGGCCAACAGAAGGACAGGAATAGAATTCATAGCTGCGTTGAAAGTCATATCCACGCCAATCTTGGTGAGCAGACCCGATGTACCATAGGTTGCTAGTATGCCGAACACAGTCAGCCCGAGAACGAAAGCAGTGTCTCTGAAACTCCTGAACGTGAAGTATAGTATCGACCCTAGGATGAGGAGGGAAGCCGAATTCAGTATTGCTAACTCAACTCCCAGGTTAGCGTTCTGCCCTTGTTGGAACTGGGAGAACGAGAAAACACTGGATGACTCGTCATCCATGGCCAATATCTCCCGTTCTACATTCTCGGTCCATAGCACGATATCGGATTGCACCTCTTCGGCGCCCTTACCTCCGTGGTCTTCGGGGTCAGTAGATACCGTCATCGTGACAAGGAACGGACCGTTGCTGGCTAACAGGTCAACCGTATCGCTTGGGACTGTGCCGGCTATGGACGAGCCTAGTTCCACAGACTGATATCCCAGAAGTGGGGCAATTCGCCCTGCGATATGCCCCTTCAGAACCGCAAGCTCAGCAGATCTGCTCTCGTTCTCGCTGATTAGGGATTGCGATGCTCCGATGACTGCTTCCAACTCCTCTTGGATGTCCTCTCCAGCCAGTATTCTAGGCAACCATTCGGAAGGATCTGAGTAGTCCCATGACGACATCTCTAGCGGTGTTACCGCAACGGGGGCAGGTATTCCGGAGATTGAGGCTTCGAGGGCCTCCTTTGCCGCTGAGTAGTTTTCTTCTTCTGCACTAGCGAGGGCGTTTACTGAAGCTAGAAGGCCATTGATCCACGCTGCGTTGTTTTCTGGGCTCTGGTACTTGAGCCAGGATATCGCGGAGCTCGCAGGCCCGTTGTTCGCCTGGCCTCCGAACAGTGGGTAAGCGACGCCTGAGAGGTTCTCTTCCTCGAGAAGTATCGACTCCATCATACCCAGATGGGCCCAAGTCGAGGAATCCGAGAGGTCTGAATCAGGTCTGACAATTATCCTCACGAAGTCAATGCTGGCCTGGTACTCGCTCTCAACCTCGTCCAGAAGTTGGACCGTCTCGTTGTCGGGGAAGAATGCGTCCTCGGAGTTATCGAACTCCAGGAACATTGCCATTGACGATAGAAGAAGAGTCGATACAAAACCGATCGCAAGTACCTTCTTTGGGTGTTCTATGCTTATTTCTGTGGCTCTGTCGAACGGATTTCTCATCTGATCACCATCGAGTCCGAGGGACCCTCGGACGTCCATCCCTGCTAGTAATGAATTTCAATTCTTGTCATTGCTAGCCAATGACCCGATCCTCTTCAGGGGCTTGATGCCGAATAGGAAACTCGTAGCCTTCGTTCGTCTTACCCCCTCGAAGAAAACCCAGCAGGTGATTACGACGAATATCGTTGCTACCAGCACGGCAGAGTAGTCCCTGAGACCGATCTCGGAAGTGATTCTCAGGCCAGCGAACGTCAGCGGCATGTGGACTATGTAGAACGGGTAGACCCCTTGGTTCAGGTAGGCTAGCCTATCGCTTGGAACGTTAAGCAGGTATGCGCCCCAGGAGAAGATGGTCAGGCACCAGAACCACGCGTGGAAGCTGTGAATGAAGCATGCCAGGAGGGTGTTGCTGTCGTGGAAGATGCCGTTCTCGAGCCACCCCCCGTCGACGTATGGGACCCCTGAGTCATGCTGCTCTAGGCGGAGCCATACGAACGCCACTGTCAAGAGCGCCGTGATCCCCGTGATTAGGAGCCTCTTGCTCTCTATGAGTCCATAGTACTCCTCCTTGGCTGAGATGCAGACGTACCCGATTGCGAAGAATCCAAGGAACCAGAACCACTCGTAAGCGACACCGATGTAGCCAGGGAACCAGGGCTTGAACAGGATCTCCGTGAGGGTTAGTGTGAGCGGGAGTAGGAAGAAGGCGCCCAGGCCAAATGGCAGCGTGAAGATGCCCCTCATCATCCTAGGTATGGCGCCATCGGGATCCCTCCTTACTATGTGGAACAGTGGGGTGAGGATCACAGAGTACTGGAATAGGTTCCAGAGGAACCACAAGTGCCCGAGTGCGATCAGCTTTCCGTAGATTGGCACCCAGAAGACGAGCGACCTCCAGATGACCCCTGCTAGGAAGCCGAGGGTGAGTCCCAGGGGGCTCATGTCCTCGCCGCCCAGGATCACCGAGCCTGCGAATCCCATGGTCCAGGCCCCGAAGAACATGGGGATTATCAGACGAGTCAGCCTCTCCTTCAGGAATACCTGCCAGGTCCTCCTCTTGAAGGCGAAGGCAGTCCCCATCCCCGAGATCATGAACAGGGCCGCAAGCCTCCATTGGTGCATCCAGTGGAGCACCATGCTCGTGAAGTCAACTGACTCCGGGGTGTAGACGTCGTTCTCCTCTACGAAACGTAGCTGATCCTCCTCTCCCGCCAGGAGCTCGGACGAGGGTGGCTCCGAGTTGGGGTTGATCTCGGCACCGTAGGTGGACCAGTAGATCCCGATGGCGACGTGGAAGGGGATCAGTAGCCCGAAGAGGCCGATCCTGAGCCAATCGATGTCGTATCTCCTGACCTTCTTGGGAGCCACAGCCTCTCTCGGCCCTTGAGCCTCAGACATCATTTCCCCCTCATCGCCATGTCGTAGGCCTTCGAAAGCGCCTCACCGTGAGCTCCCCTGCCGAAGCGCTCCTTGGCCACTGATAGAAGCCCTTCGTCCACGTGCCTGGGGACCCCACCAGACCTCCTCCACTCAGAGTGAACCTGGGTTATCGCTGAGACCCACTGCTCCGGGTCGGTTGCGGGTAGCAGGCATCTCGGGGGGAGAACTTCGCCATGCAGTGGGAGGTCTGAGGCCAGTACCGGGCAGCCTGCCGCCAGAGCCTCAAGCGGTGGGCTTCGGAAGCCAACCGAGACTCCTGGGTATAGCAAGACCTCCGCATGCTGGAACGCCGCAGCGACCTTTTCCCAGTCAATGGTGCCCACTCCGATCCTGATTAGTTCCAAGTCCTCCCTGATCTCCTCGGGGATCATCGCCATGACCTCGCTGATGAACTGGCTCCTCCACCGTGGGTCCTTCTCCCCCACCGAGACAAGCAGGCACTTCGACTCGTCCCCCGAATCGCCCAGAATCGACCTCGGCCTAGGGTTCCTGTTCGGGTCCCAGTGGAGGTCGTCCACAGAGTCCCTGACCAGGACACTCTTGGTCTTGGGGAACATCCCCCTAGCGTCCTCCAAGGTCATCTGTGAAGCGCACAGGAGGACGTCGGCCCTCTCCATACCCTCCTTGCAGGAGGCGATGTGCCTGGACCTCTCTGACGAGGGGTACCTGTTTCCCAGGGGGACTGGGACGTCCCCAGCGTCTATCGCACGGGGGCGGAAGTCGAACAGGTCGTGGACCGACACCACAACGGGCACCTTTGACTTGGCCGGGACCAGGTTAGCATCCTCCTGGCAGGATATGTGCAGGAGGTCGGCCTGCGACTCCTCAGACGCTTGCGACACCCTCTTCGGATGCCCGCGAGACCTCGTAGGGTCCTCGATCACTGAAGCCTTGGTCCAACCCGGGACCTTGGCTCTGTCCAGGAGCTCGCTCACCACCTCGTGGTTGGCTCCGTATCCCGACGGCTCTACTGAGCCCCTTGCAAGGACTACTCGCCTGAACATGTTCCAAGTGCGGGCGCTCGGGCTAATAACGGGGACGCAGCCTCGCCACCGGTTACCGCGATTTCGGTCAGAACTACTACATTCCGGCCTTCTGGAGCTCTAGGTCGTTCTCGATCATCATTAGAACGAGCTGCTTGAAGTCCGTCTTCGGGACCCATCCCAGCTTCTCTGCCGCCTTGGAAGGGTCGCCTAGGAGGAGGTCCACCTCTGCGGGCCTGTAGAAATCCGGATTCGTCTTGACCCTCACGACCCCATCTTGGTCCTTGGCCGTGGTCTCGAGGCCCTCCCCAGACCACTCCAGCTCCATGCCTACGTGCTCGAAGGCCGCCTCGATGAAATCCTTCACTGACTTGTCCTCCCCGGTGGCCACCACGTAGTCGTCCGGGGTGTCAGTTTGGAGCATCTTCCACATCATCTCGACATAGTCCTCAGCGTAACCCCAGTCGCGTCGAGCGTTCACGTTCCCTATCTCCATGAAATCCTGGAGGCCGAGGCTGATCCTTGCCGCAGTCTGGGTGATCTTCCTGGTCACGAACTCGATTCCCCTCCTTGGGCTCTCGTGGTTGAACAGTATGCCCGTGCAGGCGAACATCCCGTAGGACTCGCGGAAGTTCCTGGTGATGTCGTGTGCGAACACCTTCGCGCAACCGTACGGCGACCTCGGGTAGAATGGGGTGAGCTCGTTCTGAGGGGACTCCCTTACCATCCCGAACTGCTCGCTGGATCCCGCCTGGTAGAACTTGCACTCAGGGGCGTGAGCCCTGATTGCCTCTAGGCATCTGAGTGCCCCCAGGCCAGTTATGTCGGCAGTGTATGTCGGGGATCTCCAGGACTCCGGAACGAATGACTGGGCACCTAGGTTGTAGAACTCGTCGGGCCCCACTGACTTGACGCACTGGTCCATGGAAACCTGGTCGCTCAGGTCGCCGCTCACGACGTTGAAGTTCGGGTGGTCCAGGAGGTGGTTGATCAGCCTCTTGTTCTGCACTGGCTGGCTCGACCTTCGGGCCACCCCGAACACCTCGTAGTCCTTCGCAAGGAGGAACTCAGAGAGGTAGGATCCGTCCTGCCCCGTCACTCCTGTGATGATCGCCTTCTTTCTCCCCATGGCCCTGCCGATTAATCCGCTCTATTGAATGATTCTGGCTATTGGAGCTAAAACGCGATGTTGGCATCTCACACGGGTACTGGTGTTTTCAAACGATGGAGGCGGTCGGAGCACGATGGAAGCGTCCCGGCCGCTGCATGTCCTCCTCGCGCACGTGTGGTATTGGCCACACGTTGGCGGGGGAGACCAGCACGTGGAGCAGATCGGCAGGGAGCTCGTAAGGAGGGGCCACAGGGTCACTGTTTGGTGCGCTGACGTGCCTGCCCACGAAGAGACTAGATTCAACAGGGGCGGAGTCGACGTGATCAGGATCCCTCCCAAGAGGGTGATATCTGGGGTAGACCCGTTGGTCTCAGTTAGCGACCTAGACCTGGGCGATGTCGACGTTGTCCATCTCCACGACACCCTACCCGTGCTGATCAGAAGGACCCTGGCCAAGGCGAAGAGAGAAGGAAAGCCAGTCGTGACAACATACCACAACGACTACGTCAAGACCACACTGGCCGGCAGGGCCCTGAAGAGGGCCAGGTGGGCCCTGCAGGGGAGGAGGACCCTGCACTCCTCCGACGCTAGGATAGTACTGACTCCATTCTTCGAGGACCTCCTCAGGAGCAAGGGCGTCAGGGGTCAGCTGGACGTGATCCCGAACGGATTCTCCCCGGTGGAGGACTCCCCCTCGGAGCCATCCGCCCTGGCAGGGAGGGACGCATCCCGGCCACTGGTCTCCTTCGTGGGAAGGCTGAGCGACCAGAAGGGCGTAGACGTCCTCATGGATGCCTTCGACTCCTACGGGGGAGACCCCGGCTTCGACCTCGCAATCGCTGGAAAGGGAGAGCTCTCCGAGTGGCTCGGAGAGCGCCACTCTAGGTCACCATCCAGGGAGCACATCACGATACTCGGGCTCGTCTCAGACTCAGAGAAGAGGTGGCTCTACGAGAACTCAGTAGCTATGGCGATCCCCTCGAGGTTCGAGGGTCTCCCAACCGTGCTGCTAGAGTCCATGCATGCCGGCACCCCAGTGGTAATGGCTGACGTAAGCGGGCTAGGCTCCATGGTCGACCAGTGTGGCTGCGGGCTTTCGGTGCCCAGCGAGGACCACTCCTCCCTGGCCTCTGCGATGTCCGAGGTCGCCCTAGCAGACAATAGTCAGAGGTCTGCCTGGGGCTCAGCAGGAATGGAGGCATCCGTGGAATACCAGTGGTCATCGGTCACCGACAGGGTACTAGAGGTCTACAGGAGGGTGGTTCGATAGTGAGCGACCCCCTGCCGGCGCTGCTTGTTGCCAAGGGTACCTTCGGGGCCATGGGAGGAGCAGAGAGGGACCTGATACGGGTACTCCCTGAGCTGAACGCCCTCTTCGACGTCCGAATGGCCACCATCCAGTCCTCGCCGGAACTCGAGGCGGCATGCTCGCTCGAGGGGATCCCACTGATACGGCCCGAGTCGGACTGGGAGCTCCCCGCAGGGGCCCTCGCCACCGTAATGGACTCGGGTAGGAGAACCGCCAGCAGGGCTTGGGGCTCATGCGAAGGCCTGAGCGAAGCCATCGGGTCCTCGGACGCGACACACCTGGTATGCGGCGAGGGCAGCCTCCCCCTGCTCGACCACTTGCCCGAGGAGATGAACGTACACCTCCTACTCCACGAGCCGCACAGGGGCCTCTACGAGGACACCCTGCACAGGAAGGTGGACGGGACGCCGAAGAGGAGCCTGGCCATCACGAGGGCCCTTCTCTCCAGGGCCAGGGCCAATGACAGGTCTCTGATGTCCTCCCTGCTCTCCAGGGGGGGCTCGGTCGTCAGTGGCAACTCGAACTTCTCCGCCCGCCGGGCCAAGGAGGTCTACGGGGTGGATGCAGGCGTAGTCTGGCCCTGCCTGGACTCAGGCGAGTTCCCAGAGGACCCGTCGGAAGACCACGCCAACCCCCTCCCGAGCGAGATGGGAGAGTACGTGGTCACAATCGGCAGGGCCTCATGGGCCAAGGGAACTTGGGAGACCGTATCCATGCTCAAGGGGACTGGCCTGTGTCTTGCTCACGTAGGAGGGGGCGACGAGGCCTCCATGAGGAAGCTGAGGCGGCACGCAGAGTCGTGTGGAGTCCCCCTTTGGGAGGCTCCCAGACTGGGATCCCCCGCGCTTGTCAGCCTGATGAGGGGTTCCCGCGCGATAGTGGGCATGGCCAGGGGGGAGTCATTCGGCCTTACCCCGATAGAGGCTTTCTCGTTGGGAGTACCTGCAATTTTCGTCGACGAGGGTGGTTTCAGGGACACCATCCAGGACGGCGTCAGCGGGAGGCTTCTCGCTAGGGGGGACCTAGATTCGTGGCACTCGGCCCTCGAGCAGGCCTCGGATCCAGCAATCAGGGAGCAGTGGTCGGAGAGCGGGAGAAGGAGAGTGGAGGAGCTAGATCTCTCCCCCGGTGCCCAGGCACGGAGGATCAGGGGCCTTCTCCAGAAAGACTGAGCCTCCATCCGTCGGGATTATGTCCGCAATTTCACTCGAGCGTACATGACCATTGAGTCCGTGGCCGTCATAGGGGCTGGAAACATGGGCTCGGGGATAGCCCAGAAGAGCGCATCGGAGGGATTCTCCGTACAGATGGTAGACAGGGAGCAGGAATGGGTCGACAGGGGTCACCAGATCATCGATGGCTTCCTGGCCGAGGCAATAGAGAGGAGGATCTTCCGGCCCGAGCAGGCGGAGCAGATCAAGGGCAGGATCACCGGGGTAGTGGGGAACGAGAGAGTCTCCCCGTCCACCGACCTAGTGATAGAGGCCGTGTTCGAGGACTTCGCCCTAAAGCAGGAGATCTTCTCCAGCCTGGACGATACCTGCGACGATGGCACAATTCTGGCTACAAACACCTCCACTCTATCTGTGAACGAGCTCGCGAAATCGACCTCCAGGCCAGACAGGTTCGTCGGCCTACACTGGTTCTACCACCCTGCGAAGAACCGGCTCGTCGAGATCATCCCAGCCGAGGACACCTCTCGGGAGACTATCGAATCTGTGGAGCAGTACTGCAAGACGATGGGAAAGGTCGTGATAGTTTGCAAGGACAGGCCCGGATTCGTAGTGAACCGCTTCTTCGTCCCCTGGATCAACGAGGCATGCCACCTCCTGCAGGAGGGCGTGGCCACAGCCGCCCAGATCGACGCCGTGGCCTGCGACTCTTTCCGAATCGGCCTGGGGCCCTTCGCACTGATGAACCTCACAGGCCCCGCGATCGCCCTTCACAGCAGCGACTACCTCTGCGAGCAGCTCTCGGTAGAGAGATTCCGAGGGGCGGACAACCTGAGGGAGCTCGTGGAATCGGGGGGGTCTTGGGACGTCGAGGGCGACCAGGGCTGCGACGAGGCAACAGCCTCCAAAATCACCGACCGGCTGATGGGGCAGGTCTTCGCTGTCTGCTCCCAGATTGTCGAGGAGGGCATCTGCAGCATGGAGGACGTCGACAGGGGTGCCAAGGTCGGGCTCAGGTGGACCATAGGCCCGTTTGAGATCGCCAACAGTATTGGCATCCAAGAGTCCTCACGCATGGCGGACTCTTACTCGGCCCTGGCAGGCCTCGAGGTCCCGGCCTGGTTCTCGGGCAGGGAGGGGGCCTTCGACTTCAGCTACGTCGACGTTGGCGTCGAGGATGGGGTTGCCACCGTGCTCATCAACAGGCCTGAGGCCATGAATGCGCTCAACGGACTGTGGTGGGCCAGCTGGGGGAGGCGATAGATGGCCTAAACTCCCGCGAAGACGTCCACACCATCGTCCTGGAGGGGGCCGGCAAGGCCTTCGTGGCTGGAGCCGACGTCAAGTTCTTCGTCGACAAGATCAGGTCAGACTCCTTCGATGAAATATACGACTTCACGGCCCACGGGCACAAGGTGCTCAACTCGATCGAGAACAGCCCGAAGACCACCATAGCCATGACAACCGGCCTAGCACTCGGAGGGGGTCTCGAGCTCGCACTGGCATGCGACTACAGGATCGGCACCGACAGGACCCAGCTCAGGTTCCCCGAGACCTCGATCTCGATCTACCCCGGGCTCGGGGGCACCCAGAGGACACCCAGGATATGCGGCATAGAGGCAGCCAGGTACTGCGTCCTTGCCGGCAACTTCCTGGATGCCGGGTCGGCGCAGGCACTTGGCCTGCTTACCCACCTGGTCAAGGCCTCCGAGACCTCCGATGCAGTGCGTTCGGCGTCATCCGCCGGCAAGCCCGAGGAGAAGTACCCCGGAAGGCCGGCAGATCCGAGCCACCCTGTGGCGAGGTTCGCTAGCGACTTCTATTCTGACGGGAACATGGCTGCGATCTCCAGCGGCGAGGTGCCCGAGGGCTTCGACGCCGAAGACCCGAATGTCTCCAGGCAGGCCAAGTCCCTCGCCAGGGCGTCCCCCCTCGCCGTAGTGGCAGCGATGGGCCTCCTTGACAAGGCCGTGGCCACAGGCCCAGACCTGGATGCAGGCCTCCAGCTAGAGCTGGACGGCCTAGAGCAGATGTTCTCGGTTTCGGACGCCCTGGAGGGGCTGTCTGCCCTCATCGAGGGGCGCCGCCCCGAGTACACCGGATCCTAGGCCATGGAGAGAGACACCACCCCGCAGGTAGCGCAAGCGGCGCTCCTGAGAGTCGGCGTCAGGTACTCCGTGTAGACCAGGCATGGAGACCCGCACGATGGGCAGGCCGAGATCTCCTGCAGTCCCGTCATTACCAGATTATCACCTCCTTGGGAATTGTGACCAAGCGGGTGCCCTGCAGTCGGCCATCGCAACAATTAGTCTATCAAATAGAGTCATTATTGCAACCTCCTCCATCGCAGTGCCCTGTTTTTCAGGTCATCTCCATCCCAATCATTCATTCCTTTTTTCATCCAATTTTCTGTCTGTCCGTCCATTATTAGTTTCCTCTTTAAACCAAGTGTGGTTTTCACACCGAACGAGCGGGTAATAGGATATTAACCCCCGGGTATTAGAGACTACACTATGGTGCAATTTATACACCTGATGACTCTGGGCAAACCTGATTTAACATGGCAAAACAACCTATGGCAGTCTCTGATGAGGACTTCAAGAAGGTGGAATCAGCGATTAACGATGTGAGGGAGGAGGGCAAGACCATCCGCTCGATATTCGAGGACTACTACGACGACGATCTGGACATCGGATGGGAGGTCGACGCAGCCGTCGACGCCTTCTCCATTTTCAGCTCGCGTTGGACTATAGAGATCCTTGCCGCGCTTTACATAGCGGGTGACAGGAGGTTCAACGAGATGCGAAAGCTCCTACGAGGCATCAGCAGCAGGACCCTTTCGGACAAGCTTACCAGGTGCACGGAGACCGGACTAGTGGAGAGGGTCGTCGAGGAGGGGCCACCGATCAAGGTGACCTACAGGCTGACCGACCACGGGAGGGACGCAGGCAGGCTGCTTGGGCCACTAGTCGCCTACATGAAGATCAAGCAGGGCAGGGTAATCAGGCACTCGGTCTGAATGAGCATTTTCGACTCAACGGAACATGCATCCTTAAAGCCTGAATTTCACGAATCGTGACATGCCTCTGATACAGCAGTGGAGGGAGCGCCACCCCTGGCTGTCCGATTCCCTGGCAGCGATGGCGGCAGGTTCGCTGGGCATAGCAGCGATGCTACCCTTCGTGGCCCCCCTAACCAGGGGGACTCTCTCGGCACCTCACGAGGAGTCGTGGGAGCACCCGCTGAGGAGAAGGATACTTGCAACCCTGGAGCGCTCCCCTGGGATCCACTTCAGGGAGCTCCAGAGGCACCTCGATGCAGCCAACGGGACGCTCCGACACCACCTCAGGGCCCTCATCAACGAGAGATCGGTCACGATCGTCCCCGTCAACGGCAGGACATGCTACTACGCGGGCGCGCCTGCCCAGATAGAGATCCTCGAGGGTACAGGGGTCACTGACGAGGCCACGGCCGCGGCGATGCTTCCGGTCGGGCTCTCTGGTGTCCAGCGCAAGATCGTCAACTGGCTGTCCAACTCCCCCTCGCCCCCCTCGCAGGCTCAGCTGGCCCGAGACCTGGGCCAGTCCAGGACCAGCGTCCACTCCGCCATCTCTGTTCTTAGGAACAGGGGGATAGTCAGTTACGGCAGCCTCTCCCTCGCCCCGCACCTGGATGGCATAGGCACCTCCAAGTTCGACTACCCGTGGCTGGAGATTCGCCAGGAATACGCCTGAAACATCCACTCGGGCTGGCCAAGGCTCTTGAGCCTCGGAATCCGCGATGGTCACATGTTCTCCCTCAGGCTGGTCGAGCGCCCCATGCCGACTGGCAGCACGGACCCCGATGTGCTGCTCGACTGGTTGCTCGACTCGATGGGGCTGGTGAGGAGGAGGGCGGACCAGCTCGGGGGGGATGAGCAGACCGGCGCACTTCACAGGATCATGAGGGAGGCACTCCTGGCAGACCCCCTGAGGGGGTGGGATTCCAAGGAGCTTGGCGACCAGACCGGCCTTTCCAACACGGGGGTGCACCACCACATGACGAGACTCAGGGAATGCGGCCTGGTCTCTACCCAGGTAGAGGGCAAGTGGCACAGGCACATTCTGAGGGGAGGATCGATGGCTTCCGCCACAGCCCTCGTCAGCGCCCAGGCCTCGGCTGTCCTGGGCCTGAGGATGTCTGAGCTGTCTCGAATGGTCGAGCCATCGGAGACAAGGATGGCAGCTGAGGCAGAGGCCGAGGAGATGCCCTTCTCGATCAGGGTAGCGGAGGCGGGGCCCAGGGAAGAGGGGGTCGACCAGGCCTCCGCGCTTGCCAAGGACCTGGGCCTGGCGGGCGACGGCAAGAAGGGAGGGGGCAGCCTGTCCAGGGATCTACTGGTGGAGCTCTGCTCGAGCCACCAGCCAGTCACACTTCTGGCCCTGTCAGAGAGGCTCTCCGAGAGCCGCGGCAGGGTCAACACGGTCGTGGACAGGATGCGGTCCGCCGGCATTTTGGAGAGGGCCCCGATGATAGACAGGATCCCGCAGGACGTCTTCGCAGGGATCTCCAGGCAGTTCGACGCCAGGGGCGAGGAGTGGCTGATGACCAGGGGGGGCCTGGGCAGGCTCGACGAGTCGGTAGCAGAGGCCCTGGTGAAGGGCGTCAAGTCCGGCTCCCTGGACATAGACGCAGTCAGGGGCATACTAGAACCGGTCCCGACCGGCGACCAGAGGGTGCTCCTCAACACTCTCGGGGGCAGGATGCCGTTCGGAGTGAGGCTCGCCGGATCCGACGGGGAGGCCGTGTCTTCACGCGTCAGGGGCCATGCCGACAGGGTCCTGAGGAGGATCAGGACCGTGGCCCAGAGGCTGGACGAGGCGGAGTGAAGAGGCTTCAAGTCCGGATGCCCCGGGTGACATCCATGGTCAGCATACTTCTGGGCAGCGGCGGCATTGCCACCGAGCCGAGACGTAGGACCTACCGCGAGCTGGTATCTGCGCACTTCTCTGGATGCGAAGAGGTCGTCTTCGTGCCATTCGCCTCGCACGACCACGACTCGTACACAAGCAGGATGCAGGACTTCCTCGGGCCGGACGGGCCAACGCTGGTGGGGATCCACTCGCTCGATGACCCAGTGGGTGCGCTCTCCTCGATGCAGGGGGTGTACGTCGGTGGCGGGAACTCGTTCCTGCTCGTCCGCGACCTCCACGAGATGGGACTCGTCGCCCCGATCAGGGGCGCCGTCCTCGGCGGGGTTCCGTACCTCGGAGTGAGCGCGGGAGCGAACGTGGCCTGCCCGACCATGATGACGACCAACGACATGCCTATCGCCCTGCCGCCCTCTTTCGACTCGATTGGGGTCGTCCCCTTCCAGATCAATCCCCACTACCACCCCGGCAAGGTCCGCTTCATGGATGGCGAGGAGATCAGGGACCACTACGGGGAGTCCAGGGCCCAGAGGATCGCGGAGTTCCATCGCTTCTCCCGGACCCCAGTCCTCGGGATGTGGGAGGGATCCTTCGTTACCTGGGACGGGTCATCGGGCTCACTTACCGGCAGGGCCACGGCCTTCAGGGTCGGGGAGGAGCCCGTTGAGATCCCCGACGGCTCGAAGTTCGACGGCTCCCTGCATTGCCGATGACAAGATAAGCGGCCTCGTCTTTCAGGTGCCATGAAGCCCTTCCTCGAGCACCTGAACATGACCTCGACCGACGTGGACGAGACGGTGAGGTTCCTCCTGACCGCGATGCCCGAGTTCAGCGTAAGGGGCAGCGGGGGCGGAGATAAGGCTCAGCGATGGGTCCACGTCGGGACAGAGGACTCCTACCTGTGCATCGAGGACAGGGGGGCCACCGAGAGGGGGCCCCACCAGCCCTACTTGCACCCGGGTCTGAACCACATCGGGTTCGTGGTCAGCGACGCGGCAGGGATAGAGGAGAGGCTCCTCGAGGCCGGCTACGAGCAGGGAGCGAAGTACGTGGACCACCCTCACAGGCACCGCTACTACTTCTTCGACCACGACGGGAACGAGTACGAGTTCGTAGAGTACCTCAGCGAGGATCCTGCTGAGAGGAACGATTACGACTCATAGGGTTGAATACTATGGACGAAGAATACTGGCAATATTGGAGAGTCTTCGCGATTGGCCTGTGTGTGCCAATGGTTTCATCCATTTTTCTGGTGGGAGTACTCTACCTAATCGCAGGATCGGGGTTTTTGTTTGCCTTCGCATCTACTTGCGTTTGGCCCATGGCAGGATTTGGGTTCGCGGCATATTGTAGAGTCTATGAGAGTGACGAGTTGGCCCAGGGAGCCATATTTTCTGGAGTGCTGGGCACACTGATGGGAGTTTTCATGGCGTATAGGATTGTGGCCTTCTATGCAGAAGGGATGGCCTCATTCTCCCAATAGGGGTTGATGCTGGCTCATCATCTGAACCTTCTGCTTTTGAGATATTAATCTGGATACCTCTAAATAATAATCTGCTTTGTCACGTTCATGCCATGTGGATGCTGTGACTGCGATCCTTGCGGTCCTAGTTGCTCGTGCGATGGATGCTGTTGAGTAAACAGCAAGCCGACGCCTTGCCTCGGACCTTGATGAATCACATTCAGGACTCATTTTTTATACCGCAGTTGAATGGGTTTCCCATGGATAAAAAATCCTCCGACCAGTGGTGGCAAGAAGACGATGGAGCCGATAGCGGCAATGCCAAGCAGGTGATTCCAACTCATGGTACGCCGGAAATAATCACCGTGGATGGCAGGCCACCGGAGAAAGTCAGGATAGCTGCTGGTATCCTTGCGATTATTTTGGGTGGTTTTGGCGTTCACAAATTCTATCTCGGATACACCAAACAGGGTGTGATTATGTTTCTGATGGCAATCCCAGGATTTATGCTATTCTTCCCCCTGTTTGTAACCATGATTATCGCGATTTCAGAAGGGGTAATCTATCTCACGAAAAGTGACCAGTCTTTCTATGATACTTACGAGGCCAATCAGAAAGTTTGGTTCTGATGGACATGATTCTGAGTGATAAGAAAGTCGTCGTCCTAACTGGGGCTGGGATCAGTGCAGAGTCTGGAGTTAGGACATTTAGGGACAATGATGG
>CEVZ01164817.1_pt1 | contig 17831 bp, 30 predicted proteins | sample 361371 | NCBI WGS metagenome assembly CEVZ01 (sample SAMEA2620217, study PRJEB7988) | marine metagenome | isolation source: saline water (ENVO:00002010), including
GTTGCATATTTTGAACACGACCTACCAATTCTACGAAATTGATATCTCTTTCAATATCTTCAATAACATCTTGGGGTGCGCCCATTTCATTAGCAATCATATATTGTTCAGACAACTCTTCCAAATAATCTTGGATTTCTAAGTCAGTCTTAAATTGAGCATAATAACTGGCTTGACGATAAATGCGCTCTACTTCACTGTCAGCAGGTTCTTCTAAGATGTATTGATAAAACTCTTCGGGAGTCTCAGGTCTTTCGGGTTCAGGAGAGACTACTTGATTTACTAAATTAGTCATAACTTCCAACATCTCTTGAAAAATCATTTCACGGTTTTCAGGTGTGTCTCCAATTTGTTCTAACAACATTTCTACTTCGGGGAAGGTTTCGTCTTGTAAGCGGATAGCATCAGCCAAAGCCGAAAGTTCATCTATATCTAAATCCATAGTAGGTTCAGTGGTGTCTTGATTAACAATAGGGTGTAATTCATTTGTATATCCATCTTTTTTAACCCATTGGCCAAGAGAATTGCGGGGTTGGTTGGGGTCAAAATTAGCCTCAAATACAGTCTCTCCACCCCATGTTACGTTGCCTTCAACATCAATCTCGCCCTCGTAGAATCCCATAGTCATATCAAAATAATCATAACCCGATGCATCTCCATCGTCGTAGATAAGTTCTTTTACATAGTCTTCAATATCGTTTTCGTAATCGGAATCAATATCGTGGGTGCACCTATAATTAATATCATAATTTACAGGCTTATCATGAATATGTCTTTGGAAGGTGCCTGAAATAGAACCTGTATAACTAAACTCTGAATCTTCACTGAAAAATTGCTCAGAATAAAAATATTCTTCATCATCTTGGTCGTATCCATAGTAACTTTGTCCAATTTCAACTTCAGCAATTGGTTCTCGGTCTTCGTCTAAGATGGCTACTCCGACGTTATCAAAATCCATATCTTCGTCATCACCATCAGTAACGACAACATATCCAACAGTTTCATCATAACGATCGCTGACAGCAACTACGGCATCAGAAAGTTGTTCCATTTCGGCATCCATTTGTTTGGTCGCTAAAGAAAACCTATATGGCTTACGAGATTTGTCGGTAATAAATATATCTGGCATTCTAATCAGACGGTTACTCAAAGCCTTAGTATTCGCTGGTCGGCCTGTAAACTTAGTGTCTGGTAAGTTAGGTAGGATTTCGGCAGCAGTAGCATTAGGATATCTTTTCAAATATTCTACGGCAACAGGTATCCACCTTTGTTTTCTACCTCTGGTAATTCGTCCACCAGAGCGAGGAGTATATTTATTTTCTTCGGAACGGAATAGGTCAAAAGCATAGGGTTTGCCTTCTTCTCTTGAAAGCCAATAAGGGTCAAAGACCTCTTTTACTTCTCTTAAGTCAGGAGGTCCATAACCTCCCCAAACTGATGAATAAACTGCTTCACCCTCATAATCACGGTCTTCAGGGTTAAAGTTCTCCAAAAGTTCATATTGTCCCGGCTCTAAATCAGCAATAACAAAATCCAAAAGTCTCTCGGCTTCTTGATTCCAAACCATTCTATAAGCATCATATTTAAACTTCCACAATTTATCCAAAACATAAGTCAAAGAATGTGAAGATTGTTCAGAAACTTCTTGCCAGAACCCAATAAACTCCACCATATTACGATAACTGTCTGCTGCCCGGTTTACATTTCTGACACACGCATACCAATAGTCTTCAAGGGCTTCTAAATAAGGTTCCCAATAATCTTCATCATCAAGTTCCTCACCTTCAGCACTATGTTTAAGTTTATTCATAGCCCTACGAGCGTAGATTTCGGAATCTTCATAGGATTCGCCTTCATCTAAGTAAGTATCCATGATGATGTCATCAATGGTTCTTTCCAAATTAGGACCTACCATAATCATTATTCAATGCCACAACTACTTATAGTTTGGTGTTATTTCTCTTGGATTTTCCATTCGTCCCAGTAAGCACCAGTCCATGGATCCCAACGCATAACTCGTTTAAAATAATATTTTTCAGCACAAACTTTGCACTCTATAACTGGTGGGTCATCACCCTTAAAATCACCAACAATTTCTCCATCATGGCACGGACAAAATCGGCTGACGGTGAAAGACATCAGCATAATGCTTTATAACTTTAACTATTTGTAGTTATCTCCATATGAGGCATAATGGCTAACTCCTTGCCCTTGGCCTCAACCATGATGTCAATACAATGGCCGTAAGTAGAGGGAATAGTATGCACAAGAACGGAATGCTTGGGTGATGGAGTGTCGTTGCCAACGTGCAACTCGTGAGACTCGGAATAATGAACAGTAGGAATAATGTCGTCAGGCCATGTGCTGATAGCCAACTCAAGAGCCTGTTGCTCGGACAAACCGCCAGTGCAAAACTGGTGATGGTGATAGTCAAAGACAATAGGAACGCCAACGACAGAGTAAACATGGTCATACAAATCCTGCACGGAGTAAAGGCTGGCACGGTCGTCATTCTCAACTGTCAGGCGAGCCTGTGTAGATGGTGCAAGACGAGCGAAGTTGGCACACCAACGCTGAAGGGCAGCCTGTGGGTCGCCGTAAGCACCACCGACATGAATGTTAATCTTGCAGTTGTGGTCAGCAGGTAAGCCGAGTGCATCGCAAATAGCAGCAGTAGCGTCAAGTTCGGCAATAGCCTTGACTACGACAGACTCGTGGGGAGAAGCGAGCACGTTGAATGGTCCGGGGTGGAAACTCAAACGGTGGTTGTGGTCAAGTGCATACTGGCCAGCAGTGCGTAGCAACTCGGAAACAGGTGCATACTCGTCAAGGTCAGAAATAGAATAAGAAAAGTCAGGGTGAGCAATAAATGGAAACATCTCGGAAGACATACGGAACAAACGAATGTCGTGAGCCTCGTTCCACTGGAGAATAGTGTGTAGGTCACGCACGTTGGAAGCCACAAGAGAAGCAATATGTGGTAAACCCTTGGCCTGTGCAGTAGCCAGACGACAAGTGCGGTTGGTAGTGACACGCTGCTTCTTGGGGACAGAATCGCCGCCAAGAGTCATGTTGATGCAAGCATAGCCGAGACGATGTGGGGACATAATAACACCTTAAGTTATCACCTATATAAAGGCTACGGTTGTGGTTCCATTTGGAGTCCTAAGAACCGATCATAATAGTGGTAAATAGGAATAAAACAGAGCATAGAATAAATAGTTAATGGCCCCATCATAGTCCAATAAGCCATGCCAGTTAACCAGCACCAAAGCAACGCAAAGGGCTGAAATGCTACAGTGCCGTAAAGAGGTCTGATAAATGATTTTTGCCAGTCTTTCATGACCAACCCAACCAGTTTTGTTCTTGGTAGGTGTCGGTATTACGGTCATAGTGAAGAAGCCACAAATAAGGTCGGCGCATTCCTTCAAAATCCATAGTTCCCACAACTTGTTCCCAAGCATTTAGAAAACTGGTAAGAGCAACAGTTAAGCCAGTAACATAAACTTTGACAGTAGGCTGGTCGCTCAAATCTTGACTTTTCAACCATTCTTTAGCATGGTTTTCCAGTCCTTGAAAATCCATTGGGTCATCAATTTTCTGCCAAATAAAATCCTTGACAGGCATTTCATGTCGTCCAGCACACAGTCCTACTTCAATTGTTTCGGTTCCCATAACCTAACAATAATGACATTACCCTTATAAACATTTCTTCAGAAAAGGGTCTCATAGGCTGTTTTCCACATCACAGGAACTGAATCTCCACCTAAGACCCACAATCGCTCCAACCGATTGGAAAACCCATTAGCCACTCCACGAAACTGGCCGTCAGCCTGCTTTGGGAGACTGGCACTAAATTGTGGGGTAGATTCCAAGATTTCGGTCCAAGCCTCTGAATCCCGAGGTGGTGGAGGGTGGGGAAATCGCTGGAGGAGTTCTTCAATTCGCCCCAAATCCTGCTGGCTGTCGGTAGGTTGTCGGGAGCCTTCCCTGCCTTCATTTTCTTGAGTGTCCTCTCCATGCCTGACGGACCTTTCCAATCCCTGTGTCCGGGGGTTGGCCACAGGTTTCCCTTCAGTATTTCGGGTGAGTGCCATGAAGAGTCGTCTGCGTCCATGTGTGAACCCCAATTCCCTTGCGGAGATTTCTTCAATCTCCACTTGGAAATCCATTGATTGAAACTGGCTACAGATTCTAATAAATGACTCTCGTTGTTTGAGAACTTCGGAACGCATCTCAAAGAGTGCTCTTTCGGGCTGAAGTTGTTTGAGAATCCCTGCAACGGATTCCAGCAAGGTGGTGTCTTCAAGACCCCTGTCAACGAATGTTCCAATGACGAAATCCACTTGTTGACTCCAAGGTATGCTGTTGAAGGTTTCAACCTGATCCCAGATAGGAACTTCATGTAGGTAGCCTGATTCCATGTTCTTGATGAGGGTGGCCACGGCATAGGCTCTTTCTTCAACGATACAGACGGGACGGAATGTTTGGTCTCCAACCAATCCGAGTCCCAAGAGGGAACCTCCACTCCCGGGACGTAAAGCCAAGACATTCATAAATCTCCTGACGAGAAATGGTCTCGGTCACCTATATGTAGTTTACTCAATTCTACGTTTATTGATACTATGTGGAAACTTGGGAATGGCTTTGAACAAAATCAAAGGTATTTGCAGCCCCCGCCCATCATCTATATCCCTTTTTATATCGGCCCAAGATTCATAGGTGGCTGAGGTATATTCTGATAATGTAGCCCATAAACCCTCAAGGCTTAAACCCCCTGCATCTAATTCTACTTTTTTATCTACAAGTTTAGCGATTCGTTCATTATCTCCTTGGTCAATAGCCTGTTTAATTTGCTCATCATAATCCTTTAAATCTCCTACGTCAGCCCACACAGGACGTGTAATATCAACAGTATACAAAGCATAGATGCTATTCTCGGCATCGTCTAAGACGAAAGTAATGGCTGAAAGATGTTGGTCCCGATTAGCGAAGAACATAATCCATGGGTTAGCATCAGGTTTAGTAGAAATATGTTTTAATAGTCTTTGAAGTAGATTGTCTCCATAAGTTAGATATTCCTCGTCACCGAAATCAAACTTTTTATCAAAAGGAATAACAATAACTTTTCCCGGCCACTCCCAGTAATCAGGATCGAAACGAGGGTGGTTAGTGGAATCCATAATAATATTACTACTGGTTTGCTATTTATAGATTGACTTAAGAATTAAATAGTTGAGTGGGGAATAAATATGTAATGGATGAGTTTACTGCTGAGATAACAGTAGTGGGACAGAATCACAAACCGTGGTTTTTCACCTTTGAGGCTATGATTGATACAGGTGCGAAGCGTAGCAGCATTGACACCAAATTAGCCGAAGTATTAGATTTAGAAAATGTAGGTGAAATTAAAGTGAGTAATGCTATGGGTAAACAAGCCAGACCACTGGTAAAAATAAAATTATTTCATAATAGTGAAGCGTATGAATTAGAGGTTTCTACTACTGATCGGAGTCAGTTGTCCTATCCCATGATTTTAGGTCGGGACTTTTTGGCACTTTGGAAATCTATGCCAAACGATGACCAATAGGGTATTTTCTGTTGGCAGGAACATAATGTGAAATCATATTGAGAATCTCTTGACCTGTCCATTTATGACCAACATTAGATTGTGCCATTTTTACTTCTTTGTTTTTGTAGGCTAAATCATAGACCAAAATAGGGTCGGCAACAAAATACATTTGAGAACTTTTGTTGGCTTTATCTTCCCAAACACCAAAGAGAACCCACTCAGGATTATATGGGTCGGAACTGAATGTATTATGGTCTAAATCACCCCAATATACTAAATGAAACATTTTTCTACCCTCCTGTCTTCAAGACCCCATTATCTTTTTCCAGAATCCTTTTTTGGCCTTTTGGGTCTCTTTTTGGGGTATATCAGAAACTCGTGTAGGTTCTGGTTTAGGCAACTGTTCTACACATTCGTAGGCATCACCATTTTCCTTGGCTTTAATATCTTCGTAAGGTGCGGCTACACGACGATACAATTCTAACTTAGCACACTCTAAGGCTCCCACTAAATCATTAAGGCGAGAATAACGGATTCCTGCCTCGGTAGTGAGATAAGCATCGCATAAGCGAGTAATAGTGTAATTCAGATCTCCCATGTTAGCAAGGATTTCACAAAGTTCAGTGACCAATGGGTCAATTTGCTCTCTTTTCTCGTTATCAATATATGGCATGATTAAGCCCCCGCAATTCCAAACAATGCTAAACCAACAATAATAATTGTAAACAACAACATTACAGTGCGCTTACTGGGTAAACTCCAATCCCAAACGTCTGGGTCTGTCCAAGGATTCTTTGGCATGATATCAACTCTCGTCCCATTGTTTTACTAAGTCGGTTAAACTACCAGAATCAGCACCTTCGTATTCCATCGGGTCTATGTCATCAGGACTGATAGGCATGATAACAATAGCCTGTCGTTCTGTCAGCCCTTCTAACTGACCTTGAATAGCAGAAAGAGTAAGATTAGTTCTCAGCATTTGTGCTAAGACTAAGACAAATAAGAGATACATATCCCACTCCATAACAGGAGTTGGTTGGTGTTACTGATATATACCTTTCCATCAAGCCTTGTAGCCAGCAGAAGGATTGGCTTGGTCAGCAAAGCACACTACTTGAGACTCACCGTTCTGAATATTGTAAACAGTTAGATATCCCATCTTAGGTTTATAGCCCAACATTCTCATGAAATCGGATTGTCCTTGGAAAGTAGAAGACACAATCATTTGTGTGCCACGATACTCTTCTACTTGATGAGCATGAGTGTGTCCAGTAACGAAGACATCGGGTTTCTGCAAGATAACCATCTGATCGGTTTCTTCAGGAGACAAAGCATTTCGCTCACCCCACATAGGGGCTAAGTGTCGCTTTCTCAACATTTCTTTCATGGCTTCGGCAGGTTTCTCGTAAGTAACGTGAGCCATACGAGGAACCATATCGTCAATACCTTTACCGTGATAAGCCAAGACCTCAATACCAGAAAGGTTGATGCGAGAAGGATTGCCAACGTGAATAGCATGACTAAACTTTTTCTGAACCAATGATTCTAACACGGGTTGTGGTTCGGCAGGTCGCACGGCATCGTGGTTGCCGGGGAGAATCACAGGAGTCATGTGGTCAGGTAATCTATCCATTTGGCGAGCAAACTCTTCGTATTGGAGATAAACATCTGTTTCAGTTAGATTGTGTTCTTGTCCGGGGTAAATCCCAATACCGTCTACCACATCACCAGCGAAAACAATATACTTAATGTTCTTAGCAGTAGGGTGGTCGGAATTAAGCCATTCCATCATACGGTCCCATTCTTTGTTCAGGAAATACTTACTGCCAACGTGAATGTCGGAAGCAAAAGCAATAGAAACAGGATCGTATTCAGTGCCCATTCTACGAGGGGTGTCTAAGAACTCAGGAAACTGAACATAGTCTACAATAAACAAATCACCGTCCTTGATAAACTTACCTGATACGCCGATTACATCGTCTGGCAGGAGTGTATCAATAGCCGGATTTTCTTTGGAGATAAAGACAGAAATCTGTCCGGTTTTGTCTTCTAACTCAACCATGCGGCCACCAGATTTAGTTCGCCTAATGCTGGCAACAATGCCTATCATGTTGATAACTCGGTGTTTGAAAACCATCTTATCCTTACGCACTTCGTTGATGTTAGTGGTCTCTTTGAAACCCCATTCATAACGGAGGATTTTACGCAACATTTCATACCTTTCAGAGAAAAGGTTAACAATATCAGTCAGTTTGCCTGACTGTTCGGATTGACCCACTACTGGGCCTTTGTTAACATCGGCTGAATAATCTGCTGCTCGGGCAGACCAAGCACCAGTAGCAGGTTTGCTGTCGCTAAACTTGAAGCGACGAGTTCCCATGCGAACACCTTCACTCAAAGGCTGGCATTTCAACATCCAACTGCTCAATCAATTGCTCAGTTGCACTTTCGGCTTCGGATTCAGATTTGCAGCCAGTGATAACACACTTGCCAGAAGAGAATACCAAACAGACAGACTTAGGTTCGTCAATGCGATAGATAAGTCCGGGGAAAACTTCAGGTTCATACTCGGTCTTATCAAAAGGCATACTGAAGATAAGGTGTGAAAGGTCAAGGTCGTTACCATACTCATAGGTGACGACAATGTTTTCAATACTGATAGAATCAGTATCAAAAGGCCACATTTCGTAGCCATTATCAGTCAGGTCTTCGTGAAGGACTTTGAGTCCAGCAGAAACATCTGCTTCTGATTTTGCTCCTGTGACCACAGCCTTTCCGCTTCGGAAAAGGAGAATGCAAACCTTGGGGTTTGCTACTCTGTAGACCATTCCGGGGAATTGTTCTGCTTCATAGGTGATTCCCATCTTTGCAGAAACATCGTAAAGGTCAATGCTTTCGGTCAGTTGTGTGCTGGCTACCATGTTGACAATATCGCTCATGAACCCAACTGTGTGTAATTACCCTTATATACTTAACTGCCACAATGGATACATTTTAGTTCTGAAAGTGGGGTCATTTGACGACAAGTCCCACAAATATCCATTCCTTGTCCACGAGCAATTTCTCGCTGAAGTTCCATCATATCATCAGTGACATCAATGGTAGGCTTGGGGGCATACCTTTCGGTCTTGACTCTAATTTGTCGGCTACTCTTTTTGGACTTTTCGCCCTTGCGTTTTGTGTCGTGCTTCATGTTTCACACCATGTCATTAACTGGATCGTCAGGGATAACTCCCATAGATTTGAGTTGTTTCCATAAGCCATCAATTTGCAGGGCTTTAATCACAAACTTCTCAGCGATTTTAGAAGCATACTTAAGGTCTACTTCGGGTAGACTTAATTCTATGTAATCAGTTAGATTACGGACAGTATGGTGAATATTAAAATTAAGTTCGGCCAAAGACATGGTTTGTTTCTTTTTGTTGCCAAAACTGTGTTTAAGCAAAGTTAGAACTTCGGGACGAACTTCTGATTTAGCATCAGGAGACCAATCATAAAACAAAAGATTGTAGATGTCGCTTTTAGCCTGTTCCACATCTGTCATACTAATCACTTAGTTTTCCTACTATTTATTGGTTGCTAAGACCCATATATACTTAATCATAATAATCGTCCAAGAGTTCACTAAGCCAGTCGTCAAGGTCATCTCTGATGCCCAAATCAATTTGACATTGATAAAGTAACCAATCAGAATCTCGGAACTTTTCTAAAGGCTCTTTGTTTTCTAATAAGTATACATTTAGTGGGTCGTCTAAATCTAAGTAACTAAAGTGCCAACCTAAAACCATGTCTACGAATTGTGGCATAATCATTTGGTCGCCTAAATCTGCCATCATATCCAAAGCCCAATCTTTAGGTATATTCCAATTTCTACCATCTTCATCAGTATCATAATAAAACATATCTCCTATTTCGTTTTCTACCCAATCTCGCATCTTCTCCCTAAGTTCGCCTTGAATAGATAACATAGTTTGTCTAACTTCGGGTTCCAAATCAGAAGGGGGTTCTTCAAACAGACATTCACCCCATTCTAAACCCATAAAGAAATCGGCTAAAGTGTAAGCGGGTGGGTTGTAATTAACTGGCTTGATATTAGGAGGAATTGCTTTTAACCTATAGCCAGCATTAGCATTGTAAACATAATAAACGGGATCTTGTAAATCATACTCTTTCATCATAAGACGAGTAGCCTCGGTAAAAATAGCCCTACCTCGTTGTCTCTTTTTGTAGTTATCTCTATTATAGTAAGTTCCATAACTATTCTCAACAATACTTCTTAACTTGAAACGGTAGTTTTGAGCATCCACAGTCATTTCGGAACCACCGGGGAGTTTCAATTGAGTTTGTTGCCTATCAAGGTAAAATGAAGCATTATATTCTTTAGCCCCTTCAAACCAATAAGGATAAAAATCTGAATCGGGAGTAGCATAGAAAAAATTAAGTTTGTAGGGTCGGGTAACGATGGGAACTGTTTTGGAATAGGGTTTTCCTTTTAATGGTCCAACCATGTCAGTTGTCCACACACCTGTGATTTCATAAGTTTCTCCTGTGTCTACTTCTGTGTCACTTCCTTCATATATTTTAGTCCAATAGATACACTTGGGTTTCAAAGATAATTGAAGAGGGTTGAAAACCATTTCCCAACTCATTTCATTTTTATTTGATAACCAACTAAAGTCAAGGATAGTTTGTTTAGAATCTCGGGCAGGAATGTATTGGGTTACCTTTCTGGGCAACATTTTATCGGTAGCAAACTCAGGGTCATGATACGGCTTGGTGATAGCATCGTAAATCATATCGTGAACAGGATCGTCAACCATTTCAAATCCTCATTTTATCAGTAGCCAAATCGGTCAACAAATTGCTACCAACTGTAACCAGTCCGACACCAATAACCGAGTAAAGAACAAAATCTTTAGTTTCAGAAGCCATATCATGATGAATGGCATTATGTCCGTGATGAGTAGTCAAGAAAGCACCAACCGCAAATACCAATGTTCCGAAACCTAAACGAATCCAATCTGGGTGCATAATATAATTACAGTAGGCTTACTATTTATTGTTTTGCCAACGATAGATAAGGGACTCTCCAATCATAAGCAAAAATATAATTCCAACTCCTAACCATAATTCTGCTAACCAATGCATAATTACACATCCTTTGCGAAAAAGAAATCGCCTTGTAGTTTATCGGCTTGCCAAGTATCCATATTATCACCGACCAAAGTGAAACCATAAGATTCCAACAAAGCAGTAATTTCATCAATGTGGGGTGCACCTTTGTAGAATGGTTCCACACACCCTTCGGTAATGATATACTTAACGTGATGCAATAAATCTCCAGCACCTTTCAAGGCTTCTATTTCAGCACCTTGTAAATCCATTACTAACAAATCAATTTCAAAAATATTATTTTTATTTGCCCATTCGTCTAACCTAATGGCTTCTACACTAATTTTAGTTTGCTCTAAATGTTCGGTGGTGATTTCGTTATCGGCTTCAAAACAACTGGAAGCACCAACATTCCCATTAGTAACAGGGAAGAAATCAATAACAGTATCTTCAGACCAAACAGCCTTATCTACCATGTGAACATTTTCAAAATGAGAGATATTTTCTTTCATAGGTAGCCACAAGTCAGGGTGACATTCCCACGCATAAGTTTTAGCATCAAAGAAAAATGAAAGCCAGATAGCATCTAAACCATCACGACTCCCAAGTTCCACAATGGTGTTAATTTCGTCTTGAGGAATCTGATCTGCAAAATGATGATAAGAACCTCCGCCACCTTTGTTATCCATGATATGCCGATAGGTGGCATAACCTTTGAGATTAGTCATAGGGTCTGGTATCATTCACAGCCCAACCTTTCCTTGTCATGCAAAATCATAATTTTTACCATTTGCTCTAAACTAACTTTTGGTTCCCAACCCAAGACCTCTTTAGCCTTGGAATAATCACCACACAAAACATCAACTTCAGCAGGGCGATAAAAACGTGGGTCTTGTTTAACATAAGGTTCCCAATCAGAAATGCCAACTTCATTAAATGCTAAATCTAAAAAGTCCCTAATGCTGTAAGAAAGATTGGTGGCTAAAACATAATCATCAGGTTCATCTTGTTGAAGCATCATCCACATTCCTTCTACATAATCTGGAGCATAACCCCAATCTCTCATAGAATCTAAATTACCAAGAGAGATGCTGTCTTCAAGACCCATTTTGATGCGGACAACTCCATCAGTTATTTTCCGAGTTACGAACTCAAGTCCTCTGCGCTCAGATTCATGATTGAATAGAATACCTGAACAAGCAAACATATCATAGGACTCACGATAGTTCTTGGTAATCCAATAAGCATACAACTTGGCGACTCCATAAGGTGATCGGGGATAAAAAGGAGTATTCTCGTTAGCGGGGTTTTCTACCATCTTTCCAAACATCTCGGAAGTGGCGGCCTGATAAAACTTAATTTTTTTATTATTTTGGTCTTGATACTCTCTAATGGCCTCCAGAAGTCGGAGGCAGCCTAATCCATTGACATCGCTGGTAGTTGTTGGAATGGTCCAAGAAACTCCCACGAAGGATTGGGCAGCGAGATTGTAAACTTCATCTGGTTCAATGTCGTTAATCAATCTACAAAGAGAGTTCTGGTCTGTCAGATCTCCAGAGACAAATGTAAAATCTGGGTGGTCTTCTAAATGACCACTATTTTCTCGGTTCGGCACAGAAAGTCTACGCTCCATTCCATAGACTTGGTAACCTTTAGTAAGCAATAAATCTGCCAAATGGCTTCCGTCCATACCATTGACACCTGTGATAAGGGCTTTCTTCATAAGGTTATCATGCTTGGACTACCCTTATATATCTTTAGATTTACTTAGGAAGATAAGGTCAATAACCTTTCTATGTAAGCATTCCATAGGTTATCTTGCCTTAAAGTATGCTTATTCATAGCATCTAAACCTATAGATATATGTTTATCTATAATATCTTTATCTGCAAATATATCTCTAATTGTATCTTCCCATTCTTCGGCAGCAAATAAATACATTTGGTGTTTCTGGCCATCAGGTTTTTCATGATAATAAGTAAACCAATTGTTAGTGGCTTCTTGAGGATAGGCATTGATAAAGATTGGAAAGTCTGGGTTGGCATCTCTAATGATTGGGTGGTCGTTAGCAAACACTAAACAACCATTGGCGGCGGCTTCGATCGGAACCATGCCAAATCCTTCCCACAAAGATGGATATAAAATAGATTTACATTCCATATAGAAGTCAGACATATCTTCATACCAACCAGCCACAGTAACATTAGGAAACCATGCTTCTAACTTATCTATAACCACACTATGGTGATATCCACCGGGTTTGATAATAAACTTTTTATCTGGCATTTGAGAAATAAGTTTAAGTATAGTATTGAATCCCTTGTGGTGAGTAGGATTAATAAATCCAAAATCATAGGGTCTGTCTTCCCAAGGAACTATGGGTTTAGTGGGCAAATCTGAATCAGTGATAAATGGAACTACGGGAATGCTGTTAGTAATGTTATCCCATGTATCTACTAAAACAGGTGAGCCTAAAACGGTGAGGTTCCAACCTCGGTTGATGCCTGCATCTTGCCAAGCATTAGGTAGACTTGAAATAGGGTCATATTGTAAAGCCACAGTAATTATACCTTTTAGATATTGCTCAGAGATACGTTTGAAAAGGTTAGGTCCAAGGGTTAAGGGACCCCATCTACCATAACAAAACAAATAATCATATTTATCTTTAGGAAATGTTTTTACTATATCTATAACTTTGGCAGCCCGATGAAAGTAGTCTCGGTAGGATTCACCAACCAGATCGGCACGACTATATTTTTGCCGGGGTAATGGGTCCGCTACTCTAATGACTTCAAAAGGATATTCGTGGGTAGAATCAAGATAATCAGGAGTAGCCGTGATGACAGTAATCTCAGCACCTTCTTCGTGAAGTTTACACATATGTTCATAGGTGGCTTTCTCACCACCGCCAGAGGCAGGGTGAAATATTTCAGTAATGTAAAGAATATGCTTACCCTTAAGTCTGGTCATAAGCATAAGTAAGGCTATAACCTATATATTACTTTAGGTTACTATGGAGTTGGCAGGACTTGAACCTGCAGCCTCTTGGTTGCAAACCAAGCGTTCTTCCAGTTAAACTACAACCCCTTAATGAAAAGGTTCAGACCGCCAGCGACAGTTTAATCGCTGAAAGGGACGCACAACTAACTATTGGTCAACTTAGTCCCTGCTGCTCACTCGGGGCTTTAACCCGACTCCGTATATGCCACTTGGCCGTCCAGAGGGAGATTCGTGTCTCCGTTATTGCACACCTTACCACGCTGATTTGGTTATTCAGTCACGGTCCTAACCCCATATCCGACTACGGGGCTGAACAAGAGTGGTGGTGACCACCTATTTATAATATAAGAGAAAGGTGGAATAGACAGGATTTGAACCTGCGACCTCCTGCTTATGAGACAGGTGCACTAACCAGACTGTGCTACTATTCCTTGTGAAGACACTAAGAAATAGTTTAGCATATAGTGAAAGAAAAGGCGGGAGAACGCTGGTCGGAAGGAACGACTACTCCCTTAGACCAGTGGAGGAACTCGCCAGCGTTTTGACTTCGGTCAAACTCCCATGAAGAATTGGTTGGTTCGTTGGTTAAGTGACGGTCTTCTGAGCGAATCCCTTGGAATGAACCACGTTCCATAGACAATGTGGTAGTGACCACTCATATATATTTAATCATTTCTGATGCTAATGGGGTCTGATGGTTGTAGGAATAAGTGCGATCGGTTTCATTGTAATCAATAACTCCTCTTGCAGCCCATACTCTAAGGCTACCTGCAACGCTACGAGCACTACGAGAAGCATTCATACGAGTATGATTTAATTGAGCCAATTCTTTGGCAGAGAAACTTTTGTTAGGGTGCAATTGTAATGGTAGCATGAACTGGAACTGTCGGTATCGCTTCCTCCCTTTGTTGATTCTATCATAACAATCCTTACTACAGAAACGTGCATTCTTACGAGTGTGCATATAATAATCTAACTTAACACTCTTACGAGTCTTACATACATCGCAAGTTAACCACTGCACAGGCCACCTACCATCAACAGGTTTTAGATTTATTTTATGGGCTTCAAAGCAATAACGAGAACAGAAACCTTCGTAACAATGGTTACGATGTGCTGCTGAGGTTACATAGGTAACCTTACAATTTCTACATTCTGTCATGTTAATTGATACTTACTATCACATATTTATATCTTCCAACCTGTGATACAAATAATAAATGTAGCAGTAAATGAGGAAAATGCATATGGATAATCCCAGTCTTCAACGGTTTCCCGATATTGCCAATTAGGTCCTAATGGTGCGGGTGGCCACACAGACATATCACGAGCAGGTCCACGGTCATAACCAAAACATTCCAACCGATGAAGGTTGTTCTCAATCCATACATCTAAATGAGGATTCCAGCCACAAGGTAGGGTTACTAAACATTTATCAGATTCATCTAATATTTTTATTAGAGCATTGATAGCACCTTCTGGGTCTACATCAGCCTCTGTGTTGCCGTATTCTAAGTTTCCAATGTGCTCTACAGTAGATATACATAAAACAGATTTATCTTGATAATTATAGTTCTCCATGAAATCCATAATAGTAGCCTTCTCATCATACGGGTCTATAATGGTATGATTACACTCAATATGATATGGCATCACAGCACCGATCTCAACTAATTCTTGGTCGTCAGAAAGAGTTTCTAACCATCGCTGAGCGAGAGCGATTTCTACATATCTTTCACTGTTGTGGTCACCGGCAGCACCATTATCACAGTCTTCTTTAGTAAGTATATTCCAAGACATATTTATTTTCACCTAACCAAACATAGGGTCAGAACCATTGGTAGTGGTATCTATTTCCTTAACATCGTAAGCATTAGTTAAGGTTTGAGCAATAAAATCTTGCACAAAGAAAGTAGCAATACGAGTATCTATACCTCGGGTTTGTTCTTGTAGCCACTCCAATAATTTATCGGTGCATTCACCAAACATGGCAGTGAACTCATCTTCGCTTAACACTTTATCAAAGATAAGTGTGCCTTCAATGATGGTTTTAACATCTTTGTGGAGTTCACCAGAATACTTGCCTTCACCCAGATCCTCAAAATCGTCAAACAAACATTTTCTAATCTTTTCTATTTGACGAGCGAGTTGTGCGGCAGTAAAATCCTCTGACATAATATAGAATTATGTGGAACCTATATAACTCTTACCAGTTAACTTTAATCTGGTGCTTCTTACGACGTTGCCCGTTGAAACCTACGGCCTCAAAACTATTCTTGGGTGCATCAAAGAATACCTTGGCAGTTAAGACACAATCGTGCATACAATAGTCCAATACTTCTTGGTAGTCTCCGTTGGCCCAAGCCTTGGGTGCATGAGCAGCGTCCATGGTTTTAGATTCTTGTTCACCATACAAACCCTTGACCAGATTCTGCAGACTAAACCGATATCCATATTGGTCACGAAGCAATTGACAAATATCTATATGTCTATTATCGGTCTCATATTTATTTATGATATCTTCTAACCCAGCACCACCGTTTTCTAAGGTCTTTCTAAGGATAGGTAAGTCAAAACCCTTACCATTTTTGGTTACAATATAGTAACCTCGCTTATAACATTCTTCTAAGGTAGATGCTAATGATTCCATACTTCCTAAGTTATATTCTTCTAACTCAGGGGTCATAATCTTATCAGGATTGGCTACATAATAATAGTGAACACCTTCACTTTCGCCTTCCCAAATATCGTAGATTCCTACACATGAAGTAGTCCAACCTTTAGGATTATCAAAGGCTAAACCCTCAGCCTCCATATCTAAATTGGCTGTCTCAATATCTAAAACTAAACACTTTCTCATACATCATCAGCCTCATCTTCATCATCGTATAAACGGAATGAAAATGGGTGTCCAGAGGACATATGGGTATCTGCGTCTGGGTCAGGGCTAAACATTTGCTTTAGTAATTCTTGAAAAGGGTTAACTGGTGTAAAGGTCTGATTATCATCTTCAATAGTTCCACTTAGCCAAACTTTATACAGATCTAAAATCTGTTGAGTGGTCAAATTGAGATTGGGTGCTTTTTCCAAAAGAGTCTTATGAAAGAATCCAAGGTTGTGGAGAAAATGAGTGATGTCATCTTCACAGCAACCAAAATCATCGTCATAATCCTCAGACAAGGTTATCACTCCAAATGATATTCTTCAGGTGTGTTTACCAAAAGTGGGTCGTGTGTTTCTGCGTGGGCTTCTGCTTCAGCCTCAATGTCAATTTCTTCTACAGGTGCAGAGTAAGTAACAGTTACGGCGTTAAGTGGGGTAGAGCATTCACCGCTACCGCTATGAATGTTAACCTTAGCACGGGTCTTAGTTAGTTCGGTGACGACACCTTCTACAACAATACCCTTCTTAGGTTCAAAGGAAACCATATCCCCAACCTTAACCTCTTCACTTTCCTCGGCTCGCTTGTCCTTAAGGAGTTGGTTAATCAGGTCGGCAAGAACTTGAAGTTCTTCGGCAGGCATTTCAACGATTGCTTCAGCGATATCTTGAATCATACTTACTCCTCCTTGCTATTACCTATATAATGCTTTTCATCATCTTCACGGCAACGAGCCAAATGTGCTCTCCATGCTCTCATTTCAGCGTGAATATCACTCAACTGTAATCACCACTTCCTTAGTCATTTGAATGTAATGGGTAGCACAAGGCCACTCACCATTAAGTTGATGCCTTTCATCAGTATATCCGATCTTATTGCAGATAGGACATTTTACCATCTGTGGTTGCATTCTATCACACTCAATAAGGTTTCAATACTTCTTCAGGAATCTCCCAATAGTCAGGAATCATCTGAACCAACATTTCACTTAGCCTGATATTGTATTCACTATTGTCAGCAAGAGCCAACAATCCTTGCATAATTCCTTCCCTAATGATGGGATTCAATTCAGCCATTTGTGCGTTAGTTAGATGCTCACAATGAAAATCTTCCATATTGTTTCTTACCATCATAGATATAAACATAGTCATGAATTGATTAGGTGTCAACCTATCTGGGTTTAACATAATTACTCCTCCTCTTGAATGCGTATACCACGAGTTTGCCGGGGTTTGGGTCCAAAACGTCCGTGGTGTCCTTTGTTTC
>CEVZ01015721.1_pt1 | contig 17802 bp, 35 predicted proteins | sample 361371 | NCBI WGS metagenome assembly CEVZ01 (sample SAMEA2620217, study PRJEB7988) | marine metagenome | isolation source: saline water (ENVO:00002010), including
ACTTTCATTAATTACCCAAGTGCATATCAAGAGCATGCGAATAAGCGAATGAGAAAACCAAACTATAAATTACAATTGCAACAATCATTGTGCCCTTCCTTTATGTTTTGCCTTGCGGCTATAAATCTTTTTGCTTTTGTGCTTGCCTGCACCGGAGCGCAGAAAAGCGGCGACATGTACCACAGAGGGTTGCGATACTTTCTTTTTAGAATTTTTCATCTTTCCACACTCTATCGGTAAATTGTTTTGTATATCGAAGCCCACCAACGTCTTCCAGCTTTAAGTCTCCGCTTTCAACATCGTCGCGAATCTGTTTTGCAAAAGCACGCAGCACTTTGATAAACGGAATTCTACTAAATGATAAATCGTGACTGCTATATTTAGTGGTGTATTGATTTGGCATCAAGTCGCTAAGGTATTCGCGCTCAAGATGTTTAGCAATGCGAACTGCTGCCGCGAGTCCCTTAGTGTCTTCAGTATCCAAAACGATTACAGTCTTCATCTTTTTAACTCCGATGCACAATAGACGTGCAGCCTTGAGATTTATTCAAAAAAAATTAAACTTTTTTGCTTATCGACTTTGAACCACCAGAAAGAAGTTTTAGTTCATTGTTTTGAACCCACCATGTCATCCCATTGTAAATCGTGCGAATCCTGCATTGTTTCCACTGAGCTTCAATGACAATGGCTAACGACTTGTGTCTTTTTTCTGGTGACAGGTAATAAAACTCTTTAAGCGCGACCAAATCGCCCTCTTCAAGAATCATTCATCGCCTCCGCTATGTCCTGTAGTGTCACGGGTTTCGCCTTCTTTCTTTGAGCCTTCATCAGCTTATTATATTTTGATGCCTTGTGTTCATTCACAAAAACATTTTCAATACCCATGCTCTCGTACCTTTGAGCAGCATATTTCGCAGTCTTGTAGTTGCTGGGCTTTGTTAGTACCCTCTCTTTCGCAACAAATCGAGGCTCCCCAGCGTCAGGGTCACCATACCTCACATCAACCTTGCTTATGTAATACTTCACTTATAACCTCCACTTCGTCTTCATAAACACTAATTTCTCCATTATAGCCCTGCATACGCACAATCAATTCATGTGGCAACGTATTGTCACGGACCTCGATAACAAACACCAAATTATCCATGCCCCCGTGGTGTTCCGGGTTAAGTCTCACTAAATCACCAACTTTAATCATTAAATGTTCCCTCGTATTTATTGAGCGTATCCATAAAAATCTGCCACCTCTTAGATGCAAAAAGTTTTTGTCTCTGGTCGAGCACGTGCAAAATTCTTTCTTTGAGCCGGTCAGACAAATCAACCCTCTTCAGCAAATCATCGTAGGTCAGCGAACACTTTACAAATTGATTCGCGTTAGATGATAGAAATTGATAATTGGTCAGACAGTCCTTACCACCTGCATTTGTCGGATGAACATGGTCAATTTCATAAATAATATTTGTAATCTTCCAGTTACAATAGTTGCCGCCTGGACGGTTCCAAACTCCGTTTAGCTCATCATCCTCAACATGCAGCCAGTGGGTGCAGCGATAGTCCTGAGTTTCAAGAATCATATCAACGTATTGCCTAACAAGTGCCCTGCTCTGCTTTCGCTTTGTCTCGTTGTGTTTTCCACGCGCCTTATAGTTCTGCCATACGTTGTCAAAGCCGCACACCCTAAATCTGCCACGCATGCGCTCACACAGGCTTTCAATCTCTTTTGCGGTCGCCTGTGAATTCTGGTCAACCATTTCAATATGTTCATTTAGCGTTACTTTCATGAGTCCCCCAAGAGTAGCGAGCATCACACTCGCCATTTTTGTATTTTATAAAAATATACTTTCTTTCTTCTTTAGTTAGTTCAACATCGTTACCATTTTCATCAATGCAGTTTAATAAAAAATCATCGAACACTTGCACAAATATTGTTTCATCCGGCGAACGCTCGATAACCACAATCAGCGGGTCTTCACTCACGATATCAATCCCGCAATTACGCCATCAATCCAGCTTTTCAAATCACGAAAAGCATGCGGATTGTCGGCAAGAAAAGAAATAACAAAATAAACACCAAACGCTAAAAATGCGTACTTGATAAGAGTATTCACAAGTTTCTCCTTTTTACTTGTCAGTGCATAGACGAGTCGCATTCAAAAATATTCAATATTTTTTTCAAATTATAAATCAGGCTGTCCACACCTTATCTCAGTAACACCGTTTATAACTTGAGCATAGAACAAATCACCCTCTGAAATTTCGCATGGAAATAATTCAATTGGGATATCGGCCTCATAACTCTCAGGCCCATCGGTTGTAAAGATGACATGTGCCACCCCATTATCAATCATATCGACCGCACCAATACAAAACAAACTGGCGACAATCGCCATGTAATTATACATTTTATTCCCTTTATTTTTTGTTGTAAAATACTTTAACGTGGCCAATTGGAACTTTTAATATTACCAATCGCCACCCCATCCACTTAGCGCCAAATTTAGAACGCAATTCCTCATTTAGTGCTTCGTCTGGGTCGTTAACTTCTAAAACTGCCATAATGTGTTCGCCACCATCATCATGATGAAAGGCAGCAGCGAAACCACCGGTCCAGTTATCTGCGATGTGCTCCATCAAGCATTTTTTAGCTTCTGGCTTAGGAGCTTTTTTGCCAGTCCAAAAAATACCCATTACGCGCTAATGCCGTTTAATTCCTGACGTGCAGCCGCCGCTGTTGCAAATAACTGGGCGGTGTACTCGCAAAAAGCGGTATATGCCTCTGGTGTCAAATTAGGTGGAGCCTTTTCGGGATCAGTCAGAGACTCTGACGTGCTAAAGGCCATGGTTGAGAAATACATGTTTTCCCCAAACAGTAGCGCACGTTCAATCGCACTTTCAAGTGGAGTTAACGTCTTTTCAGTGTTGGCCAATTCAAGATTAGTTTCCATTTTTTCGCCCTTTTTCAAAATAATGATTTTTGGTTCAGGTTTTGTCTCATTTTTATTTGAGACGTGTAATAGACGCGCGTCTTCTTCAAAAATTCGATTTTTTTTGAAAAAAGTTGATACAACAGTTACAAACTTATTTATCAGGGAAGCGAAGTAGGTTATCAAACTCTTCCTCTCCGGGTAATGGCTTAATTTTTTCACCAGTTAACTCCTGCAACACATCTTTTAGATATTTTCTCTGGAGTTGTATATTATAAACAGATTGTCTAAGTTGTGACTCTTCTTTAATCAATAAAGAAAGTTGAAGATTGCAAAACTGTATCAAACTTTTATTTAAGTCTTTTTTCATTAATTCTGCGCCTATAGTATATATGACAGTCTGGATACTTTTTCACTATTCGCTCGACAGATTTCTCACCAAAGACAATTGTCTCATTTGGCTTCCAAGAAAAAAAAATATGAAACCATACTGGTTTTTCTCCGTGTCTTTCAAAAATTACTTTTCTATCAAAGTCTGATAAACGAACATCGTTTACATTTTCATACTCGACCCTGATCCATCGACTGTCCATATATTTTTTTATGCTCCATTTTCAAATTATAATGATTTTATTGCGGCGCGGAAGTCCTGGGCAAAACCCAGATATCATCGTCTAAGCCGCCAAATTCATTTTCAAGTCGCGAAATACACTCGCAAGTAGAATTTGAAACAGATTTCATTCTGTTGCCAGATGTGCTACAAGATGCCTCACATTGTTGAATTGTTTCAGTATCCAAATTGCAAGATGAAACATAAAAACAAAGAAAAATTGTCAAACAAATATATAAAACGCATTTGGCGACACCTGAAGCAACTGCTTTTAATGCCTTGTCCTCCGCGTCAATGTCTAATCTTTGTCCACGATTCTGTCTCGGGGTTCCAGACGAGTCTATTGTATGCTGTGTCATGATTGTTCCTATTTTTTCGTGGTATTGGGTGTTCAAATCTCATGTCATCTGGATCAATTATATCATAATCGTAATTGTTGTTCAACAAATTATCGACCGTTTCATTGAGTTTTTTTATTCTTTTTGATTCTTTGTGTATTAAAATTCCAGATACAACGTAATAAACGCCAAATAAAATACAGCATCCATACGCAAATAAAAATATGTTTTGCAATTCACACCTCTCTATTACTAAGTAGCCAGTAAATTGCAATTCCTATAACAGCAGCCAAGTCCAACAATAAAATATAAGTGCCACAATTAATCATCGTTTTTTATCAAAATCATGAATCGCTTGATTCATAAATTTTCTCATTTCATAATCCATTATTTGTAACCTGTACATTTCATTTTTTTTATATTGTGAATGTTTGTGCATCACAAAAACGCACATGCATCCAACTGTTAATAGTATAATTCCAGTAAATTCCACATTTTACCCTCCTACGCGCCAGTATCTATACCAGTATCGCCAGCAGCACCAGTATCGACCGGAAAATACCGGTATCCAACTTCCACCAAATCATTTCCGCCTGGTATTATTGTAAAGTAAATAGTATTATCGGAGGACGAATACGTCCAATCATAATTTAATGCACCATTTATAAAAACTCTTATAGATTCTTCAATTGGCTCATGTGTAAGCTGAATGTGCTCATGTGGCTCCAGTCTTCTTGCTGCATCAACCACGCCAGCACTCCAATCCTCAGAGCAAATATCGATGATTTGACCCATGAAGTGATTAGTTGCTTGCATATATCTGTATCCAGCATTGTAGGTACTCGGATTACATAATGATTCAGAAGGATCTAAGTTAACAACACTTGATAAATAAGTTGAGCCACCTCTAAGTCCTTGATACCATGAAATAAATCCATCAACTGTAGGAAAATGATCATCGCTTTGCTCTTCTTCGTCTGATACAAAAACCACCAACAAAGCAGCGTCATATCGAAGCCATGTTTGAGCATAAGTATTATTCATCAAATACTCATATGCCGCATCAAACCCCTCCTCACGATGGCCTCTTCCCATGTTGTGATACATATTTTCAGCATCTAAAATATCATCGCCAGGAACCAATGGAAACTGAGATTCAATAGATGCCTCTCCTGGGTCATTAGACAACATGGCTAAACGCCAGCCGCTTTCTGGGAGTGCTAGTAACATCGCCTGTATTCCTGCCAACAGTTCTTCGTCATAGGCGTTCATCGAGCCAGATGTATCAATAACCCAAAGAATGTCTACGCCATCAACTGACTGAGGTTGAATAAAGGAATCAACCCAAATCTCACCAGGGTTAGCGGGAACCTCCACTTCGATATAGACTGGAATTTCTATTTCCTCGTAAACAGTTTCATAAACCGTCTCGACCACTGTTTCGGTTCCCGAACCAACGATATAATATTCCATATTTGTCGTGCAGCCAGTTACAAAAAGCATTGAAATAAAAATTGCAATAATTCTTTTCGTGGCGCACCACAACATTTACCTTCCCTCCAATATCCCCTCTATTTCTTCAACTCCAACAGCCCATATGGGGGATACATACACAACATTTTCCTGTAATTGTGGACCATAAATGCCTCTTTCGACATCAATTGCAACTAAAACACCGACATATCGACCTCTTGTGTCGAAAACACCCGACCCAGACGAACCCATCCACGCATAAGATTGCATAATTATGAACCCACTTGAATCGCTAATCCCAGCCAGCGTGCCATTGAAAGTTAGCGGTTCATTGTAGCTATGATGGCCAGGAAACCCGGTGTACAACACACTGAGTCCCTCATCAGCTTGCGAAGGTCTTATTGGGTTCAGTCGCGCAGCATCAACAGTACGCATTTGCGGCACCAACAATACACAAATATCTCGATCAGCATTGGAATAGATTATTGTTCCGGCAACCATTTCGCCCGATTGACTTTGCACTAAAGCTCCCTCGATTCGCGGATCATCATAAACATGATAAGCTGTTATAACTATGTGATAGCCTTTGTGCTCAAAATAAGTTCCAGTGCCACTAACAACCCTTCTGCCACCAACTGAGCCCCAAACAACAACAGAGGCATCTTTAGACATTTTAACTGTGCGTCTGTGTTGTCGCGACACATTTGCGCTTGATTCTGAGTTTTCAGAAATATTAACTTCAAGCCCCTCAGTATCAATGTCAACGCCGTCTTGTGCTGTGGAGTGAGATGGGACAGGTGTGCAGCCTAAGAGCATGAATATGGTAACAAACCACAAAATCAGAGCGGATTTATAGCCCATAACATGTTGCATTAAACATGCCCTCCATTTGTAACTATAAGCGACAAAACAAAAAAGACGCCCAAAGGGTGTCTTTATTGAAAAAATAAATTTATAAATTTAAGTTTTTGCAATCATAACTTCGCGATCATAATCGTCTTCAAGACGAATCTCATCATCTACTTTTGCACCACTTATTTCCAAAAGTTTAACATCACAATTGCAGTGAGCGCAAAATCTATGTATCGTTTTTGGCTTGATTCTGAAAACATCACCACGCTTTAATATTCTCACGGATTCATGACCATCCTCGACTATTTCAATCATCAATCTTCCACGCATTATGTAGATTGTTTCATCCTTAACTATATGATAATGTTTAGAAATTCTGTGGCCTTGATTGATTCTTAGGATGCGTGCAGAATAGTGTTTATTTTTTGCAATAGTCGTCACGCTTCCCCATGGCTTCTGAACGTGTTGTGATTCAAATAATGGCATTGTTATACTCCGTTGGTCACTAAAATGTATTGAGGATCATCTTCTGTTTTATTATAAAATTTATTGATAAAAATAATATTAAACGACTCATACATTTTAATCAAATCTTCGTGATAATTTAAGAATAAAATCCATTTATTTTTTGTAGACAATAATTCACATAAATTAGAATGATCAATATTTTTGTTTTCTGGGTGGGGCACTGGGCCACCTGTTAGTCCGGGCATTGAGATATACGTTGGTGGGCAGCACAAAATAATATCATCGCTATTGTCAATAATATTTGTATAGTTGGGCTCATAGAAAACTTGCAAGTTTTTAGCGTTAAAGTTTCTCAATAGTCGCAAAGAATGTTCGTTAAAATGTGGGTGGTTTTTTTGCATTTTGCCATATGAGACGGTGCCATGTGCTGTGCTTCTGTTTATTGCAAAAAACATGGCAGCTTTAGTGAACCACTCATCATTTTCACTAAGATTGGTCTGCATTAAATAAAACAAATCCTCATCAATCGGCATCAAGCATTTTGCTGCTTGAAAGACGGCCTCTGGATCTTTTAATAAACAATTCCAAAAATCAAATAAATCTTTATAATCTGTATATCCTTTAATTTTGTAACCGTAATTTAATAACCCGGCCTCCAAGCCACCGCCCATAAAAAATGGTGAGGTGATGTTTCTTGTAGCTCCGCTTATTATTTGAGCAACAATATGTGTAATTTTAGATGCGTCATTTTGAAAACGCAGGGGTGTGATTATTCTATTGAACATTCCTCTTTACACTCATCAGAATTATTTTTTATTTCAAAATACTCTTTTAAGTCGCTACAGCCACCAACCAAACACTCCTGACCATTAATATCTCTGACAAGTATGATTGGCACAGTGTCCCACTTCCACTTTTTCTTTAATTGATTTCGGAACTCGGGACTTTTATCGAGCATGGTTAAAACGTACTCGTACCCAGAATTTTCAAGAATTTTAATTGCTTCTATACAAAATGGACATGTGCCGGTGGCATAAATATGAAAATGATTTGTCATTTTACCCTCTTAATAATTGTTTTGCGCCAGTTCTTAATTGATTCTCGACCGTATCTGGCGAACCTACCACGACCAAATCAAGCCCAGTGGAGCCACGATTTAATTGAACGCGGGTAAACCTTTGGCGATCGTCTAAGCCTTCGGGTAACTGACCCTCTCTTAAAAGCTGTGATGTAAATATATCCTCTCGTAAGCAAACAACATGCTCTGGATTGATGTACACTTCTCTCAGTGTGTACGCTGAATTTTTTATAACATTAGAACTTTTTGACACTTCTATTAAGCGAATAGTCGCCATTTTTAACTCCATTTTCTTGATTATCTACTGTAAATAAATCTATTGGCTTTGCTGACCAAGTTTGTCCTCTAAATAATACCTCACATGCAAAAACATGTTTACCTTTTTTTAATTGAGAATTCAAAATTAAAACATATTGCGGTTCAGTGGTTGTAAAATAATTACTAACACCGCCATCATCATTATATTGAATCAGGGAAACGTCAGACGGAACATAAGCTAAGTCTCCAGGTTGAAAATCTTTCATGTGTTACACCTCTTCGGGTAAACTATTGATTTGTGGCAATTCGCCCATCAATAATTTTTGATAGCCCCCTAAAATATTCATGCAGTCATCTAATCGTATGTCCACCTCAGCTAATGTTTCACGAAACTTTGATAATAAATCAATTGCAGCTAAAACATTTTTATTATTTAGATGTGTTTTTGTCTCACTGGCAATCATTTCATTGTTCAAAAAATCTAATAAATTTTCCGCTTCCTGTACAAAACCAACGACACGATCAGGTATTTCATCAGTATCAACTGAAAATTGAATGTTAACTCTCATGTAAGCTCCGACAATATTAACTAAGTTTTGGAAATATTAATTGCCACACGCTCAAAGAAACTAATCCAACTATTGAAGAGAGCATAATCCACATCACTTTTGATGATGTGGACTTCCAAGCCTCTAAAGAGCGTAAGCGTGCATAAATTCCTTGATCTGGATTATATACTGCTTCTTTAATTTTTGTTATGTCCTCAGCCATAGATTCAATTTCGCTTTTAACGACACCGATTCCATCCATCATTCTATCAAGTTGCGATTCTAATCGAATAAAAGCCTCTTTAAGTTCATAGCTTTGATTATCCATTAAACAATCCCCCAATCATACTGCATGGGTAATTAGTTTCACACACCAATAATGGCGTGATTGGTGGTAATTAAAGTCCCAGCAACCGATACAGCATTTGACAACGCTGTGCCAGTAACCTTCACCGGATCAACAATTCCTGCTTTGATCATATCGCATTGTTCGCCATTGTAAAAACAATAGCCCTCATTTTCATTTAGACTCTCGACTAACGATTCAATGAGATCAGGCGACAAGCCAGCGTTCAAAGCCATTTGTCTTAGTGGAGATCGAACAGCATGCTGCACAATGCTCGCACCCATAGCCTGATCGTCGTTATCTGCATCAATGGTCAATTCTTTACTGGCACGAATTAACGCCACGCCACCACCCGGCACAATACCTTCGACCTGTGCAGATCGAACAGCTTCTAAGGCATCTTCAATTCTGTGCTTTTTCTCTACCATTTCAACCTCGGTTGCCGCACCAACTCGGATAACTGCAATTCCGCTAGCTAAACGTGTGATTCTTTCTTGAATTTTTTCACAGTCGCGTATGGATTCAGTTGTTTTGAGTTGCTCCTTTAAAGTTTCGATGCGTTGATCAACCAATTCGTAATTAGCATTTCCACCCACAACGGTTGTGGAAGTCTTTGTACATTCAATAACCTTAGCAGACCCAAGATCCTCCAACTTAGTTTCATGCGCCTTCATACCAGATTCACGCGAAACAAATGTAGCGTTGACGGCAATCGCCAAATCCTGCAAAATGCTTCTTCGTTCTTCACCGTAGCGAGGCGCCTTGATAGCGGCGACCTTTAGTGTCCCACGCATCGCATTCATGATCATGGCTGCAAGCGCTTGGTTTTCAATCTCTTCTGCAACCAAAACAAATGGTCTTCCCTCTCTTGCGATAACTTCTAAGATGGGCAGAATTTGTTCGACTGTCGAGATTGTGTGATCGGTCACCATAATAAGCGGCTCATCGTACCGCATTAACCCTCGTCTTTCATCAGTGATGAAAGCGGTGGCGCGGTAGCCCGAATCAAAAATAAAACCCTCTGTAATGTCAAGAGAAGTCTCAGAAGAACGGGCCTCTTCAATTGTGATGGCACCATCTTTACCAACGCGATCAACTGCCATGGCAATTAAGTTGCCAATACTCTTATCGTTATTGGCAGAGATGGTGGCAACATGGGCGATATCTTCCTCGCTAGTAATTGGCGTAGCGAGTTCTCTCAAATTATCAATAATGGCCTCAGAAGCCTTGTCAATCCCTCGCTTGAGTTCAATCGGGCTAGCCCCAGCAGTGAGGTATTTTTGAGCCTGCGTCAATATAGCGCGTGCTAAGACTGTTGAGGTCGTTGTACCATCACCGGCAATATTATTTGTTTGTGTTGCTGCTTGTTTAATAATTTGTACACCAGCGTTCATGAATGGATCATCCAAATGAACAAACTGAGCCACGGTAACCCCATCCTTTGTAATGATTGGGCTCTTTCCTTTTTCTTGCAATATTACATTACGCCCCTTTGGACCTAATGTAGAAGCGACGTTATCGGCAAGCACATTAACGCCGTCAATAATTTTTTGATTCAAAGAAGTTTCTGAATCAAAACGCATTTTTAAATCTGACAATTTACACCTCTTGTATGATAATAGTTTATTTTTAGTTTTTTGTCAAGTTATTTATTATGTATCTTTCTGTTTAATTGGATCCGCTGCAAGGTTAGTAATAATTTCCTTACCTTGCTCCTGGGCTTCACTGTTTGCCGATTGACCCTCAGTTCTATCTTCGGCACTAAAATATCTTCCAACATTCTCTGTAAAGTTCTTTGTTAATTCCAAAAGCTGAATCATTTGTTCGCCAAGAATATCGCTATATATTTCAACCAGTTGGTCAATATTTTCCTGCGACAAATTGACCTCGCCGTGATAGTCTGTTGCTGCAAGCTCTTTGTTGGCATCCATCTGTGTTCTGGTGATAGACCACTGCGATTTGTCACCTGGGCCTGCTTGAGCCTCCAATAGCATTTGTTGTGTCTCCCACTCCATTAGTCTTTTCTCTCTTGCATGGAAGCTCTCAGTCATAGATTCTGGCCTTTCCTCATCGGGTATGGTCGGCTGATCATATTTTGCAGCTTTTCTTGAAAGCGCAGCATAGCTGCCCTTTTGTAATTTAATGTTCCGCTCAATTTCCTTACACCTTTCGCGGCCCTCGGGAGTGTCTGGTATCTTAGCTTTCTCTGGGTCTGGCTCATCTGGATCAATGCAGATGTGCTCTGGGTCAGAAATATTTACAACATCTCCGGTCAGTTTGTCATAATTTTTATAAAACATGCCCTTAACAGTGTAGCCTGGGACGCCAGGATCTTTTGGATCCTTCATTTTTTTACCTTTTCGTTTAGGATCAGGAATTAAGTTTGCCACCAGAACTTTTGCAAGGGCTGCTTGCCCTTCGCGGGGGCCTCTGCTTTTGAAAATTTCAATCGCTGCTTTTAATTCTGCGGCTCTTTTACCCATAACACCAGCGTTTCCGGTGCCTATCATTAAGTCAACCACATTATCTCGTGTAATCATAAAATCAAAAATCTGCAACCTCTCAACAACGCCCTCACCAATTCGACCACCAATTGTTAACTTAAAAGCAATCAAATATTTAATTTCAGGCAAACCTTCGCCACCACGAATAAAAAGATAATCCATAAGATTAGTAAAGCTGCCATGGATTGGTGTGTCGGGGCTAAGAAGTTTGAGACTGACATTTTCACCGGCTCGGGTTGCGAAGTCTTCGATTGGGAGTGTGCCTCCGACCCGACCGGACTCTTGAAAACCACCGGTAAGTGCGGCCATGAATGCCTCAAATACGAATCCGGCAGAGGCTTCATTATAATCGTTCAGAGTCGCTTGAAGCGCCTCAATGATCATCATCATATTCAAGATTCTAGTTTGAGATCGTCTGCCTGTGGCCCTCTTTGGATCTAAAAAACTATTAACAGATTGTATACGAGCCTTCATATTGTCACCACCGGTAACCGCCGCAAATATTTTAGAGATCTCTTGGCGTGATTGGCTATCAGGATCTCCCCACGCCTCAGTGGGAATTAATTTTGGAATTGGAATCGAATAACTAAAGCGACCACCGGGTTTTCTTTTTTCTTGCTCGGTTAGAGGTCGTGAATCAAAAAGCTCCATAGCCTTTTCGACTTCCTCAAATAAAGTTTTAATAGTTATTTTTTGATCTTTGGCAAAAAACTTTTCAACTGCCTTGTCTAAATCTTTCATTGGCAATCCTCAAAATCTTTTTCTTCTAAAAGTGTATATGTGAACGTTGGTCCCCAATACTTTGCGGCACGATTCACTAGTGTCATAAAGTCATTGAAATCACTACTAGTTTTGAAAACCTGGCAGCCAGCCGACCAGCGATGGACGATTGTGGAGTCAGAACCTGCTTTATGGATGTTGACCCCGTACCAACCCTCCATCACTGAATCTGCATGCATGTCTAAAATTTCATCCAAGTTAGAATCGCGATATACTTTTATTGGATTTTTACCTCTTTGCACCAGTGCTTCATAAGTCTTATGGGTACCAATAGTGTATGCCGATCTATACTGTCCCGGCACCATAATCGCAGTTCCGGCAACTCTCATGGGATTTTTTAAATAATAAGAGCCTGGGTCTGTTGTGATTTTATAAACCCTAACTTCCCAATCTTTTTTTGTGTTTTTATAAAAAACATTAATATTGTCATCGAACTTGTTGGCACGCATATTGTAGCTACGAACGCCTACAATATTTAAATCATATGGCTTTTTGCCTTCAAAAAATACATAACCCTTTTTTTCCATGACGCAGCGAAAATGATTAACAAGCACTCGCGCTTCGACACCGGTAATCTTTGCCATCTAACTATAACTCCTTTTTACTATATAATTAGGTCAGCGATGCCCAATTTTACCGCTTCTTCGGCACTTAAATAAACGTTAACCTTTTTTTCTAACATTTTTTTCAACTGTCTGGTGGTCATGTTTGTTTCATCTACAAGTGCCTTAATGTATTGTTCTTGAATATATCTTACTTCTTCCATTTCATTTTCAAGATTATGTAGAGAGCCAGCGTAGCCACCAACCGCACTATGAATCATTACTCGACAGTTGCGGCCAATCTCCCTTTGACCCTTGGTTCCGGCTGCGAGCAGCAAAACACCGGCAGACATAACTTTTCCAAGGCCACGGGTGATAATGTCGCAATCTTTTTTTACATTACGCATGACATCGTAGATACCAAACATCTCCTCGGCGGATCCACCGTGGGTAGATAGAATAAATTGAATAGGTCGAACAGTTTTAATAATCTCTGAATTAACATCAGCAGGATCTGATAGTTGTTCTATTTCGCGTGTGCGGTGAAAGTGCATAAGCGAATAAATAGCTTCCGATGACTTTTCCTCGTTTATATCGCCTACGATACCAAAAACTCGAAACTCGTCGTCGCTCTTCTCATCAGACCCAACTAGTATAAATGTTTTATTGTCATCTGTTTTTTCATCTGCATTCTCAGTAAATTTTTTTGGCATTGTAGTTTCTCCAGCCTGTTTATTGTTATATTTTTACATTTTTATATTCTTTTCGCAAATAACGCATGGCGCCATCCCAATCATCAAATCCTAATTGATTTCTAAATAACTCTGGATAGGAGTGTAAAAAGTTTTGGATTGCCGAATGTTTCCAGTTATTATATGCCGCATCGTATAATCGTTCTGTGTTTGTCAGTGCCTGACCATCAACGCCGCTTTCAATCAAGGCTTTCCGCCTAATTTGTTTAATAACTACAAAAGTTGCAGCAGTTGTTGATAGCAGGTATAGCGATTGGCAACCAATCGCCTTGACTAAAAGACCGCTTTTTCCTAAGTTAAAAATAAAATTTAACATTCTGTGGGTCACAAATCCAAAAAGAAAGCAACTAATCCCAATAACGTATTCCATAATAATCTCCAATAAAAATGCCACAGTAACACTGTGGCATCCTACATAAGTATTTTACACTAAATCACTTACTGGTTTAACTTATTTGCGATTTTTTCTGCAAGCTCTTCAATCTGACGCTCTCTTTTTTGAGCGCGAGACTCTCTCATCAAACGCGCAGCAACTCGTCGGGCAACCTCTTCAACAACGGCTTCGTCATCAATGTAGTCAATTTCGTCTAGACCTTCGGACTGTTGTTCTTTTCTTTTTCTTGCGTCTTCTTTGCGCTTCTCCAAACGATCACGGTGGGTGGATCCTGGAGTTGCTTTTGCAAGTTCTTCCAATTCCTCTTCATCACCTTCTTGCATGAAGCCCTTCTTGCCTTTAGCCTCTCTCTCGCGCTTTTCTTTTTCTTCGCGATCTTTTTGGGCTTGCCTTCCACGAACAACGCGGGCAGCTTCCTCAAGCTCTTCGTCCTCTTCTTCTTTAAGATAGCGACCGGTAGGCTTGCCGTTGCCGTCTTTAACTTCTTTGCCAGGGCCGTGTCCTAAATTATCGGTCCTATCTTCCATAAGCTCGTCATCACCGCCAGGTGCGTCGGGCATATCGGCTTCAGGCTCAGGCATATCGCCTTCACGACTTGCGTCAACTGAGACGCCAAATTTTTCAAGCTCCTGACCCATAGCATCGACAGCGGCTTCAACAGCCTGTTCGACAGCTTCAACAGCTTCGGGTGGAAGCGACATGTCGCCGCCCATATCGCCAACGGGGTCTGCGCCCTCGTCTTCGGGTGGGCCACCCATATCATCCATATCGCCCATATCTTCATCGCGGTCATAAGCTGCGCCCATACCGCCCATTTCAGAAAGGCTTTGAAATTTTTCTGTAGCACCAAGATCTGCAAGTTTCATAAACCTACGAATCTGTGTTTCGTTTAAAAGTGTTTTTTTACTCATGCTTAATTATCTCCTGATACTTTAACAAGCAACTGTTATTAAATAGTTATGTCTTCGGTAAAAAGCTTTTTAATCATATAAAAATTGCTTAAGATCAAAACCGCGTTTTTTCAATTTAGTTAGCGCAGCATCTTGTATTTGTTTGACTCTTGCGTAGCTGATACCCTCACGCACCGCAATTTCTCTAAGATTCATTTTTCCGTTCTTATAAATAGATAGTAAGCTACAGTTGTGATCTTCTGAAAATTTAATCCAATACCTACACTCAGTCGATTTACAATCAATATTATTTCTATAGCAAAGGGTTGAACATTTTTTCATAAATCGGGGTGCTCCCTTGCAATCAAATCAAAAATACTTTCTTTTTCGTCTTCTTTTAAATTAAATTTCTTTTCCAATTCTCTTCCTTTCTCAATTAATTTGTTTGATTTTTTAATCTTTTGTTTGCTTTGTGTGTTGTTTTGCTCTCTATAATCGTCTAAAAATTGTAAAAACAATGGATTCTTTTCAATATACGCAGTCACTACAGCACGAAAAAATTCTGACTGCTTCAGGCTATCGTGTTGCAATCGTATTTTTAGTTCAACATGACGCTTGTCTGTATCATAAAATATAATCTTTTTATTGTTAATTCCATAACTCATCTGTATCTTTTATCAATGTGCGTTGAACTTTCAAACTGACCAGCAATAGTTTGCTTCACAAAGGTTGCTTTGTTTTGCAATTCTTTTATATTTTTTGCGCCAGTATAAGAAAAGCCGCTGCGTATACCCCGCTCTAATTTCGTTAAAATCGGACTAACCTGGCCTCTGTAGGGGATCTTAGTCGCGATTCCCTCTAAGGAGGAGGCCGAACCTCTCCAGTCTTTTTGCGCCTCTTCAGATGCCATGCCACGATATGCCTTGTACTTATCGCCGCGAATATATAAAACCTCGCCGGGCGTTTCTGTGGTGCCTGCCAACAAAGATCCAACGATAACAAAATCTGCACCGGCTGCTAGTGATTTAACGATGTCTCCAGAAGTTTTGATACCGCCATCTGCGATTAGGAGCGCATCCCGATCTGATTTTGCACAATCCATAACAGATTGCAAGGTTGGTATACCATGCCCAGTTTGAATCCTAGTTGAACAAATTGAGCCACCACCGATGCCAATCCTAACACTATCAGCTCCCCAGTCAGCCAAGTCGTTAAAAGCTTCAAGAGTTGCGACATTTCCAGCCATGATGTGGATGCTATCATCAAAAATATTCTTTAGATTTTCTAAGGCCCGCTTTACCAATGAATGGTGACCATGGGCAACATCAACACAAATTACTTTTGCCCCGGCGTTGTGCAGTGCCATGGCGCGATTCAAACAATCATCAGAGACACCGACCGCTGCGCCGACATTTTTTGCCCCGGCAGATATTGCATTGTGGACTAGCTTGCATTGCCTGTCTATAGAATTGTATCGATGAATGATTCCTAACCCACCAGCCTCTTGCATGGCAATGGCCATAGCAGCCTCGGTAACAGTGTCCATAGGAGCAGATATGATTGGCAAACTAAACTCTGCATTGTTAAATTTGTTTCCGATATTTATTTGTTTTCTAGAATTTATATCTGAGTATTGCGGGGCCAAAAGCACATCGTCATAGCTAAGTGTCTCTTTGATTTTCATTTTTCCTCCAATTGTTCAATAAGTGTTTTAGCCTTGTGCCAACAATTTGGACAATATAATCTAACAATTTTTTCTTCTTCTCTCACAACCACATTCCACGATCTTACCATATCTTTATTTGTCTTGTCAAATGGCTTTACGCATGCGGAGCACTCGTCTGGCATCTGGTCAAATAAAAAAATTTTCTCGGAAAGTTCTTTGTCTCCACCCTTCTTCGCTGCTTTTGCTGCGGCTCTGCGCTGGGCTCTATTCACCGGTGCTCCCAAGAGCGCCTGCGCCTCTGTCGCTAATTGCGATTGGATACCAATCATAAAGATCGCCAGATGCAGTTTCAATTGGTCGAAACGATACAACCGGAACCATGACAACTTGTGCAATTTTTGTACCGGGCTCGACAAACTGAGTTTTATGTCCGATGTTGTGAAGATTAATGAAAACTTCGCCATCGTACCCAGAATCAATCACGCATGCCCCAACAATCAAGCTGCGTTTTGATGCCATGCTGGAGCGGTTCTTTACTTCTAGCATATACCCGTGTGGTATGCCAAATCTTAAACCGGTGGCAAATAACATTGATTGGCCAGGGGCCATCTCAACTGTGCCGAACTCCATCGACTCTGGACAATAATAAACATCAAGGCCAGCATCAGATGGGTGCCCCCTTGTCGGGGGCTTGACATCACGCCGAATTCTGTCGTACTCAAGAAGCATTACTTACTGCTCCATTCTTGGCCTTTGCCAAGAGTCCGTACATATCATACAAATCATCAAGATCGTCACCTGAGCGCATCAATCGATATGCCTTGATTGCAACTCTGATCTCCTCGCGGGTAAGCCAGCCATTATCTTGATACTCCTTGCGAAGTTCTCGACGCTGCTCCTTAAAAGGCTCCATTGCATCCTCTAGAGCCTTGATTGACTTGATATACTCGACAATCATAAGTTCCTTTTCATTTTGTTCGTTCATTTATGCCTCCTTTGACATGTTGTATAAATGAGTAGTGAAATTTTTGTACATAATTTGCGGTCTTAACACCATAAATTGTAGCATTCTCGTTAATTGATATGATGATTCCAATATTATGCTTTGACAAAGGTTCATCAAAAGCAACTCTAACTAAATCTCCAATCTTGTAGACCATTTGATCTTTATACATTATAGTCTCTGGTGATCTCTATGTCAAGGACTATTCAAAATTAAAATCAACTTTAACATCGAAAGTAAATTTAGGCACTCGTAATTGATTAGCCAGCTTGTGCTTCATGCACTCATCAGCGTCAAGAAACCAATCAGCATGACCCTTTTCGTGGACGATATTTAAGAAATAATCTTCTTTCTTACCACAATTTCTAGCCATCAT